>QWCU01004615.1_pt1 | contig 105228 bp, 48 predicted proteins | sample 1972601 | NCBI WGS metagenome assembly QWCU01 (sample SAMN09866700, study PRJNA288562) | Human vaginal metagenome isolate pre2_vaginal, whole genome shotgun...
TATCTATGACAAACCCACAGCTGCTCTTGCATCTGGCTCTAAAGCTGCAGCTAAGGATCTTGCTAAAGATCTTGCTAAAGCACAAGATGCTGCTAAGGATTCTGCTGCTAAGAGCGAGTCCAATAAGGATAATGCAAAGAACGACGCAAAGGATTCTGCAAAGAGCAAGTCTAAGAGCGAATCCAAGAATGATTCCAAGAGTGAATCTAGTGAATCCAAGGATGAGTCTAAGAACGCTCAAGCTTCTGGCGGCGCACAAGACGGCGCACAAAGCGCATCCAACAACACTACACTTAAGGTTGTTGCAGCTCTAGCGGCTGTTGTTGCAGGAATCGCAGCAATCGGAGGCGGCACTTACTTCGCTCGCCATCGTCGTGCATAATCAAAACTAAATAAAACAAAAACCGCGGTTGACTGGTCTTAACTGACTCGTCTGCCGCGGTTTTTGTATCTGTCATATACAAAAATCGGCTCGTATCGCTCGAACATTCTCCTTATCTGTTGTTGAAGCGAGGGCTGGGTGTTTCTTGTCTCACAACGCTCTGCCTCTTACGTGTAGTTTGTTGTTGCGGTTGTTCCGTTTTGTCTTTGATTTTGTTTTTGGGTTGAGGTTTGTTTGTAGTGGTGGCTCATTGGATTGTTTGGTATCGGCTGCCGCTCTTATATTGTTCGACCAAGAATCACCCAGCCCTCCTACATGCTAGTACTTTTGCGTATCTCGAATCTCCACCACACTTGACTCAGTCATGTAGTGCGATTGTACCTAATTTACGGCGTGTCGAACAACAAAACCCGTCACATCGTTCACACGGATTAGCCGCGCGAACGTCTTCGCTCGCGTTGAAAGCACACCGTGCTTTCAACCTTAAGCAAGCTCAGCGCTCCGAATTGCCTTCGCGCGCTACGCTTTGAGAGCTCAGGCAGGTCGTCGCGCCTGCGAGGAGAGAAATACTCAAACCTCGCGCAACAACAAATAGGAAATGTCGCGCGCTACGCTGTTAAGCGCTTATGTAGGTCGTCGCGCGACGACCTACATAAGTAGCAACTAAACGCTAGTCGCGATTAGCGTGCATTGCGCGCATGCGACGAGTTACAAACGCTCCTCCAATTGCAGCAATCATAGTTGCCATCAATCCAGCAGTAGCAACGTCTGCGCCCGCAGCAACGCCTGCATTCCCGCGAGAACGCATGCCCTTTATAACGCGGCTGCGAACAGCTGCACGCACTTTTGCAGCATTGTCTTGAGCATCCGCAAGTGCCTTACGAGCATCCGCAAGCTTAACAGCAGCAGCGTCAACTTGCGCTTGCGTTGCATGCGGATCTGCAGCAACGCGCTTAGCTTGTGCCAAAGCTTCGTCTAGCGTAGCAGCAGCCTGCTTAACAGCAGCATCCGCTTGCTTTACTTCTGGAGCGTTTTCTACAGCGTTATTTACAGCCTTGTTGTCAACACCTGCATTGGCTGCGCCCGCAGTGCCAGCGCCCACACCTGCACCTGAAGATGTACCTGCACCACCCTGGGCGCCTGTAGCTGAGCCAGCGTTTGCGTTACCAGCGTTACCAGCTCCAGCATTGCCAGGCTTAGAATCAGTTTCAGCACTATCAATCTGAATGTTCAACTCGCCCTTATCTACAATGGTAGGCGCATTATCGTTCACACCATAACCTGCTTCAGAACCAGAACCAGCATTACCAGAACCAGCACCAGGATTTGGAAGTGGGGTTGGAGTTGGCTTCAAATCATTCTCAGCCTTCTTCAAATCCTCAGCAGCCTGATTCACCTGATCCTGAGTAGCATTAGGATTATTGTTAACCTCGTTAGCATGATCCAAAGCGTGATCATAAGCCTGCTTCTTATCCGAAGGAGCATTCGTATAATCATCAGACTTCTTCACATCACCGCTACCATTAATACCCTGCTGCAAGTGAGACTTATCAACAGAAGGCGTTGGGGTTGGCTCGACTGGTTTCTTACCATCAAGAGCCTCTTCAGCTGCCTTAAGCTTTGCAAGAGCCGCATCAACAAGCTTCTGCTTTTCAGCTTGAGTCTTAGTTGTTACATCTTCCTCGCCTTGAGCAGCCTTCTTCGTACCAGTTAGCTTATCGATAAGATCCTTAGCATCCTTAAGAGCCTGATCAAACGCATCCGTCTTAGACTTATCAGCATACTTATACTTATCTAAGTCTTTAACGGTGTTATCCTTACCAATCTCATTCTGCAACGCGGTTGTGTCAACGCCATCAAGCGCCTTACGCGCATTTTCAAGCTTCTGAAGTGCGTCGTCAACAGCCTTCTGAGCTTCTGCTTCCTGCTCTGGAGTTCGTGGAGTAGAGTCTGGCTTCGCTTGATCTGCGTTATCTTTTTTAGCTTTATTCAATGCTGCTTCAGCGTCAGAGAGTGCCTTGTCAAAGGCCTCTTTCTTCTCCTTAGAAGCGGTCGTGTACAGAGAATCGCCTGGCGTAGCTGGCTTAGAAGGATCCTGAGGATCGGCCTGCGTTGGCTTAAGCTTAGAGTCGTTATCTACTTCAGCCTGAAGCGCATCGGTACTAACGCCCGCACCCTTAACTGTGTCATCGATGTCCTGCATTGCCTTAAGAAGATCCTTGTACAGATCATTAACCTGATCAGCATTCTTGGCGTCGCCAGTTTTCTTAGCTAAAACAGCACCGGCGGCAGTAGAAGCATCTTCAAACGCTTTCTTCTTGGCATCGCCGTCTTGCAAGGCCTTGTACTTTTCGCCATTAGCGAACGTATCAGCTGTCTGCTTCAGAGTTTCCAAGCGAGCCATGGCAGTATCTGTTTTGGCGGCATTTGCGAGCGCATCGTCGATGTCGTCAACACCAGTGTCTTTGCCGTCATCATCCTTGTGATTACCAGCATCTGTGCCGTTGACAATGTCTTTATACGCTTTCTTTTGCGCATCGTTCAAATGTGTAAGCTTGTCAATCGCTTCAAGCGCATCTTTAATCTTCTTGGCCTTCAGCGCGCGATCCGCAATACCCGTTGGGTCGCCAAGCTTTTTTGCATTGTTGATATCATCAATAGCCTTCTTCTTTTCGGCTTCTGGAAGATTGCTATTGTTAATGCGTTCAATCTGCTCTTTCTTTTCGTTAGCAAGAGCATCCTTGTTTTCGTTCTCTTGCTTGGTGTTGTTATCTTTCTGCGCGTTAGTCACCTGAGTGTTGATAGCATCCATAGCATCTTTGATGCTTACTCCGTCAACAGCAGTCTTGATATCAGACGGCTTGGTTGCTTTGTTTACAGTATCTTTAGCACCATTGATTGCAGTCTTGGCAGCTTCAACCTTATCTTTAACAGCAGCCTTCTGCGCCTCATTCAAGCCATTTTCAGCGTCGGTCAGCTGCTGCAAAAGCGCATCAAGCTTAGCAATACCAGCATTCTTAGCATTCTGCTCATTAATTGCGTTCTGGCGCTTGGCTGTGTCAAGAGCATTCTTAATCTCTTCTGCGGTGGCAGCAGGATTCGTCTTTGCAAGAGCAGTTTCCAAATCGGTAAGCGTGCTATCCTTCTTAGCTGGATCAGCGCCGATTAACTCCTTAAGAGCCTTATCGTCGTTGTCACTTTCTCCCTTGCCGTGGCTTAAGAATGGTAACTCATCCTTAATAGCTTTGCGAGCAGCATTTCGAGCTCGAGCTTCGTTAACAATCTGCTGAACTTCTTCAGGAGTCTTAGCACCAGGCTTGGTAGTATCTCCACTCTTTCCATTCAGATTTTCCTTGAGCTTATCCTTTTCATCTTTAGTTAAATCACTAAGACCATCAATAGTGTCGTTAGCACTCTTCTTATCCTTAGTGGTTTGCTCTTCTTGCTTCTTTTCGCGCTCCTTCTTATCCTTTTCTTTTTGCTCTTTTTCGCGCTTTTCCTTTTCTTCTTTTTCCTTCTTCTTAATGTCGTCAGGCTTTACATTATTCTTGCCAGCCTGATCATTAGCCTGCTTGAGGATATTCTGAATCTGCTCCTTTGTAGTAGCATTTTCAATCTGCTTCTTGTAATCTTCCTTCTGCTTATCAGTAAGCTTTGGATTACGATTAATAATCTCCTTTGCCTGCTCTTTAAACTTCTTGAGATCATCAGCAGATGGGGTTGAGGTTTGATCCTTAGGCTTAGGAGTAAACAAATCAGCTTTCTTAATACGAATCAGTTCTTCCGCATTATTGCTGGTAGAACCTGCTTTCCAGCCACGAACAACCAAATCTCCGGTCTGTGCATCAACAATTACACTCGTCACTCCACCTGTTTGCTTATCTCCAGTGTAAATATTCAAACCGGATGTTCCAGCAGCAGGAGTTAGGCCATACGTGTTTGCATTGCCACCAGAAAGAACAGTAGCACTCTTAGAATAAGCATTATCGAGCTTTGACCAATCATTTGTCGTATAGTTCTTCTTCAAGAACTGCTCTACAACGATCTTCTTGTAATCATCATCAGTTAAATCACCCTCGTGATCCAACGTCAACTTCTCAAAATTGTACGTATACTCAACTGGCTTTGGCTTCTGATAATCAGCAATCTTCTTGATAAGCTCACGAAGAGCTTTCTCATTATTCATGCCATCAATATCTGTGTCAGTAGCTTTTAGAGTGGTTATAGCATCATCTGTTAACTCTCCAGCTTGCTTTCGCTGGTCACGAAGCTGCTTAGCAAGCTCTTTCAATTTTTCAACGGTGTTGTCCGTAGGAGTCTGGCTTCCACTATTTGGAGCATACAAATCATCTGCTGAAATAATAAATAATGGGGTCTCAGTTGATACGTCAATATTAGCGTCATCCTGGTCTGCATACTGATAACCAGTAACTGTTAATCCATTATCACTATTTACACTAATTGATGTGACTCTTCCATTACCATTGTTATATGGTTCAAGATTTGTTGTACCGGCTTTCGCTGTCCAGTTTTTACCAACAGCTACGTTACTAGTAACACTTGCTAATTCTTGTTCAGTCCAACCAGTGTAATTATCTTTAACAAACTGCTTTAATGCTTTAGCAGCTTCTTGAGGCTTTACATCAGAAACCTTGGATTCATTAATTTGAGTCTTAGTAACAAAATATTTATAAGTATTTTTGTTGTTGTTAGGGTCAGTATCAGTCTTGCTCGTAGGCGTCTGCTGCGTAGGATTCTGGGTACCAGTTCCAGTTACCTCCTTTTTATAGAAGATTCCGATTGGATAAACCTTATCCTCATATCCATCAGCCTTGAAAGTCACGGTACCATCCGCAATACTAATCGTTGCAGATGTTATAGTCACAGACTTACTAGGATCGTTCGCATCTTTTGCAGTACGACCCTTTAACTGATTTTGAAGTGTTGTAATTAAACCTGGAGCAACAGTAGCATGCTTATCAAATGGATCAAATTTTACCTGAGCAGGTGCATCCGGCAAATCAACCGTGAACGTCTTCTTTTCTTCAGCTGGCTTTGGAGTTGGCGGCTTTGGAGTAGGAGTTTGCTCAGCAGCCTTTTGCTTTAGGAATTGCCAAGAAGGAATCTCTGTTGTTGAACCGTCTGCCCAGGTGATGATGGCATTCTTGAAGTCTTTATCAAAGCTTACAGGAGTTTTATCGTCTTTCTTAGCTGCAATATAGACATCCAAGTCAGCGTTTGCTTTATCGAAAGCATCGGTTACTTGCTTTTTCTCCGTGTCAGTCAATTTTGAAAGATTCTCAACCTCAATCGCATCCGGCACAACGTAAGGCGCCCAGTCGGAGATTTTTGGTCCTTGTAACACCAAATCTGTAGAAGGAATAGTAAGCTCTGATCCATCAGCATAAGTAACTTTTGCGCTGCCGTCTTCTTGAACGCGAATTTCATACTGACTATTAGTTTGCTTCACATGCTTCAAGAACTCGTTTGGAGATGAACCACCATTAGCATCAATAATCGCTTGACGAATTTTAGTTTTTTCATCAGAAGTAAGATTCTTCAAATTCACTACAGGCGTGCGCTCAGGCATGACTGGCTTGTACTTATCTTTATCAGTCTCGTCTTTAGAAACAAGCAAGCTAGCTGGCATAGTGCGAGTCGTCTTATCTTTAAAGGTGATAGTTGCAGAGCCGTCCTTATTCACAACAACACCATTATCAGCAACTAATTCTTTGAAGTACTTGGTGTTTTCATTCGCTTTTGTGATTTTTTCTTTAATTGCTTTCTGTTCCGCATCCTGCAAATTAGAAGGATCCTTAACCTTCGTAACCTCTGGATACACAAGCTTCAAATGGTCCGCAATCTTTGGAGTATTGTGCTTTTGACCAACAGCATAGTGCCAGTTACCAGCAAAACGATACACGCCAGCAGCAAAACGAAGCGGATTCTCATCGCGCTTCTGCCAAGCATCATCCGTCATCTCGCCAACGTAAGTCATGTCATAGAAGCGCTGACCTGCCGACTCCCAGTCTACAAAAATGCCCTGTAAGCCGTCGGTTTCCTTCTGATAATCACCCCACTGACCCTCAGTATTTCCAGCGTTATCGTAACTTCCGCCATTAAGACCAAGCAGCTGCTTCCACCCCTTATTTGCAAGCACATTTTGCTCATCAAAGTAGAAATTGGAGATGCCTTTCCACTGCTTTGGAGTAGGATATGTTTTCTTAGACACAACGCCGTAGCCGTTTGTATCCGTAAACGTAAACTGCGATGAACCTGCTGGCACAAACGGCTGATTTCCGCGCTGATTTGTCAGTTTTTCAACACGCGTATACGTAATATTTTGAACGTTCTGCAAACCTTTTGGAACGCCGAACCACCACATTGGACGGAATCGCCAATCGTCAGCTGTGCCGCCTTCTTTGTTGCAATTAGAAAGATAATGAACGCGAACAAACTTTCCAAGCGGGTCTTTACCCTCATCCTTGCCCGCCTGAGCATGCTCAAGAGTATCGTAATAATCCACTTCTATGTGGAAACGAGCTTCTGTATAACTTGCGTCTGTTTTATATCCGTAATAAATGTTGTTGCCAGTGCCGTCTACATAACCGTCAGCATATGCAGGCGAGGAAACGAATACCCCCCCCCCCCAAGCACCATTGCGCCAGCCAGCATTGCAGCGCAAACGCTCTTTGAAAGAACTGGCTGAGAGTCAGCCCCAACACCAGCGTTAATACCAGAATAATGCTTAATTGCACGAATCTTCTTAGACATACTCTTACTCCATTATCTTGTTTTTGAATTCTGTTCCAGCCAAATCACAAAATTCATATAATAACGTGAAGCATATTTTACTAATTGTTATATACAATTTAAGATTGATTCGTATGATGAATTTTATGCGATTAGCGCGCGCAACACACAAAAATCTCGNGCATGTAAGAGGGCTGGGTGATTCTTGGTCGAACAATATAAGAGCGGCAGCCGATACCAAATAATCCAATGATCAACCACTACAAACAAACATCAACCAAAAAAACAAAATCAAAACCAAAACGGAACAACCGCAACAATAACCAACACGCAAGAGGCAGAGCGTTGTGCGAATCGACGACTTCGAGCTGCATAGCGCGCGAGAAGTCACCTCGATTCGCTGAGCCGCTTAAATGTAAAGTCCACTGGACTTTATGTGCCAAATCACGCTTTGAAGGAGCTTGAAATGCGTTATGCAATTTCAAGCTCAGTCAAAGCGCTTGGTGCGGTTTACAAACGGCTCGCCCGAATATATGTACAAGTCCTCAACAAGATCTTTTACGCGGTTCGCATACTTCTCATGATCCTTTTTAGCCCACGTAGCATCTCGCCTAAGCCCGTGATAATCGTAGAAACTAACATCGCAAGCCGTATCTGTGTGCAAAAAGTAGCGATTCACTCCGCGGCTGCGCAAATGTTGCATTGTGCGCTTCCACAATCCGCCACCGACTCCGTGCCCGCGAGCGTCTGGAGAAACAATAAAAAGCTCCAACTCTGCCTGAGTCAAGTCGTTAATATGGCTCATCGCCTCTAACTTGCGCTCAATCTGGCCCATGCCAATCGCAGAATCCAACGCTTTTGCGTGCGAAGAATCGCCTTTGCTAGACATCTTTGCTTCTTGCTCTTCTAGCATCTTCTTAACTTGCTTAAACAGCACTTTATCTCCGTACACGCGCGCAAGCAAAAGTCCCATAAATTTGCCGTTTATCGTTGCAACAGTTCCAAACGTGGATGGCTCTAAATAGTGCAGCACGAATCGCCTAGAAAGATTGCGCGAAGCGTCTGCTCCAACAGCATTCGCAATCCCCCATGTGCGCTCGTATTCTTCTACGATTGCGTCAATGTCGTTAATTTTAACTGGACGAAACATCAACCGTCATTTTGTCCTTCTTTTACTTTTACTAACTTTACTTTTACTAACTTAAATCGGCTTATATTCTACTTTTAGATTATCAAAAAAGTTGATTTTAAAAAGACGCTTCACTCAAAATTTCGTCGCGCGTTTTACACAATGCGTGAATCTCGCGATTTTCCGCACGCGCCTCGCTAACGTAGTAAAGAGTGGCGTCAATGCATCTTAAATCAACGTTTGTTGCGCGCGCTAGCAGCATCCTATACCAGTCGAGCTGCTCTAGTTTTAGGCGAATATCTTCCGCGCTTTTTGGCCGCTTTCCCGTCTTCCAGTCAACGATTGTGTAGAGTTTTGTAGTATCGCTAGCGTCTAGTCCTCCTGCAAAAACAGCATCCAAAGTGCCGTTGATGATTCTATTTGCAAATTCCGTATTATCGATTTGCATTAAAATCGGCATTTCTGCAGCTAGCGGCACTCGTTTTGCCCAACGCGATTCTATAAGCCGTTGCTTCCATTGATTTAATGCGCAGCTTTGCGAATCTGAATCTTTGCAACTTTGATTAAAATCATCTATAACTTTTTGTCTGTTTTCAGGCGTTTTTTCTAACGATATTCCATGTTTTACAATGTTTTTCCACTCGTAGCATTCACAAGATTCGCTCGGTGTTGCTGAGTCTACAAACTGTTGCGCCCAAGCGTGGAATTTTGTGCCCAGGTTTGCATCTATTGAAGGAATGGACGGGATTGGTCTAATGCAAGCCAATAGATTGTTGTAAACGCTTGTTTTTGCATTTTGTGCGATTTTACTTATTTTTTGCAACGATGTTACGTTTAGTCTTGATCCGCTAGATATTTTATTCACTTTTTCGGCTAATTCTTCTAGCGAATAGTCGCAGTCATTTTGTGATGTTAAGTCCGCGTCTTGTATGAAAATTTTTGCCTTATAGAGCAACGATTTAGGGTTTGTGTTTATGGATGAATCGTATACGGATTCTAAATCAGAATCGCAGTTTTCTACGAGTTTTGCTGATTCTATTAAGGATTTTTCTATAGTACTGCTCAACGTACAAGGCCATTTAAGTGTTGGCTCTAAACTTGATGAGTCAGACTGAGGCGCGATTTTGCTAAATTCTGCAGCAAATTCCTGAGCATCGTCTCCAGCTATAAAACCGAAAACATCCTGTTCTTCATATTCTTCAGATTCTTTCGATTCTGTTTTATTTTCCTCATTTGAATCACAGCGTTGGCCTTCGATAGCTCCATTGAGATTTTTAATAGCATTTATTGATTCGTTAAGAAACACTGACGCACTGCGCTTTCTGCCACTTTGAGCGCTATCTCCAGATGTAGCTGATCCTGTTAAAAGAGCAGCGAACTTTGCGCGCGTAAGAGCAACATACATAAGGTGACGCTCATCCATGTGAAGCTGAATTCCGCGCTCCTCACTTTGCGTAAATGGCATAGAATCAACGTTTTGCTGGGATTTATACGCGTTATACACGCGGCGCGTTTCTTCGCTCAAAAAATCGCCAGAATCCGAAGAATCGCAAGAATCTACTTCTTTAACTGCCTCCGCAAAATCGCACAAAGCTTTGATTCTATCTGGCTTAATCTCGTCAAAAATCTTTTGCACACTATCTAAACTTTGCATTGCTTTTTCTGGGTGCATTGCCTCCGCGCGCGTGACTGTATGCGGAAAATGCGGCAAAATGTTGGCATCCACGCGCAACGCAGAAGGTACGCTTGCACCAAACTCAATCGGTATGCGAGCGCTTGCCTGCCCATTATCATCAATCTTTTAGCGAATCTCCTTGATTACTTGGAAAAGCGCCCTCATTTAGCCCAACTACAGCAACAGCAGGCCATTGCAAACCTTTGGATTGGTGAACTGTCATTAGCACGACTTGCGCTGGTTCTGTTTGAGACGAAGATGAAACAGAGGATCCTGACTGAGAATCAAGATTTTTTGCTGAGTCAATCCAGCTTATTAGTCCGCGCAAACTTACGTCCTGCCACTCGCCCATTTCCTGAATATATGTTTCTACAATTGCATTTAGCGAATCTAACACACTACGCATGTCGTCCAGTATGATTTGGTTGCTAAAATCCTTGTATTTTAAGGCAGACCCCACTGCTGTATCTATGTCTACATTAAGAGCTTGAACAGCGGCTTGCATTACGTTTGTTAGCGAGTTTCTTTGTATGCCTTCTACATTATGGAGGATTTTACTAAGTCTTTTTACTGCATCAAACCCTCTAATGCTAAGTTTTTGCTGCATTTGATTAACCCACTGGTCGTTTTTTGTGGAAAAATCACGCATTATTAGGTCTGCTAAATAAACTCCGCCATAAATATTTATGACTTGCCCAGATATTTCCCCACTATTCGCCTTGTTTCTAAGATTGCGAACGGCAGAATCCCACTGACTTTTAGGAAGATCTGCTTCTAATAATCCTGCCGACGAGTAAATGTTGTAAAGATATTCCGTGTTTGCGCTATTTGCGATTGCAGCTAATGCGCTCAAATCGCTAGTAGATAGCGCAAAACGCGGTGTGGCTAAGAGTCGCATAAGTGAGTTTGAGTCGCTGTGATCTTGCACTACTTTTAGTAGGCTTAACACATCTTTAACTGCTGGCTTTTCGATTAACGATGAGTATCCTACTATGCTTGTTCTTATACCTGCTGATTCTAATTTTTCAGCATATTTTGGCATATTTGCTTTACTTCTAAATAGTATTGCCAATTGTGGTTCGCGCGATACGTGAGATACTTGCGATCCTTGACTTTCCTGCTTTTCTATAATTTTTTGCGCAAATCGCACTACTGCGTCGATTTCTTCTGCTTGAGATGGCATAAATAGCGCTGCAATCGTGCCATTTGGCGCATCCTCTTTTGGCTTTAAGGTTTCTACTTGCACTTCGCGATCATCAATGCTGCTAAATCTACGACTTGCGTTTTGCGTTGAATTATCGCCATTTTCTCCGCGCATCGGCTCAGTTAGTGCGTTTGCAACTTTTAGTATAAAAAGCGAGTTTCTGCGTGTAACAGTTAGCGAATATTTGTTTTGCTCGTTTATATTAAAGTCTTGTTCAAACTTGCAAAAAGCTCCAGTTGAAGCGCCTCTAAACGAGTAGATTGCTTGGAATGGGTCTCCTACTGCCATAACGTGTGTACGCTTTGACGCCGCAAAATCGCCATCATTCTCCGCATCATTCTCCGCATGAAACAGCGTGTTTATAAGCATTGCTTGCGTTGTAGAAGTATCTTGGTATTCGTCTAAAAGAACTTGCGAATATTGATTCCTGTATTGCGCACAAATCGAAGGAAAATGTGTAACCAAATAGTAGGCTGCGATTGTAAAATCGCTAAATTGTGCCATGTTTACGCGCTTTTTTTCAGCGTCAAATTGCAAAACAAGATCTAACAGTATGTCTCTTTTTACACATGAGTTGTATAGATTCACGCAGAGTTGCAAGCATGAATCATCCCAATATTTTTCGTATTTTTTACACGCTTGTTTAAATTTTTCTGAAGATGTTTTTGTAACGTCTTCCGCACTCATTCCAGCAGTTTTTTTGACTTTTTTGTATTTTGGTATTGCTGGTGATTTAGCAGGTAATGGCGATTCGACTTTCTTGTTTCCTATGACATTTTTTAAGTGTTCTGCAAATTCGTTATTCCACTCTCGTATTTTTTGTACTGCTTGAGGCACACTGGAACAAGTGTTTCCTTGCGCGTCTACACCTATCATTGAGCATGATATTTCAGCACAAAGTTTCATAACATCTGAACATAACGTGTCAAAATCATATAATTTGTTTAAATTTTTATTGTGATTTTGTGGATTATCTAAATATTTTCCGATTATACTTTTTATGATTTCCATCGCGCCAGCATCGCTTAATGGCATTGTGTTTTGATTAAAGCCAACCAAAAGCCCGTATCTTCTTACGATTGATTGAAAGAACGCGTCGTACGTCATAACTTCTGGCTTTAAGAATGACTTTGCGCCATTTGCACCGCTTGCGCTAACCTCCGCCGAAACGCGACTTAGCAATTCCGTAGCCGCCTTGTTTGTAAAGGTTAATCCCAATATGGACTCTGGCGGAACTTTGCTTTTAATTAAATGTATTACGCGGCGAGTCATAGTGTATGTTTTGCCGCTGCCAGCTCCAGCAACTATTAGCACGTCTTGATTAATCGGCGCTTCTATAACGTTTTTTTTGCTCTAAACTTGGAGCACTATTAGGTGTGGATTTTACGGCGTTAACGTTGTTATTATTCATTTTTACCTTCAATCATTTCGTAAACCGTGTCCACTTTTCCAGCGCAACCAGGACATACATCTAAACATCTGCAATGATTTTTATGGTCTGCTTTTGGCTCAACAACAAAACTGGTTGACTTAACAGCAGAAGCAGCAAAGAATACTCGAGATATCATCATAAGAGACCATTTTGTTCTCATAGGCAGGTTTACAAAATCCGACCACGCATTCTGGCTCACACCGTCCGCAGGATTTTGCGCATCAATATCTGGAAGTTCGTAAAGACGATTATCATCCGCATACCTGTATCGACTTATCAGTCCTTTAGTGCTCAACGCGCCATCAGCACCAAACAAAGACGGCTGACAAATGTTTTCTGCAACACCATTATCTTGCGCAGGAGAATCTTTGTATACAACGTGAAACAGCGCACTTCGCGCGATTTTTGTATGCTTAAACTTAAGCAATTGTTTAACGTCTTCAACGTTTTCGTTACAAAACACAATCCCAAGCTGATAGCAGATAAGTTGTAAATCGTTAAACACCTGCTGCGTTTTAGGAACTTTTCCTGTTTTATAGTCGATTAAGCGAATTTGTTCCGTATTGTCATTTAACTTTCTAATTTCCATGCGGTCAATTCGACCTTGAATCCTCACTCGCAAATCGCTAGACGCGCCATTTTGCCATCCGCCTACTAAGAATCCCATTATTGAATAAAGATCTTCCAAGCTTGTTTGCGTTTTAGACGCACGATTATAGGCGTTTAAAATATCGTCGAATCCAAAAGTGGCATTTATATTGCACTCACAATAAGCATGTTCAAGATTCCCCAAATCGACGTCTGCAATTGTAGGTTTTGCAGACTTCGACCTTTCTAACGCTGGTAAAATATCAGTAACCACACCGTCTTCATCTTTTTTTGCCATAATCGGGTAGTTTGATCCAGTTAAAGAACCTACAAAATATTGAGCAATCGTATAAAGCGCTCGTCGAACATTTAAATCATTTTTTATAAAACGATACCGGTCTTTTACGTCTGAAATATTGGAATCGCTTGGGCAAATCGAATAATAATGCTCAATCATAGTGTTTGCAACATCGTCAATCGCCTTTTTTTGTAAAGCGCTTATAGATTCAAACGAAAAATCAAAGTCAGGAAATTCGCTAACTTTGTTATTTTTAATCGCAGCAAACGCTTGCAATTGTGGATATTTTTCGCGTAAATACTCGTTGTCTAAATGCTCATCTTGACTTGCCCATCTAGCAGTTTCGTGAATAAGCGTGCCGAATTGTGCTGCCGTTCCTCCACGTGTAGGACCTGCAAATTTTCGCTCTAAAAGACAACAGACTGGACATGACCAAAGACTATCCACCATTGATGGAGATAGTGTGACTAAGTTTGATTTTGATTCGTTTTCAATAGATTTCTCTTCGGTCTTAGAACCGTAATTTTTACGAATAAAATCCCAATTTTCTGGATTTGCCGAATCCACTCCATTATTTTTCAAAAGATTCAACGCTGTTAAAGCATCTTTAACAGTAGGATTTCCGTCTAAGTTGTGACTATTTTCTGATTCATATATTGCACGCGCTACTTGTGTTCGCGCCGAAGCAACAAGCCCTCTAGGATCCGCATCCATTACAGCAAAATCTTCACAGAAATCAGTGTATTCACTACTTCCATCCGCATTACGCCAATATATTTCTGGCAAATAGTAGTAGAGAAAATCAGAAGGAACACAATCATCACTATTAACCGCGCTTATAAATAGATGACGGTTGGCGCGCGTAATCGCCATTAAAAAGCTTCGCTGCTCTCCAGTAAAAATCGCTTGTCTATCGTTTACGCAAATTCCAGTAGGATTAGCGTATTCATCTAATAATGATGAATTTTTAGAATTATTAGATTTAAGGTTTACTGAGCCGAAAATCCTATTATTTAACACCATGTTTACTAGAGTTTCTGACCCAAACATTGTGCTTCGAGCCGCAGTATTTGGCCAAACTCGCTGCTGTACGGCTGGAATCCACACATAATCCCAGCGAGAACCAACCGAGCCAGACGGAGTTGTGAGCGTTACAGAATCAGGAGCAGGAGCAACACTGGCAAGAGAATCAGCTTCAATTTCCATTTGACGAACTTGATCAATAAACTGTGTGATTGTTGGTGCCGCTGCAGAATAGTCGCCAGCAACCGACGACTCGTAATAATCCGCACGCGAATCTATGTAATTAAACGAATTAGCATACTCAAATAATCGCATAGCAGCATCTAGTCTATCGTTTGCAAGACGACCTTCATCGTTGTTTTTAAGCGCTTGAATCTGCCACTTTTTAGCGCAATTACAAAGATTCCACGCCTGCCCAAGTATGTAACTAGCCTCGTTTGTTTCACTATTTTGAATTTTTGCTAAATCTTGTTTTAAAATCTTAGACAGTTTAGACGTGATTTTAAAAACGCGCATTAAAGTACGAAGATGAACACTGTTTGGGCGCATTTTTTGCAAAACAGAAAAAATTTCTGTAGTTTGATCAGATTGAGTTTGGTTAGCTGGTGACTTATCAGCTGGTGACTTATCCAATAAATCAGAATCGCAGGAATCAACACTAAAATCATCACAATCCATTGATTTATCAATAGCACAACTATCAATAAGCGCTTTAATTATCAGAAGATAGCAGGAATCAACACTAAATCGCGTGGAATTAGGGTTTGGATTTGAATCAAAAATACGATTGTCGAAGTTAAAATTAGCATCCAAACCATCATTCTTAGAATCAGTCTTGTTTAAAAGCTGATTTTGCAGTAAATCCCACTGTCTTATAAGAACACTAAGAGGGGAATTTTCCTTAGATTTAACCATGTCACTAAGAGAAACAATGGAACGCATAAGCGCTTCTACAGCACTTAAATCAGCACAATTATAATTATCTGAATCTATCAGAGGACTATCCATTATGGTTTTTATGCGACTTTTCACAAAACGCGCAATCGAAGAAATAGTGCGAATTCCTAAAGATACGTCTTTAGCTAAATTATCCACGCTATTTTGGCTAAATTGCGCCAATTCAATAAGCGCAAACAGTGCTTTTATAAACGGCTCTTCCCTGAGAGCACGAGTAACGGACGAGTATCGCACAGGAACACCATCTTTGCGAAGTCGCTCGCCGAAAGCACGAACAGTAGCATTATCGTGAGCAATCACAGCCATATTTTTCCACGGGATTTTGTGATCTAAGTGAGCGCGTTTTATTTGCCAAATAACACAATCCATTTCTTCGCGCGCAGTACGATACAAGTCGCCAGAAACCGAAGAATTTTCTGTTTCTTGCGAATTTGATTCGATTTTTTCTATAGGAAAAGCGCCTTTAACATTTGCCATCTTCCAAGCCCTTCGGGCGATAGGCATTGGCGTTGGCATAAGCGAAGGGATTGAAAGCGAAACCCTGGACGAAAAAAGACTCAGTGGAATTGAGCGACTATTTTGTTTTAGCAAATCTGAAGTATTTGAAGAATCTACATAGTCATTGGAATCATTGTAAGACTCAGCTACACCGTCAATCCTGTAGTCACAAATTTTAAGTACCGCTGCTTGCATAATACCATGCTGAGCAGCTTCAACCACATAATCTGGGTATGATCCACGGAAGGATTGCACAGATTCGTCTGGGTTTGCCGTTAAAACAATACGAACGCCCAAACTAGATAGAGACTCAAGAAATGCAAGTCCAGCAAGTGTTACATCATGAAAATCATCTACCACCAAAAGACGTGGAAGTGAACATTTAAGCGCAAATAATTCTTTAGAAAAATCCTTTGAAGAGTCAGCTGAATAGTCGCAAGCAACCGACGATTCTTCTGTATTATCATCATATAAACTCTTAAAAATCTCATTCAAAATTTGAACACCGTTAGCCAAAAGTTTAGAAGAATCTAATCTAAAAGCATTTGGATATTTTTTCCGCACACAATCCGCATACTGACTACGAAGTGCAAAAGCCAAATTCCATTGCACACGCAAACGATTAGCAATGCTAGAAGATTGCAAATCCGCCTGCAAAGTTGCAAGCAAATCGGAACTAGAGCCGGATTGCAAATGCGACTGAAAATTAAGGCTATTTAATATTTGCAACTCTGCAGATTCGCTTACAATTCCCATTTCGTCTAGTCGAGCGAGCATATCGCGAAGTTGATGAATGAAAGCACTATTTATTGGCAAATCCTGAGTATCTTGAGCATTATAAGCATTATGCGCATTATGAGCATTTTGTGCATTCCGATAATCTGTAGAGTCGAACGAATCCATAAGATTATCACTGTTTTGCAACTGCGATATTACGTAAATCCAAGAATCATGTGATTTATAATCACCATCTTGCAAAGATTTAGAATACTCTCCAGAAAAATAATCGTTAAAAAGCGAGCAGATTTTGCAATCACCGCTATCGCCTTGCAAAACATGATTAACATGCATTCGCACTATTTCGCGAAGAATCGCATCTTGTTCAGCGCCGTTAAGCAATTTAGGAGATGGTATTCCAAAAAGCTTATTTCGTGCGGAAATCAGGCTGAATGCAAAAGCGGAAAGAGTGCCAACTGGACGAGACTGGTATGAAACACCAAGATTGCTTATTACGTAGTTAGACATGCGTGCGGCAGTTGCACGATTCTGGGCTGCGGCGATAGCAAAATCAGTGCGAATCGCATGTTTGAGTAAAAGCTGTACGGCTTCATCGTATTTAGAGTCCTGCGTATTCTTCCAATTAGCTCGCAAACCGCATAGAAGAGCGTTTAGAGCGAAACTTGACTTTCCAGAATTTGGAGCGCCAAACACCAACAAAACATTGGTGTGGCGTTCGCTGGTGTTTTTAAGACTGCCATCAAGCAACGATTGAACAGCATCTAGCGCAGAATCTTCCGTACACATGAACACAATTCTATCAACTGGCGCGAGCTATTCTTCCGCTTTTTGTAGCTCTAAACGGCAAAATTAGCAACAAAAGGCGGAAATAGCGATAGCGCAGATTAGCTGCGCTAACTATTGTTGACTAAAAAGTCGCGTAGTGCGAGCGTTTTTAATCGCAAGAAATGCTATTCCAATGCCAATAAAAATCAGCGTAAAAATGGCAAGCAAATAAACAACACCCACTCCAAGCGTTGTGGAATTAAACGTGTTTGGCGCAAAACCAAACCATCCTGCAGGAGCCTTGTAATTCAAAAAATTGTACGGCGCTGCCATAGCATGCTCTCCCCATCGCACGCCAGCAAACTCGCTTAAACACACAGCGTACGCAACGTAAGTGAGCGGCGGAATCGTAGCAAAATAAACGTGCGCGCGGCTGGACTTGTACTTGTAATCAAAAAGAACAAAGTCAAAAATCGCAAGCAGCGGCGTTATAAAATGCACGCATAAGCTTGAGCACCCATTGTTCATGTACGCGCCAACAAATCCGAGCTTGTTTGTAGGAGCCAAAAAGCACAGGTACAGCGTAAAAGTGACGGCGATTGAAATCGTCATCATAAATTTAAAAATGTACCATGCGTTTGGCTTTGCATCCACCCAGGCTCCAGCGCGCTCACTCTGTTCATCGCTTTTAGATTTAAGCGCACTTCGCGTGTCTAAAATCAGCGAGCCAAGCAGCGCAACACAAATCATCAAGTTAGAAAGATTCGTAAAATACGTTAGTGCCATTGAATCCCAAGACATTGCCATTCCGTAAATGGACGAAACTATTGCAATAATTCGAATCATGGTTCTTGTAACGTAATCTTTGCGCGCCAAGACTAGTGTTTCGCTCATTCTTATCTCGCTTTCAAATAATTTTTAACTCTCATCTATGTTCTTCAATGTTTTACATAAATAAGATTTACTATACTTGACTCCGATCTAGGAATAGCAAAACGTGCAAAATTTAATGGCGATTTTTGTAGATAAGGCCAAACAATCTCCTGCAGCGCAACGGTTCTGCCGAAACGTTGCAATGCTTGCTGTACGTTAACTCGCCACTAAATCCGTTTCCGCTAAGCACAGACGCCAACCATCCGCGCCTACCGAATGCGCCCGACGCGATGAAGAGTGCCATTAATATGCCGAACAGGAAGGTATACGTAATAGCAGCGTTTCCACCAGTAAACGGCAGCGGAATCGGCGACACGTTGATGCCAGTAATCTTTATGTAACCTATGATCGGAGCTGTTTCTTTACTCTCATCATAGCCAACGCTCTTATTATCTGACTTATCTTTTGTCTGCGCGTATACGGCGTAAACAGCCGTATTGCCATGCGTGACAAGCATCTGCTGCAATTTGTCAGAATCTACAATTGCGTTTCCGCTATTATCGCGCTTCAAAATAGGCGTGCAATCATTTTATCTTGAGGCTTGTTATTGTTCATCCAACGCACGCATACTTGAAGATTCTTCTCAACTACGTCTCGAGAATCAAAATCATCGCTAGCATCTACTAACAATTCTTTGCCGCCCACTTTACCGTTAGTGTCTGGATTACCTGTGAAAGTGAACTTAATGTCATTAGCACTAACCTCGTAAGGTTTAGCCATAGTCGAAGATTTAAGCAAACCAATAGATTCAGCTTTAGGCTTTATTACATCAACCGGCACTACATATACTGGAAGAAGTGTAGGCGCAGAGGCAACATTCTTAAAATGAGTTTGTGCATCATAGCCATACGTGTTCTTTAAGCTATTCATTGCCCAACCGTTAGAAAGTGACAAAGCATAAACTGGAGCAATAGCCTTTTTAGATGTTCCTTTTATGTCATCTGCAGTTTCTATGTTCTTATGTCCGCCTAAAACTTTTTCAAGATTAAATGATTCAGAATTGACACTCGTACAATTTGGATTTGCAGTATCGCTACCCTCACACCATTTGTTCACAGTAATATCTTGAGGACTCATATTCGAATAATTATTACCCAATGTACTGTAATTCATGCCATTAGTGTTAGAAACATTTAATCCGCCACCATAGTTTCCATTACCTAATACTAAATCAGGTATATTGATATACTCATCGTTCAGCGTGAAGAAACCAGAGCCATTGCCGAATTTATATACTCTAGTTTTGCCATCAGCGAGCTGTACCGTAACTTCCTTACTACCTTCGCCATTTTTCTTATCTGTACCACTTACAACGCGCAAAGATGGTTGAATCTTCTTAAACTCATCTTCACTCATACCAGATGGAACATTCGGCTTAAGAGTGAGAGCATTCTGTAATTGGTTTAAATCGATGCGCTTGTCTTTCGTACTCGCGTTATAACGGTACACAAGCGATTGATGACCAGGCGCGCCAACCAGTTCAAAGCCAGGGTCGCTAGAACGCTCACCAATATATGGCTTCTTCTTATCCCAAGTAATCGTGTAGTCAGCGGCAGAATTACTATCACTTCGCAGCTTAGCAAATCTTGTTACAATATTGCGCCTAGGCTCTGGCGTTACAGTTCTCCTACGCCATCCGCGCATAAGTATAAACGAATCCTGCTCGCTACCTACATTAGAGTAATTATTGCGTCCATCATCCTGTTTTTGAGGATCAACATAGTTCCCACGTTTCCACGTAACTTTCGACTCATTTGCGGCAAGAGTATCGTCATCATCATCTAAGCTAGCGTTACTATTGTCTACACTAACACCACTTCTTGTATTAGTAGCATTATCGAGCGAATCGTTATCACCCGAGTCTAGCCATTTGCCTCCTGCATTTCCGTTGCGCAATACATGATTCACAGCACGCTTTTCGGAATCATTCAGAAGCAGTGGATGCACTTGTACTACTTTCTTATTGACTACGACTGGGAAGAATACACAGTCAGACGGTTCACTCCACACCTTTGGAGCCTTACTTTCAGGACGGCATACAGAACTTCTCTTAGAAGACAAAGAGTCAACTGATTGAACACCTCGCATGTCTTCTTCTTTTGCACTATTTGCTCCGTTTTGAGCCTGACTTACATTTTCACTACCTGAAAGCTTCTTCAAATCATTATTAACAGAAGTAGTTTCATTAGCATCATTTGCTAACTCATCCAAATTTTCGGATTTAACGCCAGGCATATCTGACCAAGGTCCGTAAGATCCAGTGCGATTCCTTGCACGCACTACGCTTCCAGGGGCTAGGAAACCTGATGGGAACAATATTGCAGTTTTATCGCCACCAAATGCTGTCTGATTTAGATCATTTGTACTTAGCCCTTCTGGGAACATGTAGCCATCACACAAACTCCACCTATCACCTGTTTTAGATCTACATAAGGCCAATGATTCACTAATATCACTATCATCATTTATACCTGCAGTAGCATCTGCACTTCTACTGTATATTGCATTAGCACCAGCATTCCTTAGCGATACTGTATTACCAGTTTTTGCTGCAGCTTTCTTTGCGCGAGCAAAATACACTACGAGTCGAGTTGCATTATTTCCAGAAATCACAGACACCTTATTGCTGTAATTAGGAGCAGAGGCTCCTTCCCAATCATGAAGCCACACGCCAGAACCAGACAAATCATTATAGTGATTACCATCGTATGCTCGCACAACTGGAGCTTTAGCTACAGTCCAATTGAACTTGAATTTGCCTACTACTGCTTCGTCACTCTTGTTTCCAGAGTCGTCAGTTACTTGCGCAATCATCTTGAAGGTTGGAGACTTCGCAGCATCTTGCCCACGCCATTTTTCTATGAACGCACGCAACAGTTCCCTGTTAGTATTGCCTCCTGTTACAAACCTTACGCGAGGAGCTTTTTTAGTTTTCGGATCTGTTGCACCTTCTGCTTCAATGTCTATGCTCAGAGTATCCTTCAAAGCTTTGCTTACATGCGTAGTCTTATCTGCAACATACCTGAAATCATCATCCAGTGCAAGCAAATCTACTACGTTGAATAATCCCGACTGCTTTGTAATATCAGTCTTGTTCATATCAATAGTCGTAACAGTTCCGCAAGAATCAGACTTTGTTTTAGTAGGATTGCACTCGCCAAGAAGCTTCTTACTAGGATCGTTAGCATCTTTTACTGAAATCCACGGCTTGTTCTTGTCTACTGGCACGAACCACACGTTAATTACATTTGGCGTATGATCTTTGTCACCCTCGTCTCTGGCCTCTAATTCTCTCCACGGATTACCGTTGAAAATATATAGCTGCGCATGCAAAGGGTATTTGTTACCACTTTTCTTTAGAATAGCAGCACCAATATTAGCTCCAGAATCTTGCTGATTATAATCTTCTCCACCCGGCATAACGTAACCTTGAGGCTGAACAAAATTATCTTTATCAGTAATATTATTTGTGAATATAGTCTGACCGCCGCCAAGATTACTATAATTAACTAAATCAACAATATTAGCCCATTCTCCGCGCGCATTATTTACTTTACGAGCGTAGCCAATTCCATCACCACGATTAGGCATGCTGTTGTATCCACCCCACAGCTTTTCTATAGTTGTTTTGTTAGTAGAATTAACATCATTAGTGTTCAATGGGTATAGTGATGGCTGTATTTGGTTTCTAAGCCATCGGCTTTTCTTTGTGCCTTGGAATAAGCTCAAAGCCTCATTAGTGTTGAAGTTTTTATTATCACCTTGGTTGATGTTGAATCTGTACACCAAATACTGTGAGCTATTTTCATCACGACCGTACCACTTAAAGCCATCGTCTGTGTTACGACCGTTTATTTTTCCACTGCCGTATGACCAATCATAATCTGCACGAATATTAACAAATCGCGTGATTTTCTTCTGCTTTGGATCAAGTACAGTTTCCTGATTTTGATCATCTTTAGTGTCATTGCCTGTACCAGTTGCTTTTACTACTTTAAAAGTCTTTTCTGAACCAGACCTATTTTGACCAGTATTTTTACCGTCAGGAGTTACAGAAAGGCAGATTTTATACTGCTTTGTGTTGTCTTTACAAGAATATTTATCGCTTGTGCCGCCAAGAGTTTTAGTTTCATCTTTCGACCAACCAATTTCATCTTTTCGGTATTGGAACAAACGCGGATTCTTTTGCTTAATTCTATCTATCAAACCTTGTTTTTCGGAAGGATTCAGCTCATACGGGTTCACCTGAACCATGCCATCGTCTGGCCAAGTCATATCTAATGGCAATGGGTCAGAAGATGCATTCAAAGTTGTTTGAAGCTGAGAAGCATTATTGCCAACACCCGCATAAATTCTTGAACCAATCTCTGCCAAATGCTCTGGGATAGTTATTTCACCAGTTTTTGGATCAAATGTTATATCCTTCTCATAAGGCATAAGGTTAGTAAAGTACGAATGATCAGGTTTATCATCGTTAAGCTGTTGCCAATCTTCACCTGCTTGACGAGTTAACATAATACCGTGGCATGATTTATTAGGACAATCACTAAATATTCTGAATGTATCAGTTTCTCCTACAGGCTTCTGCTTTGGCTCACCTCTTTTCCATATGCGAACAGCTAATACTGCAACTTGCTTAGATTTTGTTAAAAGATTAACTTTACCAACGTATCTACCATTTGGCTGTTTTTGCCAACGAACATTAGGAGCAGTAAACTCATCGCCAGTTATAATAAGCTTAATCTTTTTTTGAACCTTATTTCCAGCATCATCCCAAGCATGGAACGTAAACTCTTTAACACCAGAATCATTAGATTTAAGTTCAGGACCATTTGTTTCACTTGTAGTTACATAACCTGATTGATCTGTAGCACTATCAACGCCTACAGGCTTAGATTGATCATATTTATTAAAAGCATGTTGCTTTAAATTGTTCACTTGTTGACTGTATATCTGTTTTATTGTTGTTATCTTTTACCTTTTCCTTGGTTCCCATGTACACGTGTTTATCATCGTGACCAGTTACTAGGAATCTAATTCTGCTGCCAACCGATATTTTCATACCATTTTCAGGCACAGATCTAGGCTCTCCACCATTGATGCTAACTTTTACGTCTATAGTCGGCTTCTCATCATCAACATGCGTAAACACAAGTGGTAATACGCCAGTAGACTCATCCCAATACGTTATTTTTGCGTACTTTGCAGCAACATACACTGGCTTTACTTCTGGCTGTTCACCAAATTGAAGCATAATACGATTTTCATCATTAGGATTAGTTGGGGTTGCGTATTCTTCCTTTACAGGATTTGAGAAGTAGTCTTTTGCAAGTTTCGCATATTTTTCTTTTTCGTCGCCAGTTAACTTTTGGTCAACTGTTTTACCACTAGGCGCATCATAAAGTTTCCAAATATAACGCTTTGTATAATTTAGCGGACTAAGCTTACACTCTTGACTATCTTTATTTTTCGCAGCTGCATCCGCTTGTGCAGACTTATCTGCAGCTTTATCAGCAGCTTTGTCATCATCACCCTTACAAGGATCTACTACGTTTACAACTGGAACTCTTACAGCAACCTTCGTTTCCGCATCTTTCAGAGTGTTAGATTTCTTAAGCGAACCATCTGCATTTGTCCATTCAACACTATAAATGGCGCGATTTTTAATCGCCGCGTTTGCACCAGAATCTTGGCTATACAAATAACTATCGTTAAGCGGATACTCTAAACCATGAGCATCACCAGGAATTTTACCATCCTTAATAGAACCGTAATAAACAGAGTCTTCTGCATCTGAATAATTATCATAGTTGTCAAGATTCTTCTTAGTGTGAGCATCTGGCATATATAAACGCGGATTCAATGCGTGAGCAAATTCATATATTTTACCCTTGTTATCCTGATAATTTACATAATCTGCAGCTTTTCCTAAACTCTCTTTAGAAGACCTATATTTTGGATTATCTTGCCACTCTTGAGTCTGCAGTGGTCTAAACACATCCGCTTGACCAATAATATCGTACTTTACTTTTTTAGCAGAACCCATTTGAAGCTTGTCATTCCAATATTGAACAGTCAAATCGTGTATGCCAAACTTTGAATCTTTTGTATTAATGTTAGTTTTAGGATCTAATGGCTTTCGCCACCATCTGTTTCCACGAGCATACTTGTTTTCTGACGCATTATACTTTGGCAATAATGAAAGCTGGCCTTTAGCCCAAACTGTATTATTACCACATTGTGCTTCAGTATCTTTATCACACACTTCTTGTCTTGTAGGTTGGAATAACAAACTCGTAACATCAATATTCTTAGTATGAGCCAATAATTGACCATTATTGCTAGTAAAAGGACCTAAATGTGTGCCACGAAGGAAGGAGTAATGCGGCACATTTATATCTACAAGATTAGGTATTCCATACCATTGCTGATACAAAGTAGTGTATTCGTAAGTTGTATGGCCTGATCCAATACGATAATTTGACAAAGAGTATTTAGGATTCCTATTATATGGATCGCCTAAACCGTATCTTGAAAGAGGACCATGCCAAGTATCTCCATAATAGCTTCCTGCACCATAGTAGGAAGTACTCAGTTTTCCATATTTACCATTATTCGATGTTGTATAGTGAATATGGTAGCTATAAGGTGATTTGCTCTCATCAAATTGATTACGTAATGCAAAAATCTTTGCTCGTGGCTCTTTATCAGTTCCTCGAAGCTCAGAAAAGAGGTTATCTATCAATTTTATATAAGTGTCATTAAATTTTTGAGTACCATCTGGAGGAAGACGAGTACCAGCTTTATGTTCACCTTCACTTGGGAAACCATAGTTACCAGAATGATAGCAGTCAAAGCCGTAAGAATCACATAATCCAAGTTTACGATTGCTATCATCTCTATCCCTTTGAGTTCCACCTTCAAAAACACCAACATTGTCTATAGCATTTGAATTACCAATTCGATACCACGCTTTATCAAGGGTCTCGCCATCGTTAAGTGGCTCTTTTCTAGTGCCCTCATCAATACAAAAACCGTTTGGATTAACCCAATCTTTTGCGCAACCGCGATTCTTTGCATCAAAATGCAAGCGCTCTACATACTGGTCATACTGACCATTACTTGTGTCGAGACTCTGATCTTTAGGAACAACAAAATAGGTCAAAGCTTTAGCAGCACCATGAATGCGCGCACCCATGTTTACAAGTACATCCCAAATATATCCATTACCATCACGTTTAGGAGTACGTTTCATAAAAATGTAATCGTGAACATCGTCAAGCTGAATACGATTTAAAGAATCAACACCATTTTTATTTTTCAAATAAGCTAAGTTACGTATACGTTTTTGCAGGTATGTTCCACGCGGATATGGAGTAAAGTTTGGGTCATTATTCGTATAAATACCCTGAGGTTGATCATAGCCACTATCTTCGCGCCAAGGATTATCTCCACGTTCCATATCAGCACCTTTTGACGCGCGATGACCTGTTTCATCACCATCATCTGTAATGCATTCAGAACGAGCATAATTACGATTACAGCCGGGACGAAACTCCATCCTGCTGCGATCGTAACCCATTTTGTCTCCATTTGAAGATCGTTCTGTATTATTGAATATTTCATTGGAGCGATCCATGCCAAAAGAAGTATAAGATGCACCCTGCTTAGCCATACCTTTGGCAGCGCTCATCATAGCACTGTCAATAAGTCCTTTATCAGACGCATCACCCTTAGCGGCGTTGTTAGCAAGATTATTATTTACGCTTACACTATTTTTCAGCTTTGCAAACGCATTGTTTTGTCCATCGACAAAAACTGGAGGTTGCGATGGCGCAGAAATATCGGCATTATCTGCATCTACATCGGCATTAGGCTTAGCAGCAGATTTAGGCTTATCGCCAGACTTATTGGACTCATGCTTTTTACCATAATTACCAAAGATATCCGCATTCGCAGCAGTGCCACTGTCAGCAGCTACAGCAGTGTTTGCAGTTAGGCACATCGGCAGCCACATCGCCACCGAAATCAGTAAAATAAGAGCAGCCTTAGTCGCCTGCTGAGCTAAACGTCCTATCCAGACGACAACACTTAGCAAAACCGTCCAAATACTTCTCATTTGTCCACCTAAACTCTCGTGTGCTAATTTCCACATGCCAATCAATGTATTAAGTTTTAAAATCTTAAATTTTGAGGTATTTAAATTTTGATGTATTAAACGCATCAATTTTTTTTAACGTATTAAGTTTTAACGTATTAAGTTTTCAGTTTTTTAAGCTTTGAAGCCTTCGGACGCTTGCCCTGCGCAAAACCATCAATAATCGACTCAAAGGATTCCTGACTAATCCTTCTCGCTTCTTCGGAATCCCTATACATCTGCTTGTTTTGGTCGCCATAAATGCCAAGCCAAAGAGTATCGTTAGTCTGGTCATCACCATTGGCATCACTATGGTTATCACCATTATTTCGATCATCGCCGTTCTGGTTATCGTTTTTCTTCTTTTTCTTCTTAACAATCGGCAGACCAGCCCAGTAAATGTAGCCTCCAACCACACTCAGGCTTGCAATGCTCCCAACAAGCCACCACGGGAATCTCGGAACATCTGGCTTTTTACCAAGCAAAGACTTGTCCGCAGCAGGAGTCGGTATTACTCGCTCTCCCGTCACCAAGATTCTCTGTGTGTTGATTCCAAGCGGTGTGCAAGTAATCAGAGTCACAAGATCCTTGCCTGGCACTGCAGCAATTTTCTTTGTTTCGTCTGGGTTTACAACAATTTTTTCTATCACCTTGTAAGTGAGAATCTCGTCAAAAACCTCGATCGTAAAAGAATCGCCCTTATCTATCTCATCCAATCTCGTGAACATTTCCGCACTAGCCAAACCACGGTGGCCAGTAATCACTGAACGAGTTCCTAATCCTCCAACTGGTAGAGAAGTTCCGCGTAAATGTCCAAGTCCCTTAAGCAGAGTATCGTCCTGCGTACCGTGATACACGGGCAAATCTAGGTCAATTTTCTTAATGCGAAGGCGAGCCATAAGACCATCGTCATTCGCTTTCAACTGATCCCAATAGTTTTGACTAACGTCAGATGTTTCGCCATGGGATGTTGGAATATTCGTGTTCGCCTCATATATTGCGCCTACGGATAGCTTGCGATTGTATTCGCGCGCGCGAGCCAGCTGCTCATGCGGAGCTGGAATAGCATGCGTGATTAGCTTAGCGTATTCTGCGGCTACTTCCGACATGTGATACTGGCTTAACCACATTGCTGCATGTGGGTATAACAGTGAGGCGAACGATGCGGTTAATAGAAGCGCTGGAACGATAGAAGATTTAGAAAATCTCCACTTTCGCTTATCGCGCTTCTTATGCTTAACCGCAACGTTTCGATTTAAGAATAAAAACCTAAGCATTTGTTGCTTTGCGATTGGACTTGAAACTGGACTTGTGATTTTATTTGCGATTTTATTTGCGACTTGATTTTCGGTTTTGTAAGCCGATGCGAGTATTCGCGAATACGCGCAATTCACTCACTTGAATACGCAAACACTCGCATACAGCTTAAATCACAAAATAATCACAAAATAATCACAAAACCAAGTAAGCCTTACGCTTCTTCTTGTTCCTTGCGGCGACGGGTGATGATGTAGAACAACGTGCCGCCCAAGCCAACAATGCCGAATGCAGTGAGCAACACTAAGCCGCGCGCACCAGTCATTGGCAGTGCTGCGAGGATCTTGTCTAAGCCAGTGGCTTTCTTGTATTTCGATTTCCTTAGTATTGTTCTTTGTAGCATCTGCAGCAGTATCTGCCTTCAAAGCAACGCACTTAGGAGTAGAATCAAGCAAATAACCAGCAGGAGCCTCAGTCTCAACCACGCAGTAAAGCTTAGTTGTTACAGCAGGATTAGTTTCCTTTGAATTGTAGACGAACAATCTTACGGAATCTGTACCTTCAGTCTTAGCTCCACCATCAATCTTTTCTTTAGTTTTTAGTGAAACATTATTGAGCTTAGTTCCAGCATCCTGATTATTCTTCTTAATCTTGCCATCTGAAACAGTAAAAGTGTCATTTGCAGTTGCAGATGTGTCAGTAACCTCATATACATCAAACTTTGCATCATTCAAAGGCAACTTTTTCTTATCACCATTTGCGCCGATTTCTTCCGTAACCTTATTAACAGTCAACGTACCAAAGTGAGCGGTATCATTAGGAATGTCGTCACCACCGCAGTCACCATCTTTCTTGGTTGGTGTACATGGATCATTACCATCACCGTTACCAGTCTTATTATCATCAACGTACGTATTGGCTACGTTAGCAATGTCCTTAACAGTATCAGCAACTTTAGTGACAAGCTCTACCTCAAGCTTAACAACTTTCTTATCGGTAGTGTGTTTAGAATACTCATCATAAGCCTTTTTGAGACCACCAGTAGATTCGGTACTAGTAAGAGAGAATGAAACTAAACCATTAGTATTTGTAGCTGTGTAATGAGTAGTAGCATCAAGAGGTACATCATTTGCACTTGTATCTTTTTGACCAGAATCAGTATAAGTCACAAGTTTTGCACTGCTAATCTTATCGTAAGTTAAACCAGTTTCTAGCTTATCCTTAAAACCGATCTTCTCGTACTTATTGCCATTCTTAGGAGCTGTGAGAGGAATCGCAATCTTCCAAGTTATAGTGGTTCCATTATCCTTAGTCAAATCCTTACGGCTTAAGCTGCTAACTGTCTTAGTTGGACGTTCCTTGCTTGTATCATTCTTTGGATACACATTAACAGCGTAAATCCAAGGATTAGCCTTGTCTTTAGGATTTGGAAGAGGAGTGGTCACAAAGAACGGAGAAACACGCTTTGTAATGGAAACCTTTTTCCATGTGCCGTCTTCTTGTAATTGTGCACCAGAAGTATCGGTTTCTTCGATGTAGTAAAGACCCATCGCAAGATTTTCAAATTTGGCTTCACCAGTATCACCAGTTATTTGGCTTGTGCCATCCGTACTAGCCTTCTCGAAATCAGGATTAGCACCATTAATAAAATCAGAAGCAGTCTTTTTACCAGCAACAGTTGTTTCAACTAAATCATCTAACTTTTTAATCTTTTCCCAGTCTGAAGACTTTGAAAGATCAATATCATCAGAAGAATTTGTATTCTTCTTCTTTACTCGCCATAGGGTAAACTTAACACCCTTAACTGGCTTCTTATTGGTTAAAGTCTTAACAGTACCATCAGAACGTTCACCAGTTGCAGGACCTTGATACTTGTGAATAATAATGGATGTAGCGCTCTTTTTGCCCTGATTAATATTAGCAGTGTCAACACCCTTAGCCTCACCCTGCGCATAAGCAATAGAGCCAGCAATACAGCATGTTCCAAGTGTGCATACCGCCGCCAAAACAGCAACGGTGCGCTTCAGCGAATTCGTATTTAAACGCATGTTTCCTCTCTTCTTTAGAGTGACATCTCGTTATGAGAATTTTGTGTTTAGAAAGAATCGCCCATGTGATTAGACTTTTCCGCAAAAATCGCATAAATATCGCGAACTACAGATTCCTCTCACCGGGCTTCTATGCGCACTAAAGCTGTGCGCCAAACCTTCATTGACTAAAACAGACTAGCATTTTGCAGCGTAAAAATCACCTAAAAATCACCTAACAAAAGCCTACTAAAATAAGCTTTTAATTTACCCCCCCCCCCCCCGGTATTGTTGAAATATCAGGGTTTTCTCAGCTTAATAAGTGATTAAAATTGTTAAAAATTCTTTCCGAATTTTTGCTAAATTCGCACCTTGGCGTGTCGAATAAACCGCGTCGTTATCGCTTGCGCGAACAGCGCGCGAACGTCTTCGCCGCGCAGAAGCAGTGCTTCTGCTTTGAGCGGCTCAGCGCTCCAAATTGCCTTTTCGCGCTACGCTCTAAGCGAAAAGGCAGGTCGTCGCGCACGTTTGTTTTTCCCTTTTTCAGCAAATATGACTACAAACACGGGCAAAAATAAACAAACACAAGCGAATCAAGTCAAATTGCATTTTATAGCAAAATGTCGATTCTGCAATAAATCATCAAAATAAAATTGTCGATTCTGCAAAAATTTGCTAAAATAAAATAATCGATTTTGCAAAGAATGGCGGAATTACAATGATTTATAACCTTAATCAATCAGCATCCAGCACAACAAACACTGCACGCAAATTTCCACGCAAAATCTATTCGCACATGCTCAATTGGAAAAACTCTTCTAACGGGAAAACAGCACTACTCATAGAAGGACCACGACGCGTAGGAAAATCCACTATTGTAAAAGAGTTTGCGCAAAATGAGTATGAAAGTTACATATTAGTGGATTTTTACACAGCATCTCCAGAAGTAAAACAACTATTTGAAGACCTTTCAGATTTAAACTACATCTTCTTGCAACTCCAGCTTACATATAAAACAAGCCTCAAAGAACGCAAGTCGTGCATTATTTTTGATGAAGTTCAACTCTGCCCAAAAGCGCGCCAAGCAATTAAAGCCCTAGTCAACGACGGAAGATACGACTACATAGAAACGGGCTCACTAATTTCAATCCACAAAAACGTTAAAAATATTCTTATTCCAAGCGAAGAACGCAAACTAAAAATGCATCCTATGGATTATGAGGAATTTAAATGGGCACTTGGCGACAATACAACCATTCCGCTTCTAAAAAAAACTCTACGATTCTAAAAAACCAATCGGTCAAGCAGCATGCAGAAAAATGCTAAGAGATTTTAGACTTTATATGCTTGTTGGAGGAATGCCACAAGCTGTTGAAAGCTATATTGAAACCAACGATTTTAGTGCTGTAGATAGAGTAAAACGCGATATTCTTTCACTTTACGAAGATGATTTTAGAAAAATAGACCCTACTGGTAAAATATCTGCAATTTTTGATTCTATACCAGCTCAGCTCATGTCTAACACTTCCCGTTACCATGTTTCGAGCGTTCTTGCTGGCAACAGAGCAAATACTGTTCTTGAACAACTAGCTCAACTAGAAGATTCTGGAACTGTGCTAATCTCCCATCATACTAACGATCCTAATTCTGGAATGGCTCAACATAAAGATTTATCTAAGTTCAAACTCTTTCTTGCAGATACTGGTTTGTTTGTTACGTTAGCATTTAAAGACAAGTCTTTTACAAGCAACGACATTTATATGCGATTGTTAAACGATAAGTTGCAAGTAAATCTAGGTTATGTATACGAAAATATTGTTGCTCAAACTTTGAGCACTCATGGACACGAATTGTATTATCACACTTTTATGGACGGCGACGCGCGCTTAATCGCGGACGATACTAATGTTGAGATTGACAATCACGATAATCGAAATAATCACAACAATCGCAGCTATGAAGTAGATTTCTTGATTGCTGATAAGAACAAGATTGTGCCGATTGAAGTAAAAAGCTCAGGTTATAAAACGCATGCTTCGCTTGATACTTTCGCGCGCAAGTTTTCTTCGCGAATCGCACGGGAAATTCTGATTTATACAAAAGACTACCAACATAACGGAATGCTGGAATACATTCCAATAGTAATGACTGAGTTCTTGTAATTCCCCACGTTTGTTCCCTTTCTGGTTGATTTGGAAAACAAAAGCAGGATAAAGTAAACGCAAACGCAAAAAAACAAAAAACAAAAAACAAAAAACAAAAAGCCGCTGCAAGATGTGTAAAACAACTTGCAACGGCTAATTCAATTCAGACTAGCAAAATCAAACCTAGAGATTTAAGCAAATCACCCATAAATAATATAGATAGCCTAAAATCGCCAGTTATACCTAGCCTGATTAGTTAAGGTCATCGTCATAATCACCCTGACCACCCTGATCATCAAGGAAGTCATCTGGATTAAACTCATCCCCAAGCTGCATGTCGCCAAAATCAATGTTCGAGAAATCAACATCTCCCATGTTGCTCTCGCCAAAGTTTGACGGAGTGCCATTTGCTCCACCCAAACCAAGGTTTGGATAAACAGCATCACGCACCTCAGGATCTGCAAAGACATCCGCATTACGATAACGCGCCAAACCAGTACCAGCTGGGATGAGCTTACCAATAATAACGTTCTCCTTCAAGCCCTTAAGATCATCTTCCTTCTGGCTCAAAGCAGCTTCAGTAAGCACGCGAGTAGTCTCCTGGAAGGATGCGGCAGAAAGCCAAGAATCTGTAGCCAAAGAAGCCTTTGTAATACCCATAAGCTCTGGACGACCAGCAGCAGGCTTACCACCATTCTTAACAGCCTCAAGATTTGCTTCACGCGAACTTAGCCTGATCCACAAGTTCGCCTGGAAGAAGGTTCGTGTCTCCAGAATCAATCACCGTAATGCGGCGAAGCATCTGGTGAACAATAACCTCAATATGCTTATCGTGAATATCAACGCCCTGAGAACGGTACACGTTGTGCACTTCTTCCACAATGTTCACCTGAGCAGCACGAGGACCAAGAATTCGCAGAATCTTCTTAGGATCCACAGAACCTTCAATCAGCTGCGTACCAACCTCAACGTGGTCTCCATCCTTAACAAGCATTGGAGCACGACGAGTTACTGGGTAAACGATTGGCTCAACCGTAGTATCGTCTGGAGTCAAAGTCACCTGACGACCATGGTCAGTATCCTCAACCTTCACAACACCTGGGAACTCAGCAATTGGAGCTTCGCCCTTAGGTGTACGAGCCTCGAAAAGCTCGGTAACACGAGGAAGACCCTGCGTAATATCGCTTGCCGAAGCAACACCACCAGAGTGGAAGGAACGAAGCGTAAGCTGCGTACCAGGCTCACCAATGGACTGTGCTGCAACAATACCAACAGCCTCGCCAACATCAACAAGAGAGCTTGTAGCCAAAGACCAACCGTAGCACTTTGCGCAAACGCCACGCTTAGACTCGCAAGTAAGCACAGAACGAGCCTTAACTTCTTCGACACCATGCGCAACCAAGTCACGCAAAACATCCATCGAAAGCGCGTCACCACACTTAGCCAAAACGGTTGTACCATCTGCTGGATCGAGAACATCTGCAGCAAGCAAGCGCGAGTATGGACCACCATCAGCAGCCTTAACAAGCGTCAAATTGCCATTTTCGTCGCGGTCCGCAATCTTCATCATAAGACCACGCTTTGTGCCGCAATCTTCCTCACGAACAATAACTTCCTGAGAAACGTCCACAAGACGACGAGTCAAGTAACCAGATTCTGCAGTACGAAGTGCGGTATCAGCCAAGCCCTTACGCGCACCGTGCTGGGAGATGAAGTACTCCAACACAGAAAGACCATCACGGTAGTTTGACTTAACAGGACGAGGAATAATCTCACCCTTAGGGTTTGCCACTAAGCCTCGCATACCAGCAATCTGACGAATCTGCATCCAGTTACCGCGTGCACCAGACTGAACCATGATGTTCACGTTGTTATCATCATGGAAGTTCTCGCGCATAGCATCTGCAACCTTATCGGTGCATTCAGTCCACAAGTTAATCAACTCTTGACGACGCTCTTCATCTGTAAGAAGACCCATATCGTACTGGGAGTTAATCTTTGCAGCCTGATTCTCGTAGTCTTGTGCAATAGCCTCACGATTTGAAGGAAGCACAATATCAGAGAATGCCATTGTAACGCCAGACCAAGGTGCTCGAGTAAAGCCAAGATCCTTCAAAGCATCAAGGGATGCGGCTACCTGAGCAGTGGAATAACGTGTAGCAATATCGTCAACAATCTTGGAGAGAACACCCTTTGGAACCTGCTGGTTCACAAACGGATAGTCCTCTGGAAGAGTGCCGTTAAACAACACGCGACCGTAGGATGTGGCGAACAATACAGTTCCATCCTTAAAGCGCTCTTCATGAACAACATCTGGGCTGCCTGGCTCTGGATCTACGACCTTAAGTTCTCCTGGCTCCCAATCCTTTGGTAGCACAAAGTCCTCTGGCACGCGGATTAATACCTTTGCCTGCATGTCAATCTCATGCTTGTCGAGTGCCATTTGAGCCTCTGCAAGCGAAGAGAAGATTCTGCCTTGACCCTTTGCACCGTCTATTACTGTAGACAAGTAGTACAAGCCCAAAATCATATCCTGAGATGGCATGGTAACAGTGTGACCATCTGCTGGCTTCAAGATATTGTCGGATGCCATCATCAAGCTGCGAGCTTCTGCCTGAGCTTCGGCGGAAAGTGGCAAATGCACTGCCATCTGGTCACCATCGAAGTCAGCGTTGAATGCGGCGCAAGCAAGTGGTGGAAGGTGAATTGCTTTACCTTCAACCAAAATTGGCTCAAATGCCTGAATACCCAAACGGTGAAGTGTAGGAGCACGGTTAAGAAGCACAGGATGTTCAGAAATAACTTCCTCAAGCACACCCCAAACCTCGGAATCTCCGCGATCTACAAGGCGCTTTGCGCTCTTCATATTCTGAGCAAAGCCCTGATCCACCAAACGCTTAATAACGAATGGCTTAAACAGCTCCAACGCCATTGGCTTAGGCAAACCGCATTGATGCATGCGGAGGCTTGGACCAACAACGATTACGGAACGGCCAGAATAATCAACTCGCTTACCGAGCAAGTTCTGGCGGAATCGACCCTGCTTACCTTTAAGCATATCGGAAAGCGACTTTAGTGGACGGTTCGATGCACCAGTTACTGGGCGACCACGACGACCGTTGTCGAAGAGTGAATCAACTGCTTCCTGAAGCATGCGCTTTTCGTTATTAAGCATGATTTCAGGAGCACCAAGTTCAATCAACCTCTTCAAACGATTGTTACGGTTGATTACTCGACGGTACAAGTCGTTCAAATCAGATGTTGCAAAGCGTCCACCATCAAGCTGAACCATTGGTCGCAAATCTGGTGGGATTACTGGAATAACGTCCAAAACCATTGCTTCTGGCTTGTTTCCAGTAGTCAAGAACGCGTTTACAACTTTAAGTCGCTTCAAAGCGCGCGCCTTGCGCTGACCAGTACCATTGTCGATTTCTTCGCGAAGTTCTACGGCAGCAGACTTAAGGTCGAAGTCCTGCAAGCGCTTCTTGATTGCTTCAGCACCCATGCAGCCTTCAAAATAGTCACCGTAGCGGTCTTCCATTTCTCGCCAAAGGTCAACATCGCCTTCCATATCTCCTGCGCGTAAGCCCTTAAAGCGATCGAAAACTGCGTTCAAACGCTGAATCTGCTCATCGTAGCGAGTACGAATAGCAGCCATTTCTCGCTCTGCTCCAGCGCGCAATTTAGACTTTGCGTTGCCTTTTGCTTCGCCTGATTCTTCCAGCTCGTGCAGGTCTTCTTCTACCTTCTTTGCGCGAGCTTCAATCTCATTGTCGCGGCGCTTACGAAGATTGCCGATTTCCGTATCGAACTCGTCTTGCAAGTCTGGAAGATCTTGATGACGCTGCTCTTCATCTACCTTAGTAACCATGTAGGCTGCAAAGTAAATAACCTTTTCCAAGTCTTTTGGAGCAATATCAAGCAGGTAACCCAAGCGGCTTGGCACACCTTTGAAGAACCAAATGTGTGTTACAGGAGCAGCAAGCTCAATATGACCCATGCGTTCACGGCGAACGCGGCTGCGTGTAACTTCCACGCCGCATCGCTCGCACACGATTCCCTTAAAGCGCACGCGCTTATACTTGCCGCACGCGCACTCCCAGTCGCGAGTAGGACCGAAAATCTGCTCACCGAACAGACCATCCTTCTCTGGTTTAAGGGTACGGTAATTAATGGTTTCTGGCTTCTTAACCTCGCCGTGGCTCCAGCTACGGATGTCGTCGGCGGTTGCCAGTCCAATCCTCAGTTTGTCAAATGCGTTGACGTCCAGCACTATTATCGTCCTGTCTCATGAAATTGTTTTTCTAAGTTTCTTAAAGTGATTAGTGATTAGTGATTAAGTTATTTCTAATCACTGGCATCACTGGTATTCAGGTTCTTGAATAACTTGATCTTCCTTGGCGGACGAATCTGGTCGCGCACCAATGTTGAAGCCCAAATCTTCAGAAGACGACACCGGATCATCATCCTCATCCTTCATGTCAATTGCCACTCCTTCGGAGTTAAGCACCTCAACATTCAAGGAGAGCGACTGCATTTCCTTGAGCAACACCTTGAAGGACTCAGGAATACCAGCTGGTGGAAGGTTATCGCCCTTGACAATAGCGCCATACACGCGCACGCGGCCGTCAACGTCATCAGACTTTGTGGTCATCATTTCGTGCAATGTGTAAGCAGCGCCATAAGCCTCAAGCGCCCACACTTCCATTTCGCCGAAGCGCTGGCCGCCGAACTGCGCCTTACCACCCAACGGCTGCTGGGTAATCATAGAGTAAGGACCAGTGGAACGAGCGTGAATCTTATCATCAACCAAGTGATGCAGCTTCAAGATGTACATGTAGCCAACAGAAATTGGCTTAGGGAATGGCTCACCAGTGCGGCCGTCAAACAATGTTGCCTTACCGTCGGAACCAACAAGCTTATTGCCATCGCGGTCTGCAAGCGTAGTGCTCAAAAGACCCTTCAAGGTTTCTGGGCGCACGCCGTCGAACACTGGAGTTGCAACAGGAGTGCATGGATCGCCATGCTCAGCGCCTTCTGGCACATACTTCTTCCAAGCAGCCTCAAGGTCTGGATCCAAATTAATATCCCAACCAGCGTGAGCAATCCAACCCAAGTGAAGCTCGAGCACCTGACCCAAGTTCATTCGAGAAGGCACACCCAACGGGTTAAGCATAATGTCTACTGGAGTACCATCAGCCAAGAATGGCATATCCTCTTCTGGCAAAATGCGGGAAATAACACCCTTGTTGCCGTGGCGACCAGAAAGCTTATCGCCCTGCGTAATCTTACGATGCTGAGCAATGTACACGCGAATCATCTGGTTTACGCCATTTGGAAGCTCATCGCCATCGTCTTCAGCGTCTTCACGAGTGATTTCCTTAACAGCAATCACAGTACCAGTTTCGCCGTGTGGCACGCGCAAAGAAGTGTCTCGAACTTCACGGCTCTTTTCGCCGAAGATTGCACGAAGCAAGCGCTCTTCTGGAGTAAGCTCAGTCTCGCCCTTAGGCGTTACCTTACCAACCAAAATGTCGCCAGCTTCCACCTCGGCACCAATGCGAATAATACCGCGCTCATCGAGGTTTGCAATAGCGTCTTCGCCAACGTTTGGAAGGTCGCGAGTAATCTCTTCGGCACCAAGCTTAGTTTCACGAGCATCGATTTCGTACTCTTCAATGTGAATCGAAGAAAGCGTATCGTCTTGCACAAGACGCTGGGAAATAATAATAGCATCCTCGTAGTTGTAACCATTCCAAGGCATAAACGCAACGAGCAAATTCTTGCCGAGTGCAAGCTCACCCTTGTCTGTTGCAGGACCGTCTGCCAAAACTGTACCTGCTTCCACACGCTCGCCATCTTTAATAAGCGGCACCTGGTTGTAGCAGGTAGTCTGGTTGGAACGCTGGAACTTAGAAAGCTTGTAGCTGGACTGAGTTCCATCGTCGTTCATAACGCGAATAATATCTGCAGAAACGTAGGTTACAACGCCTGGCTTTTCGGAAAGAATCACGTCTCCAGAATCAACTGCAGCACGCCATTCGGAACCCGTACCAACAAGTGGACGCTCCGACTTAATAAGCGGCACAGCCTGACGCTGCATGTTGGTACCCATCAAAGCACGGTGGCCTTCATCGTGCTCCAAGAATGGAATCAAGCTTGCGCCGAGGGAAACCATCTGACGTGGAGAAACATCCATGTAGTCAACAGTGCTTACAGGAACATCGACTGCTTCTTCTTCGTCAACACGAGCAAGTGCCTGAGTGCCAACAAAGTTGCCATTTTCATCGAGTTCCTGATTTGCCTGAGCAATAACGTGCTCGGCTTCGCGATCTGCAGTCATATATTCGACTTCGTTAGTCACATGACCATTAACGACCTTACGATAAGGTGTTTCAATAAAGCCGAATGGGTTGATGCGACCAAAGGTTGCAAGCGAACCGATAAGACCAATGTTTGGACCTTCTGGGGATTCGATTGGGCACATACGACCAAAGTGGGATGGGTGCACGTCTCGAACTTCCATAGATGCGCGGTCTCTAGAAAGACCACCAGGACCAAGAGCCGAAAGACGACGCTTGTTTGTAACGCCCGCCAAAGGATTGTTCTGATCCATAAACTGGCTAAGCTGAGAAGTTCCGAAGAACTCCTTAATAGTAGCGTTAACTGGTCGAATGTTAATCAACGACTGTGGTGTAATCGCCTCAGCATCTTGCGTGGTCATGCGCTCGCGCACAACGCGCTCCATACGGCTTAAGCCAGTACGAATCTGATTCTGTACAAGCTCACCAACCTGACGGATTCGACGGTTTCCAAAGTGATCGATATCGTCCACGTCTACACGCAATTGCACATCTTCGCCATCGCGCTTGCCTGGGAAGGTCTTTTCACCCGAGTGCAAAGTAACCAAATACTTGATTGTGGCAATAATGTCTTCGCGATTCAAGCTGCGATCGTTGTAATCCGCTTCCAAACCAAGCTTGCGATTGATCTTGTAGCGACCAACGCGCGCCAAATCGTAGCGCTTTGTGTTGAAGTAGAAGGATTCGAGCAAATTGCGACCCGCGTCTGGAGTTGCGGTATCTGCTGGGCGAATCTTGCGATACAAGTCTGTAAGAGCATCATTTTGAGTGTCGATTGGCTCTTTTTCTAGAGCGTCGAGAACAAGAGGATACCCTTCGAATGCCTCGGCAATTTCTGGCTTAGTCATGCCAATTGCCATCAAGAACACGATTGCAGACTGCTTACGCTTGCGATCTACGCGTACGCCAAGAACATCGCGCTTATCAATCTCAAACTCAAGCCACGCTCCGCGACTTGGAATGATTTTTGCGCCAAAAACGTCTTTGTCAGAAGTGCGATCTTGCGTGCGGTCAAAATACACGCCTGGGGAACGCACAAGCTGGGACACGATTACGCGCTCAGTGCCGCCAATAATGAATGTTCCGTGTGGTGTTTGCAGCGGGAAATCACCCATAAACACAGTCTGGCTCTTAATCTCGCCAGTTTCGCCGTTTTCAAACTCTGCGTTTACGTACAAAGGAGCGGAATATGTGTAATCCTTCTCTTTGCACTCAAGCACAGTGTGACGTGGCTCTTCAAAATATGGATCCGAGAATGTGAGGCTCATTGTCTCAGCAAAATTCTCGATTGGAGAAATCTCTTGGAACACTTCTTCCAGACCAGAGACATGAGGCACAGTGTGAGTGCCATTTGCCTCATCTTCTTCGACGCGCTTCTTCCAACGCTCGGAGCCGATCAGCCAGTCAAAGCTGTCGGTTTGCACACCGAGGAGGTATGGCACATCGATTGGCTCACAAATGGAGCCGAAATTCACACGATCCGACGCTTTATGCAATTTAATGCTGTGCTCGTCGGCACGCGCGATGACTTTGGTGGTGTTCGTCGTAGCTTGTTCAGCAGCCAATGGACGTTCCTTTATCGCTAGCTAGTTTTCTTAATCCTTGGGAGCTTTAGAAAATCGCAGCAAACGCGCTTAAAATCAACGATTTTGGGTTTGCGGGCGCCTTCTTCGGTTCCTTGAGTATGCCCGCTATATGACACACCTTGTACAAAGAAACAATTTTACCCCTTCACATCGACTTTTGGCGCCATTTGTGCATGTGCTAGCGAACAGAAATAACCACGGGATTGCTTTGTAATCCTGACACATCCTTATGCGCAATTTGTGCAATGTAAGTTCCGCGCGAAACTTTAGGCAACTCGGCGTCATCTAAGCAATCCTTGCCAGTAGGCGTTCCGACTGTAGCATCCGTGCCCCATACAATTTTTTTCTCGTACGAATCGCCTTTTGCCATTAACAAAGGCTTGAGTGGAATTCCGCACACATCTGATCTCCACTGCGGCTCTATTTTCTGCTGCTTTTCTTGCTTTTCTCTAGATTTATCTGATTTATCTGATTTATCAGACTTATCAGACTTATCAGCACTTACGCTGTCTCCAATTGTCAACACCATTCTGCCATCCGACGCATCTATTCTGCAAGAATCGTCTCCTTCATGAACTATGCGAGCAGTAAATTCTACGCTTCCTCCCATCGGTACAGATTGCGATGCTGAGGTTAATTCAATACGAACGTCTTTTGCACTACATTTTTTTATGATTCCAACAGGTCTTGGATCTGGCACAAGTTGTTTAGATAGAGTAACGTCTGAATGTTTGCTTATAGCAGTTCCGATTGCGGCAATTCCTTTGAAAACGCTGATTATGCAAAAGATACAAAACACTAAAACAGCCAGCAGCCCCACGCAAACTATGATTCGGCGGCGAATGTACATGCGGCGGCGCGCAGCACTAATCTTCCGCTTCGGTTTACGTTTTAACACAGGCATAGTCACCATTGTAATGCATGAGTAGTTTTAAGACTATTTTTGACTATAAGCTATTTTTATAGACTATTTTCCGCCCTCAAATCCAAGCTGACGCCACGCTTCATAAATGGCGATTGATGCGCAATTTGTAAGATTTAAGCTTCTAAGCGAAGGACGCATTGGCAAGCGAACCTGTTCCGCAACATGAGGGCCAGCCATAATATCCATTGGGTCTGGAATATCTCCTGGCTCTGGTCCAAAAAGCAAAATATCGTTCGGCTTATACTCAATATCTGTGTAAAGTTTTGTGGCATTTGCAGTAAACGCGATTATGCGAGAATTTGGCATTGATTCCACAAGGTTTTCAAAATTCGGGTGCATAACAACGTGTGCCATATCGTGATAATCAAGACCCGCGCGACGAAGCTTTGTGTCTTGAAGATTAAATCCAAGCGGCTCTACAAGATGCAAAATGGTGCCCGTTACCGCGCAAAGGCGAATCGCAGAGCCTGTGTTTCCTGGGATTCTAGGCGAATAGAAGCACAAGTGCGGGGTCTGAGTTTGCGCAGTGCTTGCATCTTGCGCGCTTAGCATGGCATCCATAACGCTGATTGGATTTCCGTGCGCGTCTGTTACAAGCTCGTCCGGACCGTAGTTTGACTTTCGGTAGCCGTACTCATACATCTGCTCTACACGATTGACTGGGTTTTGTGCGTCTTGCATACTTTTATCTTCTTTACTTTTATCTTCTTTACCTGTGACTTGCATACTCGTAATAATCACCTCAATAAAATCATCATAATAAAAATAAGCGCAAATCCTGCAAAATCAGCCCACGAGAACACAGCTCCCGTAAACACAACAGCCGTGATTGCAGCCATAACAGGCTCGCTCGCCCCCAAAAGCGTTCCGCGCACAGATCCAACTCGCATAACGCCAGCCAAAAACATCCAATATGCGCCAAAAGTTCCGCCAACAATCGTAAAAGTAAACAGCAAGTACGCGCGCAAATCCAAAGGAGGCATTGTTTGCCATGGCTTCACAAATGGCATCATAATAAGACCTGCAATAATAAACGTAATTCCGTTTACAGTAAGATTTCCCCATTTTGCAATCAATTTGACTGGCATAATCGCAAGAGCCGCCGTACTTGCAGCATCTGCTAATCCCCACAAAAGTCCCATCAGCGGCAGCGAAAGCGAGCTAAAATTGCCTCCCGTTGCCATAAGCGCAGTTCCTGCAAATGCAAGCAAAACACCAATGTTTTCGCGCAAAGTCGGAGTTCTTTTTGACCGCAAACACACATAAACAAGCACAAAAAGCAGATTCAGGCTTTGCAAAACAGTAGCCGTGCCAGAATTAGTCCAGTCAATTGTAAAAAGATACGCCACTTGCGTTAAAAGCACACACACAATACCTGTTACAACTAGCATTGGCCATGATTTTTTTGTGCTTAATGCATCAACGAGTTGCTTGCGATTAACAATTGACGCAACGATTACAAAAAGCACGCCTGCAGCAAGCTGACGAACGCACGCGATTTGCAACGGACTCACAAGGTATTGTGACATTAGAATCTTAGAAACAGTAGCATTTGTGCCCCAAAGCGCGCCACCAAGAATCGTCAAGATTATGCCAATCATCATTGTGCGCGGACTATGATCCACCGCAGGATTTGGCTTTTTAGGCTTTATTTTTTGGATATTCTTTACAAAACCAACATCCATGCTAAACACCTTCTAAACTTACATCCCGTACTCGCTAATAATCCTGTAGTTTTGCGCATATGTAGCAAGTTGTAAGTCGCAAACCTCGCAAATCGCTTACTACATATGAAAAATCTACACTATCACATAATCAACAACACGCACATAATCAACAACACGCAATTGCAAGGATTGCATACTCAAACCAATACGCCACGCGCGACTTTGCATTATCCTCAGTTTATGTTATCTTATTTAAGTTGTCTTTCGTTATGCTGTTTAGCACAATGATTGATGTGGAGAATTCGCCTAGTGGTCTATGGCGCACGCTTGGAAAGCGTGTTGGTGTAACAGCCTCACGAGTTCGAATCTCGTATTCTCCGCGAGTAGGGGTTCTAGCCAGTATGAGTGGTTAGAACCCTTTTTATATATTTGCCTATGCATCAAAATATATGAACATAAACAAGCAGCTTAGCGTCGAACTCAACTGTTAGGCAATTTCTGCGCAGAACAACCATGCAAAATTGAAGCCATGCTACGTTTTTCCGCATTAGTAACGCTAAGATCGTACTTATACTTAACAGCAATCTGCCTAGCAACATAATCGCATCTAAAGGATTTATTAGATGGAAGCCAATAAGCCGCAGAAGCAGATCCTTTTTCTTGGTTCGCTGCTCCTTGAACAGCAAGAAGATTAAGCATATCGTTACCAAACTTAAGCCTCTTGGCATGACTCCATTTCCAAGCGCCTGATTGCCAAGCGTTTTCTAGTGCTACAACATGGTCGATTTGAACAAGAGCACTAGTTTTTCTTCCTCGAACAAAATTAATATTTAAACCGGTATAAGGATCGTGCAAAAGCCCTGATGCTACTTTGCAAGAACCAGAATACTTAAAACGAACCTGTTTTAAATCGCGAGCAAGAACATCTTCTCTAACATCACAGCCATTTTTATCAACATCTGTAGTCCTGTATCCAAAGACACTCCTGTTGTATCCAGACGGATGTGATTTAGAGACTTTTAGCTTATTAAGAAGAGCAGCAGCATCTCCATCAGCAGCGTATTCACCAGTAATTTCGCCAACATCATGATTGATTTTTGGCAAAACAAGCCCAATAACAATGCCTATAATAATAGCCAAAGAAATAAGCCATATAAAAGAGGTTATTCTTTTAGATATAGGGTTACTTGAATAATGCGTATTACGATCGTACTGCATGATTTATATCTACAACCCAAGGAATACGCCTAATAACAACGTCTAGAACTTGTTGAATAAGGCTAATAAGCACAATAATTGCCATAACTGCGTAAACAACATTCCATTGTGGATTCTTAGTGACAATTGGGTGAATAGTGTTAGAAACAAGCATTATTGCGTTCGCAATACCTATAAGAGCAACAGACATAAGAATTGCCTGCATTCTTCCCACTTTACGAGATAATCGCACTCGCTGTTGTGAAAGCTTACGCATTGAATCAACAACACGCTTAACACAATGCTCGCCCTGTCGGAAAGCTAGAACCTCATCAATACCAAGTTCTACATCATCAACTTCAAGCTCTACCATCTTTTGCTCTGAATGAACTTTTTTAATAAAACTGCGGAGTCTAAGTCTAAATAATCCTGGAATTATAAACACTATTAGAGCACAAATCACAACAGCAAAAATAGCAATTTGAATATCAAAGTAACATAACAAAACGATTGCTGGAATAATCGACAAAACCATTCCAACACTCATGCTTAAACCTGCCTTGTGCAAATGCGCATGATGAAGATCCACGCCAGCAAAAGATGTTACTAATGTTATGCATCTTAAACATGCGCATACGCTTACGATAAGCACGTATTCTTGCATAGCAAGTCCAAAAAGCGGTCGATTAGCGATAGCGAACATTGCTGCAAAAGTGCAAACAGGTATCAATACTGCGCAAACTATATTGATTGCTGTAGAGAATGCTGAAAGAATCGCAAAAAAACGCCTTTTTCAACGAAGATATAGTTGATTTACTTTCATGAGATAAATCTTTCAATAAGCCTTCGTGTTTTGCATTATTAAAATTCTTATTAGAGTTTTCATCAAAACTTTTAGCATATTCGTCTACTTTATTAGCTTTATCAACGCTTCCATCTGCGAAATTTTCGGCATAAGAGCTAATAGAACTAGAACTGGTGTAATGCGAATTATGATATACACTAACGTTAACCAAATTGTCCGCTTTAGAAGCGTAGTTATCGTCTGGCAAAAATACAAGAATCGTAGCTTTTTTAGCAACATGACGCAAAATATCACATAAATTCTTAGCTTCATCAGAACTAATATCGCTTGAAGAATAGTCGAAAATATACACTGGAGTTCTACGAATAAGCGCACGAGCCATAATAATTCGTCGGAAAATATCTTGCTTATTTTCAACCTGAATATTGTCTACACGCAAATCTAATCCGTTATAATCCGCATAAACAACACCATCTACATGAGCAGTACGCAATGCTTGCCACATAGATGTAGTAGTAGCATTAGACGATGCCATGAGCAGATTCTCTCGCAAAGTGGCTGAAAACAGATGACTATTTGAACGAACAATAGTAACAAGATCTGCAATAGCACCAGGATTTTCATTATTTAGTGAAACATAAGTTGAGTTTCCAGAAATATCACCAAAATCAGATACCACAAAAGGCGATTCAACATCTACTTCAGAAAAACCATATCTATCGCTGTAAGATAGCGCAACATCTGATTTATCGCTAAAAACTACGCCATTCAAAACATTATTAGTAAATAATTCGTAGTATTCCTTTGGCATTACATTCAATTTTCCACTTGAAATATTAAAGGATGCACGCAAAGGTTTATTATTTTCAGTGAAATTGCATCGCACATGAAGAGAAACATTACTGGCTCCATCTGGGATGCTCAGCGACTTTTTATTATCTGAGAAATCTATGGAATCTGCAGAAGCAGAAGATTCTACAGAGTCTAAATTAGAAGAATGAACCTTATTAGAAGCAACACTTTTAAACAAGTCACTAATGTTATTCAAACCTAAAACAGCCCGATTTTTAATATGCATACAGTTAGCAACTCTACGTATTGGATCTACGCTTAGCATAAGAAGGGGCAAAGTTAGCATTGCAGCAGGAAGACCAACAGATTTAACAGAAAGAAGCCAAACTGTAGAAATAATTGCCACACCAGTCATTAAATACGTTAAAAATACGCATAAACAGCGCCACAAAACGCGAACATCTGCAAGAGCAGATACAAGTGCCAAAGTAGAAAAAATTGACGCAAAAACGCAAATCGTGGCAACATAAGAGTTTATTGAAAACATTGCAACACTAACCGCAAAAGGCATAGGAAAAGCAGCAATGATCTGCGGCAAAAGTAAACCATACCAACGTTGAACCCACGCAACATCATCGTTCACACAAATAGAAGAATATCCCTTAGACCACTTTTTAGAAGAACTCAAAGAAAGCATAGAACGCAACATTTTTGGTCTAAGCTTCATAGATACGCGAGTTCCAATTTCGGTAGAAATAATGCATGACTGATGGAACGCAATATATTTTACGATGAGTATTCCAACAAGAGAAATAAGATAAGACGTCAATTCAACAGAGCTTAACAAGGATTTGCCAGTATATTTTGCAGGAATAAGCACTGGCGAAAGAATTCCAACACAAACATACACAAAACCAATATTCGCAAGAGAAGATATAGCAAGACATGCCGCTCTTAAAACAACCAAGTGCTTAACACCTGGAACAAAAGCGAAGAAACGACCAATCATTTAACTATCCTTTTCTTTTCCATAGAAAACTCTTTTAAATTCCAAAAATACTTTCACGCACTACAAAGTACACACACGATACCCTGCAGATTGAATCTACAAATTCGAGTAGCTCGCACTGTTAAAATCAGCTTTAAATCTCTTAAAAACGTTATCTAAACACTCTCTACAAACACATACCCACGCACTAGCTCACTACCCCTTTAGCATTCAAGATTACGCTGAGCATCAGGCATCAACACGCCGAAGAACTTTAGCTTAAATGCCAACTAATACGATGCAAATCACTAGGACCATACTCTAAAATCGCAGCTCTATGCGATTTAGAACCATAACCCTTGTTATGTGCCCAATCATAAATTTTATATTTAGGATCGTCAGACAAGCTTGTCATAAGAGAATCTCGAGTCACCTTTGCGATCACAGAAGCTGCAGAAACACTAGCACACTTCTGATCAGCCTTAACTAAAGTGTGAACTTTAACAGGAAAATCAATACTAGGCGCATCAAAAGTTCCAGAAACCTTACCAATATAATTAAATGGTCCATCTAAAATCGCTGCAATATGAGCATTTTCAAGCTTATATCGCATACTGTTTTGCACATCTGAAATTGCACGAATCGCGGCTACACCAAGAGCATAACTTATTCCCCACTCGTCAATCTCGCGATTTGTACAAGAACCAACAGCAAAAGCATCGCACCAATTTTCAAGAGGCTCCAATAATCCTTCACGCTTGTGAGCGTTAATAAGCTTGGAATCAGCTAATCCATCAGGAAAATAACCAGAATTAATTTTATCGGCACCAAAAAGAGCAGCACCAACCATAACAGGACCAGCTAAACTACCACGTCCAACCTCATCTAATCCAATAACCCAATCGAAGCCACTTTTTAAAAGGTCTTGCTCAAAGTTAAAAGACGGAACAGCAGCCAAAATCTCCCCAAATCTAATATCTACGCACGTTTAAAAGAACTATTTAGCATCTGACTTATTTCTTACATCATCAAACGCATCGCTATGATTTTCAAAAATACCCATACGATTCAAAGGCCAAAAACGCATAAATGCCACGCCTTCAACCTTAGAAATAGGTACCAAACCATCGTCACCATCATTCTTATGATACCTAGAATCCGCAGAGTTAGCGCGATTATCTCCTAGAACAAATACATGACCAGGTTTAACCTTCACCTTAAACGGGAAGGAACTAGGACTTACACCTGGTTTAATATAAGCAGATTCAAGCACAGGAACACCGTTAACAAGAATTGGGTCACCATCGCCCTTACATTCAACAGTATCCCCAGGCAATCCAATTAGACGCTTTATAAGATCTTTACCAGACACAATTCCGCCGCGACTATTTTCACCTTGAAGCCAATTAGCAGGATCTTCAAAAACAACAATATCTCCACGATTTAGTGGAAACAGGCGAGGAGTGAGCTTAGACGTAACAACATAATCGCCAATATGAATTGTGTCTAGCATGGAGCCAGATGGAATAAAATATACGCCGAGAATAAAAACACGAAGAAAAATAACAACAAGAATAGGCACAAGATACCATGCAACAAGCTCTTTCCAAGATGTTTTAAAAAGCTTGCGAGTACGAACCTTGGACTGAGATTTAGAGGAATCATAATCACTATCTTGATATCCAGAAATATGATTCCCTTTTATTTTTCCATGCCTAGCACGTTTAGCACTGAAGCCAGAAGTTAGACTTGGTCTTTCTTCTGGCTCCGGTGGAACTGGAGAAGGATTTAAGCCGTGACCTGCCACATTAACAATGTGACCATCGCTATTTTGCAAGTCTTCGGCAGACATATTAATCCTTAATGTTAAATCCTTAACCTTAAATAAATTTACTTAGCAGCGCTGTTGTCACGACGCTCGGCAATACGAGCAGCCTTACCACGCAAAGCGCGCAAGTAGTAAAGCTTAGCGCGACGAACGCGACCACTACGAACCAGCTTAATCGAATCGATAGCTGGGGAATGAAGTGGGAAGCGACGCTCAACACCAGTGCCGAAGCTCACCTTACGTACAACGAAAGTCTCGCGAACACCAGCACCCTTACGAGCGATAACAACGCCAGTAAAGGTCTGAATACGAGTGTTGTTGCCTTCCTGAATCTTAACGTTAACGTCAACAGTATCTCCAGGACGGAAAGCTGGGATTTCCTCAGCAGACTTAAGATGCTTAGCATCAAATGCTTCTACAGCATTCACCATGATAATTCCTCCTCGCCGCCGCATATCGACGTAAGCTACATCAAAGTAAGTTAGTCTAATTTTAACTTTTTCAACTTTACTTTGAATAATCCTTCCCAAAAAGTTTGCTTTTCAGGGCTTCCATCTGCCAAAACTTTAAAAAAGCAGGCTAGACTATTGATAAGTCGACTATGCGGCATCGCCTTATCGAAAGCATACAAAACACAAATTTATGCTCAATAATGGACATTATTGAGCATTATTTCGCACTATTTCAGCGCGCAACTCCATTAAGCGGCGCCGTCTCAACAGTACGGGTTAATTCGTCATCATCGGCATCGTAGTCAAAAAGCTCACCATAACGACCCCAGCTAATCGCAATATCAAATTGCTGACGAGCCAAGGCGTCCGTATGCTTGCTGCGAAGCAAATCCAAAATCAACTCGCCACGAAGCTTGCCATTGCGGTTTCGGCTCAAAGCCTGATCAATTGCATGAACAAGAGGAGCATGCTCAATTGCAAGACGCGCAAACACCTGCTTGCTGTGCAAAATGTCGGCATTATGCCATTCTTGACCTGCTGGCGTAATAGTAATATGACCATTTTCTGCTGTAAGCAAATTAAGCATTGTTCCAGCATCTACAAGTGGGAACAAGTCATCGATTTCGAACGACAGATCCGCAGCCAAATCAGCCAAATCAATGCCATCTGGCTCTTCCGAAATAACGTCTAGCAAACCTGCCATTCCTCCTGGCGTTGCGTTCGGCAGCAAGTGCACAGCAACAGGCTCAGGCTTCGGCTCCCCCGCATCCGCCTGCTCTTCGTTTTGCTTAGCTTCTGCCTCCGCGTCGTGATGCTTTTGAATAAGCATGTCGGCGATTGCAGCAGCCTCTGTTTCTTCCGCATCCGTCTGTTCCACAGGTTGAGAATCGCCATCTGCACCAGACAAGTCGCCAGCAACCGTTGTATCAGTATTATCTGGCTCAGATTCACCCTCTGGCATAGAACCAGTCAAAATCGCATAAAGATTATCAACCATCGCCTCAAATTCAGCACTATGCTTGTCTCTCGGGCGAGGCAAATCAACTTGCACGTCTGCAATCAAATGCCCAGGATGAGATCCCAAAACCACCACGCGATCTGCCATTTGCACAGCTTCTTCAATATTGTGCGTAACGATTACAACAGACTTGATATCACGCTCTTCACTAGACCAAAGCTTAAGAACTTCCTGACGAAGATTTTCTGCTGTAAGAACGTCAAGCGCAGAAAATGGCTCGTCCATAAACAGAGCATCTGGGCGCAAAACCAGTGCGCGCGCAATACCTACGCGCTGACGCATGCCGCCAGAAAGCTCCTTTGGGTACGCTGTTTCGAAGCCGTCCAAACCAATAGCATCAATTGCAGCTAACGCAAGCTCCGTGCGCTTTTCTTTACTAACGCCTCTAGCGCGCAAACCAAGCTCCACATTGTCTTGAACTGTAAGCCATGGCATAAGTGCGAAGGTTTGGAAAACGATTGCCACCCCTGGGTTTGGACCAGTAAGCTCGCGACCGCGATACGTTACAGTTCCCTCTGTTGGCTGAATTAAGCCTGCCATTGTTCGCAAGAAGGTTGATTTTCCAGCGCCAGAACGCCCTAGAATTGCAACGATTTCGCCTTCGCGCAACGTAAACGATATATCGTGAAGTACGTGCTGAGTAGTTCCACTATCCGATGTGAAACTTTGAGTTATGTGTTTTGCGTCGATGATATCGCTTGTAACTGAAGATTGCGCAGCCAAATTCTGCGCAGCCTTTTCTGCGGTTTTGTTCAAAGTGTTCATAATATTTGCCAATCTGTTTTGTAAAGTTAAAAAGTTTATAAACTTAAAAAGTTTAATTTTCCGTAGTTTATTTGATTATTCGATTGATTATTCGATTAATTCAAAACAAATCTTTTTGCCGAATACCTTTGCAAAGGAGTCCAGAACAGTCGATTACTTAACACCACTATTAAGCTCATAACCGTTACTCCCACAAGCGTTTTTACAGAATCACCAACGGTTGTTGCATTCGTAATATACGCGCCCAAACCTTGAGTTGCCATGTGATTCTTGCCGTATTCCACAATCTCTGACACAATCGAAGCGTTCCAAGCACCACCAGCGGCAGTAATTCCGCCAGTGCACCAGGATCCAAAAATCGCAGGCAAAACAAGAGTCTTCCACTTGAGCATACGATTTAATCTAAAGCTTCTTGTCATTTCTCTTAAATCATCTGGAATCGCGCTAGCGCCTGCAATAACGTTAAACAGAATGTACCATTGCGTGCCAAGCGCCATCAAAATAATACTTCCCCATCCAAGGTCAATGTGCCAAGCCATAAACCACATCATTGCAAATGGGAACACAAAGTTTGCTGGGAAGCTAGCCAGAATTTGCACAACAGGTTGCATAATTCGCGAAATCTTAGGATTCATGCCAATATATACGCCTACTGGAACCCAAATCAGCGAGCTCACAAAAATCAACACAGCTACGCGAGCAAAAGTCAAAGCTCCTAACGCTCCAGCTGTAGCAAACTCCTGCAAACCTGTGCGAGTTGCTACAAAGTAAAGCATTTGAGCAGCAAGCCCCAAAATCAGCACAGCCATAACAATGTTGAAAACCAAGTCGCCAAGTTTACGCTGTGATGCTTTACGCGGCCACTGTGAACCTGTGCGTCCGAATGGTCGTGTAATAATTTCAAGCCATTCGCGAATCGGAGAAAACAGCTTGCTAATAACTTCGTCGGCATGCGAATGACGAATAAGTGTCAAAACAGCACTCTTTCGTTCTTCGTCGGATGCGCTTTGAGTTATGCGGAATCGTTCTGCCCAGGCGGTAAGCGGCTTCCAAAGGAAGAAGTCAATCGCTAGCACAACAACAATCATGGATAAAATAGCCCACCAAATGTTTCCAAGCTTGTTTTCTGCTGCAGATTGCGCCACAAAACTACCTACTCCAGGCAGCGCGTAAGTGTGATTGTTTACGGAAATCATTTCGGAAGCAGTAAGGAAGAACCATCCGCCGCCAACGCTCATCATGCAATTCCAAAGCAGCGGAATCATTGCGTTTGGCATATCTAGTACCCAGAATCGCTGCCAATGCGTAAGTTGCAAGCTGCGCACTGCCTCGTCTAGCTCTTTTGGCTCGCTTAAAAGCGAACGGTGGAACGAGAAAGTCATATTCCAAGCCTGGCTTGTAAAAATCGCAAAAATCGAAGCGGCTTCAACGCCCATCATCGATCCTGGGAAAATCACCAGCCAAATCGTTACTGTAGCCGAAAGGAAGCCAAGAATTGGAACGGATTGCAAAATGTCTAGCAACGGAATAAGAACCTTGCCTAGTCGGCGGCTGCGCGCTGCAAGAGATCCGTAAATAATGGTAAAAATCAGCGATGCTATAAGCGCAAGCATCATACGAAACACGGATCTAAGCGTGTAGTAAGGCAAATTAATAAGGTCAGTTGAAACTGCAGAAGGTATTCCTTTAGGTCCAATCGGCTGGTTAATGCGCTGCAAAAGGAAAGCGCTTACTCCAAAAAGCGCGATTATACCAACGCACACAATAATGTCGGACCAAAAACGAGTGTTTTCGTCTACTTGCGTACTAGCACCGTTTTTTCCAGATGTTGTAAATATTGTCATGATAAGTCCTCTGGGAACGCGTATTTTTACACGCGTTTGCCGCTTATCACCACTATTTTTTGCGTTTATCTTAAATTTCGCTTAGAATTTTAGACTTTATTTTAGAAGCGCTTATTTAGCGCGCGGTTGCTGGCGACTTATCCCAACAAATCAAATAAAATAAAATCTTTAATCGCAAAACCTGTAATCGCAAACATTTTGGCGGTGACTGCCGGTTTTTTATATTCATCTTTTGTATATTCAGGGGGAACGTCTGTACTACTACTAATACTGTCTGAATCGTCACTAACGGCATTAACTGTATTAGCACTTTGATTACAACTGGTACTACTGCTACTGTCATGTTTCACGGCAATCACCTCCTCTAGCTTGTGCGCGCCAACGCAAAACCGTATCATCGTATCATCATTGAACCGGACGGCAAGCAAGAAGACATAAGGTGATTTTTAAATCAAAAGAAATCAGCCTTAATCTTGTCGTTCAAGCTTCAGCTTCGCAGGGCGGTGGTGTTGCATTAGTCGAAGCCTTGAAATCGACAACGACTGTTGACCAACTTGCAGTGTCTCCACTGTGTTGCGGCAGCAACCCGTATCCCCGTGGTAGCCTTACCTACCGACCGTGCTCATTATAAATTATCACTGCTCTTGTGTCAACCTATTTTTGAATTGACTTGAGAAGATTAGCCACCACTTGCACCTGTAGTGCGATTGTATAGCGACACGCCGTAAATCAGGTACAAACGCACTACAAGAAAAATCGAGAATCTCGGTGTTTAAGCGATACGCAATTGCTCAAGCACGTAAGAGGGCTTGGTGATTCTTGGTCGAACAATATAAGAGCGGTAGCCGATACCAAATAATCCAATGATCAACCACTACAAACAAACTTCAACCTAAAAACAAAATCAAAGACAAATCGGAACAACCGCAACAACAACCAACACGTAATAGGCGGAGCGTTGTGAGACAAGAAACACCCAGCCCTCGCGCAACAGTAAGCAAGGAAATGCCTCGATTAGAGAAAAAGCCTCTTGAAGATTTAATCAACAAGAGGCTTTAAATCAACAATCAAATAAGATTGCTACACACTCACTTACTTGCGATGAGCGCGATAGAAGCGAATCAAGCTCTGGGTAGAAGCATCCTGAGCTGCCAAAGCATCGTCATCCTTAGAGATTGCAGGAGTAATCTGCTTTGCAAGCTGCTTGCCAAGCTCCACACCCCACTGATCGTAGGAATCCAAGCCCCAAACAGTGCCTTCGACGAAGGTGATGTGCTCGTAGAGAGCAATCAACTCGCCCAAGCTAAATGGAGTCAAAGCTTCGCCGAAGATAGAAGTGGTTGGACGGTTGCCGCTAAATACGCGAGCTGGAACAATCTCTTCTGGAGTTCCTTCAGCGCGAACTTCGTCAGCAGTCTTGCCGAAAGCAAGAGCCTTAGTCTGTGCAAGATAGTTGCCCAAGAAGAGCTCGTGCACATCCTGATCGCCATCTTTAGTAGGATTTGGCGTGTTCACGAAAGCAATGAAGTCAGCTGGAATAAGCTGAGTGCCCTGGTGAATCAACTGGTAGAAAGCGTGCTGGCCGTTGGTGCCTGGCTCACCCCAGAAGATTTCGCCGGTTTCGCTTGTTACAGGAGTGCCGTCCCAGCGCACAGACTTACCGTTGGATTCCATGGTGAGCTGCTGCAAATAAGCTGGGAAACGGTGCAAGTACTGATCGTATGGAAGCACAGCGTGAGAAGCAACCTTGTAGAAGTTGCGGTACCAAACGTTGAGCATACCGAGAAGCACAACAACATTCTTCTCGAATGGGGTTTCAGCAAAGTAAGTATCGATTGCGTGGAAGCCCTTCAAGAACTCTTCGAAGCGCTCTGGTCCAAGAACTACAGCCAAAGAAGTGCCAACAGCGGAATCCACAGAGTAGCGGCCGCCAACCCAGTTCCAGAATCCGAAAGCGTTGGTTGGGTTGATGCCGAACTCTTCAACCTTCTCAAGGTTGGTGGAAACAGCCACGAAGTGCTTTGCAACAGCTTCAGCCTTCTTTGCGTCGCTGCCGTCAATAGCACCGCTCTCCTGAAGCTTGTTAAGCAACCAGGTACGAGCGGTACGAGCGTTGGTCAAAGTCTCCAAAGTGGTGAAAGTCTTGGAAACAATGATGAACAACGTTGTTTCTGGATCCAAATCCTTGGTCTTCTCTGCCATATCATTTGGATCGATATTAGAAACGTAGCGAGCGCTAATTCCAGCGTCAGCATATGGCTTCAAGGCTTCGTAAACCATTACTGGACCCAAATCGGAACCCGCCGATACCAATGTTTACAACGGTCTTGATGTTCTTGCCAGTAACGCCCTTCCAAGCGCCGGAGCGAACTTCGTTAGCAAAATCGTAAATGCGACCCAACACTTCACGCACGTCGGCAACTGTATCTTGACCGTCTACCATGAACTTACCAGCATCTTCGGCTGGACGACGCAAAGCGGTGTGCAATACTGCACGATCTTCGGTGTTGTTAATGTGCACGCCAGTGTACATCGCCTTAGTGCGCTCATCAAGCTTAACTGCCTTTGCGAGGTCGGCGAAAAGCTTAAGCGTTTCTGGCTTAATCAAATTCTTAGAAAGATCGAAGTGGAGGTCTCCAGCTTCGAAGCTCAACTTATCCACGCGATTTGCATCCTGAGCAAACCACTTCTTCAGGCTCACGCCTTCGGACTGCAATTCATCATAGTGCTTCTGCAAAGCAGCCCATTCAGGTGTTTTAACGGCGTCAACTGGTGGATTGATGGCCATTTCTTGGTCCTTTCATCTTGAATGAAGTGACGTGATGCCTTGTTTTATCAATCTTTAGGCACACTCGAACACGTTTTAATCACAATAATCATCGAGAATCACAGTGAACTATAAAGTAAACACGTGTAAATGCGCGCAAAGTGGAACTTGTGCATCACTATCTTCCAATTGCCAAGATACTCACAAAAGCGGACAGAAATACACTTTGACTAGAACACATGCGAACATTTGCGGCGCGTCATGCTAGACAAATTGCAAATATTAATATATAGTATTTGATTTGTGCGCGAGTCGCGAATGCTTCTCGGGCAAATTGCCACTTTAGCTCAGTCGGTAGAGCGTCTCACTCGTAATGAGAAGGTCGACAGTTCGATTCTGTCAAGTGGCTCTTAAAGTTTCTTTTTCGCTTGTTTTAGGCGATTTAAGCGCGAGTGGCGAAATGGTAGACGCGCAGGATTTAGGTTCCTGTGTCTTACGACATGTGGGTTCAAGTCCCATCTCGCGCACAAAAATGGACCAAATGCTATTGCACCTGGTCCATTTTTTCTCTTAAACGAAACAACCAAAGAAAATATTAACTCTTAGTCTAAAACTACACTCCAAAAGCATAAGTCTTAGTATCTTTGAGTGTACCATTAGATGTGTAGGCTTCAAAATGTGTCCAATAAATTCCAGGTTTAGGACTCCACAAAGCCCATGGACCCTTAAATTGGCTCACCCATTGCTTGGCGTTATAGTCATATATTTTGATAATCGTGTAACCATTAGGATTATTTGTAGTAGCACCTAGTAAAACATTGCTACCACGCCAAGCCGCATAAGTGCCAGAAATCACGGTATCACCTGTAAAAACAGGAGCCGGTGCATTTTGAATCTCATAATGGAAAGCAATGGTTTTGTTACCCAAAGGCTTCTTAGTGAACGAATCACGAACATCACAGTGAAGCCAATAATCACCGTTGCTTGTCACCCAAGAAGCCCAATTGCTAACAGACCAGTCAGAAATAGTCTTCCACTGCTTATTAAGCAAATCGTAAGCAAGCCAACGGTATTCCATATGATTGTAAATACTACTACTTGCTGCAGCGCCTACAGCTATATCGTTACTGCGAATAATCCACGTAAAATCGATGTGAGCGCGGCTTGTAGGCGTAGTTGGCCTAGTACCAAATGCATTTAAATCAACATTACCTTGAATTCCAGATACAGAACCGCTAGAAGTGTACTGCCAGCCGCCTAATGGTGTTGTAATGTTAAAAAGCGTAGTGGCACCATAGCTAGCAACCCAGCTTGTACGATCGTGAATATATTGGGAATTAAGCGGACCGTTTAAATAATTAGCATAAGAATAAACACCTAGATTAGTGTATCCAGCAGAAGCCAGCTGATTCCACCACGATGCGACAATATTCTGATAAACGTATGGATCAGTAGGTGGTTGATGCCCTGCCCACTCCCATCTTTCCAAATCGTAGTAAACAGGGTATGAAAGGTCACTTGGATTAACTCCAGCACCTTGCAAAAGCCTTGCCACATCGGCACCTTCGGAAGCGCCATCAGAAGGCGTTTCAGCGTAGGAATAAACATAAACTCCAAAAGGAATACCTAAACGCTTGCATTCGTTGATATTTCGTACAGCATACTTATCGTAGCCATTATCCCAACCGTAGCTGATGCGAATTATTGCACCTTCTACTCCAGCGGCTTTAGCAGCAGCCCAATCAATTTCATGCTGATGTTCAGAAACATCTATAACACCTCTAGCGTTATAAGCAAACATGTTTCCGTTGCCATCAAAGAATGATTGAGAACCATTGTAATCTTCCCATTCCACACCATAATTTGTTACAGGCAAATAGGCTTTGCGAACAATACCATCAGTTGTTGTGGCTGTTTTAGAAGACAATATTGTTGAATCTTTTGCTTTAGCAGAAGATTTAGACTCGTCTGGAATAGGCTGATTTGAGCTTATTAGACGAACTTTGGAAGGATTGGCGGAACTGGCAGAATTTGTAGAATTCGTAGAATTGTAGCGCTTAATTGCTTTTCGCAAATCTCCAACAGTAATAGGCGTAAAACGTCTTCCATCGCTCTTAGCAAGAGGATCTGGCTGCTTGTCTTTAGTGCCAATAATTTTAGGATCAGTAACAATATCGCCAGTTTTAAGAGATTTCAAATGACCAGTAGATGTAAGAGCATATTTTGAAGAAACTACTTCGTCACTATTCTTAAATGACGACGCCACTTTTGAAGGCAACTTAAAATCAGGATTATTGGCATCACCATCGGCAAAACCATTCAATCGATTATCTTCAGCAGAATTACTATTCCCATTATCTGCACTTTTTATTGCATTATTTTTGGCACTTCTTAATGAACTTCTTGATGAACTAGAAGCAGAGCCTTCAAAAACACCACGTCCTTCAACATTAATAGATGGAGAAACGTTCATAACAAATGCAGCAGCAACAGAAACTAAACTTGCAATTACACGTACAATAATTTGTCCCACAACTCCTCCAGAGATATGCTTTTACGTGTTTTTACCTCATACAACCATAGCAATATGCGCAAACAGTAAAGAAACAAATCGCAAATCAGAATAACGAAAAAACACAAAAATAACTATGACTAATCACGATATATTTAGAACAATCGGAATCAAAGAAATCACAGAAATCAAGTGGAGCGGATGACGGGAATCGGACCCGCGTCATCAGTTTGGAAGACTGATACTCTACCATTGAGCTACATCCGCAATTGCACGTAATGGAATTTTTATAAGACCCCAAAACAGCGACTCGAACAATTATACAGATGATTTTGACATAAAACAACTAACGACACTCCACTTAGATTCTCAAGAGCGTTGTAGCACACTATTAACATTCCCGCGTTTGTTCCCTTTTTATGCAAATACGACAACAAACGCGGGAAAAATACACAAAACCATACAGTGCAAATTGCAAAATATCTAAGCTATTTCTAGAATCACAAACGCAGATGCGATTGCAGATGCATCTTCAAGCAAACCATCGTGGCTCAAAGAAACATGCCATCTAATAGAAAAACCATTCTGTGCATTAATCATAGGAACCGTGCCTAAAGATTGCATAAGCTTTTCATTAACAGCATCATCAAGATGAACACTTGGGCAACCACGAGAATCATCTAAAATCTCAATACTCGACCACGGTGTGTTATCTAGCGTGTAAGGATATTTTGCATCTTCAAACAAAGATAAAGCCTCGCACCAAGATTTTATAACCGCCTCTTTTCCAGCCCAGCGCGCTGCAATATGCATCGCCTCAGCGTCGTTTTTTGAGTGCGCTCGCATGGCGCACTGTCTAAGCTCTCTCTGAGAAAACAGAGCACGCCAACCATCGCCATCATGCATCTGCTCAGCAAACTGCGCAACGTTTACCAAGTCGTGCCCTATTCCTGCAATCATACACACCTACTTTTAGTACATATACATACTTTTTTATGTTCTACGCAAAAATACTATATAAAATCTTGTATAAAATATATTTAAATCAACAATCACTTGCACGCTTTTACTGCAGTAGCAAACGCCGAAAAAGTCACCGGCAAATGTTTTCCAAAACTACAAAAACGATAGCAAACGCCAGAAAATTACGCCGCTACGACCTGCTTAAGCATGTGTACAAGAAACGCTACAAGTGTGATTAATTCATATGCGAATAAATTACTATAAAACGATAAAATTTTAGATAATTTTAAACAATCCGTCGTTATGACAATATTTTATACATAGAAGCACCCCCCCCCCCCCCCCCCCCCCGCAGGAAATTTTACAGTTATGGAATACTTAACAATAAAAAAATTACGACAAAATAGTAAAAATACGATATAATATTATGCAGCATGTATATAAGCGTACTTATTGTCTACCGTTGCTTTATGCAAACACAGAATTCGTATTTGAAGAAGAACTAGACACAAGTTTATATACGACACACATTAGGGAACGTTAAATTAAGAAGCACAAGAATAAAGGATTACGGATTATTATGGCAAATAACAACCGCAAAAAGCATGCACGCGAGCAAGTTGAGAGCTCGTTTAAAAACGTTGATTCATCTTCTGCGTATGCAACCATGCGCAAGGTGTCATTGAGCACACTTGCCACAGTTCTCACTGCAGCAACCTGCTTGGGTGGTCAGCCAATCCTCGCATCCTCTAATATTCTTCTTCCTCCAACTACGGCAGCTTTCGCGCAAGAAGTGCGTAACGCAGACACTACTCCTTGGCTACATACGCCGAATATTCTTGAGTTCCAGAGGTACCGCTTTGCTAACAGCAATGGAACAATCGGTCAAATAGGATCCGACGGTTTGGGTGATTACAGTAATACTACTAAAAAGTCAGATATGTATGCACACCTTGAAGAAAACAACGGTGCTAAGTATTTAGTCTTCGATGTGTTCTTTAACAACGATGGTAAAGATATGACTGGCGCTTCCAAGCAACAACAGTATGTTTGGCAAATTCCTTTTGCAGTTGCTGACTTAAATAATGGTTATTACAATGGAGACACATTAAGTGATTTAAGCTTTGATTTTTATAAACGAAATGGCACTAGTCCACAAACAACAAACGCTGTTCTTTCACGCGATTTTTCATTATTCACTAAAGAAAATAGCCAATCAGCAACACTTAGTCAGCCTTTGAAAGATGATCAGCACCTTGGAAATTCTATTTACAAAATAACCTTAGGCATAAGAGGAGGAAACAGCAACAAGCAAGATTTGAGTGATACTTTCCACAAGAATGCAGGCGACGGGGTTATTAGCAATGCTACAACATTAACAGGCGTATATAAGGGCAAGAGCTACGGCATCGGCTTAAGAACTACGAACGTCGACTATGCAGTACACATGCATTGCAAAGTAAAGTTACGTCAAGGAGTCACTCTTGATGACATTCAAGATGCTTATACATGGGCAAATACAAGTACTTATGGTAGAACGACTAACTCAGCATACACCTTTATTTCTGGTCGCGAGCGCTGGAGCGAACCAAATCTTAAGCGCACAAAAAGTGATAATTTGCCTCCAAAGTTATATTTGAACGGCAAAGAGATTGGCGATTCCAACAACAGCATTACCGTGTATCAGGGCGATACTCCTACAATCAAATTCGGAACATCTGACGACAGTGGAAAAGTAACGAAATTCTCTGTAAGCGGATTGCCAGACTTTGCTAAAAATGGCAATGTTGACGAGAAAAACGATAATGGTATTGATGCTAGCGAAAGCAATCCTCATACCAAGGTTATTAATAAGACTACATTTATACACAAAGATAAAAGTGGCAATCCTGTAAACTCCGACTACACGATTACTGTCTCTGCAACCGACACTTCTGGAAACAAAGCAGAAAAACAAGTAAAAATAAAACTTGAAAACCTTAATAAAAAGTACAAGGAGCCAACTGCTACACCGATTACTGTTGATTGGGGACATGCACTTACTGAAAACGACTTGAAGCCTCACGTTACTGGGATTGAAGGCGGAGGGAAACTCGTCTTTAATCCATTCCCTCAAACCAATATTCCACAAGAGTACTTTAATGGAAGGGAAACTCTTCCCACAAACGCGTCTGCAAAAGTTGTGTACTCAGATAACTCGTATCACGTTGTTACGATTCCTGTAAACATTAAAAAGCCACTTTCTTTGCAACATAAGCTTAATGGAAATACCGTTAATGCTACTGTTGGCGATAAGCTCACAAAGACCAAAGACGGCAACAAGGTTGACGCTAAGGAATATCTTGGCATAACCGATAAGAATGTTAAAGATAAAATTAAGAGCGCAGAGTGGGTGAACGGCGAACCTTCCACAGACGTTGCAGGAAAGAGAACTTACACTGCTAAAGTCACGTTTAACGACGGCAGTACTGCGGAAGAAAAGATTACTTTTACAGTTAAGCCTAAGAAACCTACAATTGAAACTGATTTGACTGGTGTTGCAGGCGTAAAAAACAAGGAAGTTGTAGTTAACGCAGGCCCTGGCACAGCTGGAAGCACTGTAACGCTTAAAGATAAAAGCGGAAAAGCTATAGGAACTGGAACCGTTGGAGCTGATGGCAAAGTTACAATTACAGTTGCTAACGGCATTCCTGAAGGAAACATTACTGCAGTAACTACTACTGCAGATTCCGTAAGCTCTGACGCAAGCGACGCTAAGAAGGCTACTAAGGATAACAAAGCTCCAACGCTTACTGCTGATAAAGATAGCGTTACCGTAAAAGTTGGCGAAGATTTGAAAATTCAGCTTACTGCAAAAGATGATGTAAAGATTGAGTCTATTGACACAGCAACAGCAACGATGGCTCTGTTTAACAATGACCCAACAAAGCTGCTTAGTAACCCAACTCGCGCTGGAGTCAAGTACGATTCTAAGAATAATACAGACACACAGAAGAAACTTACTTATACATTCTCCGGCTTTAAGCCTGAAGAGGTTGGCACTTACACTCTTACGTTCTCTGCAACTGATGCTGCTGGTCACAAAACAGAAAAAACTGTGACTGTAAAAGTGGAGAAAAAAGAAGACATTAAGCCGAGAAATATTACTGTTGACTTAGGTCATAAGCTAGACGAAAAAGACGCAAAGAAGGCTATTGCCAACCACAGAAGCTTACCAAAAGGAACTAAGTTTGCTTGGAGCAAAGAAACTAACGGCACTCCAGACACTTCCACTGTTGGCAAAGAAAAGTCTGGAAAAGTTATTGTAACTATTCCTACTAACGACAAAAATCACCCACGCGTTGAAACTGTTGACGTTAAGGTAACTGTTAGGGATAACGAAAGTCCTAAAGTTGCGATTCAGCAAAAGGGCGACGGTGGTACATATAACACCATTGATCCTGGATATCCAGATGGTCCAAAATACCCACCAGTATTTACTATCACTACGTACCGCGGTGATAAAAACGATATTAAGATTACCGCAACAGACAACAGCGGAAACATTACAACTCTTACTTTAACGCCTAAAACTCCAGGCGAGACAGAAAAAGCTCCTACTGGAACTGGCACAACTGCAGATCCTAAGACTTTGACGCTTGACGGCACTACTCCACTCAACACTAAGCCTGGCGAGTATACGCGTACCATCACAGCTGTGGACCCTTCGGGCAACACTAATAAAGTTACTGTGAAGTTTATCGTTAAACCGCAATCAGATAAGTACAGCAAAGTCACAGGAACGCCTGTTACGTACAACATGAGCGACGGCACAAAGCATCCGGATCCTAAGAGCGGCATTGATCCAGAAGCAGTGAAGAAACTGCCTAAGGACGCTAAGTATTCTTGGGCTAAAGAACCAGATTGGAATAAGCCTGGCAAAGATACAACCGCTACAGTCCGCATAACGTTCCCAGACGGCTCAACTAAAGACGTGGAGACAAAAGTTACCGTTAAGGACAATATCGCGCCTGTTATTGAGAACCCTGCTACAAATCAGGTGAAACATGACGATAAACAAATGTACTACCAATTTAAAGTACATAAAGATAAGCCTTTTGATATTGAAATTAAGTCTTACGATAACAGCGGCAAGATTAGTAGCGCAACAATATCAACATTCCCAGGCTACGACGGAAAAATCACTGTTGACAATCAAAACGGAAATTCTGCAGAAAAGCCTGCAACTATTCATATTAAGGGCACTGGAAAGCGAGATCCGAAGTTAACTAATTCGTCCGATAACAAGTGGTCTCGTGATCTTATTGTTAAAGACGAAGCTGGCAATACATCCAAGCTAAAGGTTCAGATTTCCGTATACACGGATGCTGAAGAGCATAATGCTGCTCCTAATGCTACACCAAAGAATCCTGACCAAAACGCTATTACAAACGCGATTATTATTACCAAGAAGGATGACCTGAAGAAGACCCCAATTGATAAGAAAGATTTGACTTTCACAGTTGGCAATATTCCTCAAGATGATGGTATTCACACTGTTCCTGTAACCATTACGTACCCAGATCACTCAACTACAATAGTCAATGTTCCTGTGCTAATTCATAAGGACAATAAAGATTATGATCCACAGGGTCAAACAGTTGAAGTTCCATGGAACACTAAGCCAGAAGACTTGACTAATAAGATTAAGTCGTTTGACAACGGCGGTGGCTTGAAGTGGAATGGCACATCTGGAAAAGATAAACTCAAGTCAGTAGAAATCGTCAACGCGAAAGACGTTCCAAGCACCGATAAGCCTGGCGAGAGACAAGTACAAGTTAAAGTTACGTATAAGGATGGCTCTAGTGACGTTGCAACAGTAACTGTTAAAGTGCTGAAGCCACAAAGCGAAACTTATAAGCCAGAAGGTCAAACAATTAACATTGACTACAATAAGACGCCGAATACAGGTATATCCAGCAAGATTACCGGCGTTGGCAAGGATAAAGGTATTAGCTTTGGTAAAGAGCAAGGCAAAGATATAACGCTTCCAGAAGGCGCAAGTATTGCTATTGACGACAAAGCTAAGACTGTTCCAGATGGCACTCAGCCTGGTACTTTCGATATTCCTGTAACCATTACATATAAGGATGGCTCTAAAGATCACGCAACAGTAAAGGTTACTGTAGGAAAGCCTCAAAGTGAAACTCATACGCCAAAGGTTGACGGCGGAATCACTAAGAAGTATGGAGAAAGTGGCCCTTCTGACAATGACATCATTGCTAAAGTCACTGTTCCAAATAAACCAAATGGTACAACAATTACAGTTGATAAAGGTCAAACACCTATCGACACTAAGACTCCTGGAACCGTAAACGTTAAGGTTACTGTTAAGTATCCTGACGGTTCTGAGGATCACGTGGAAGTTCCTGTAACAGTTGGCAATCCAGATAACGAGACCTACAAACCAGGCGCAGAAGCTATCAACAAGAAGCGTAATGATCCAGCACCTACTGCTGAAGACATTAAGAATGCTGTGAAGACTTCTACAGTTGATGGCAAGACTCCAGATAAATCTAAAACAAAAGTAGAGCTTGTAGATCCAAAAACTCCTCTACCAACTACAGATAAGACTGGCACAACTAACGTACCTGTTAAGGTCACATATCCAGATGGTTCCAGCACTGTTGTGCAAGTGCCTGTAGTAGTTACAGATACCGATGCCACTGCAAACACTCCTGCAGTTGACCCTGTGGAAGAGCCGTATGGCACTGGTAAAGAAAAGACCAAGAAAGCTGTTACGGATGCTGTAACTGTTCCTGATTTTAAGCCAAAGAAGGATGGCGATAAGCCAAAAGTCACCATCACCAGCAAAGATGAGGATATTCCAGACGGCACAAAGCCTGGCACTTATCACGTTAAGGTTAAGGTCACGTACCCAGATAACACAACTGATGAAGTTACTGTTGATGTGACTATTAAGAACAAGCAGTCGGATACTTTCGAGCCAAAGGTAACACCTATTGTTAAGCCGTTTGGCAAGAAGGTTACATCTGATGATGTAACAGGCAATGTAACTGTTCCTGATTGGTCAAAAGATTCAAAGGAACAACCAAAGATTGAGTTGAACGAGCCTAATACAAAGCTTCCAGATGGTAAGACTCCTGGAAACTCTACTGTTAAGGTTAAAGTCACCTACCCAGATGGCACGACTGACATTGTTGACGTGCCAGTAACTATTAGCAATAAGCAGTCTGAACTTTACCCACCTAAGGCAGATAATCTTGAAAAAGATAATGGTCAAAAGCCTTCGGACGACGAAATTATTGGCAAAGTAAGTGTTCCTACCTGGCCAACGAACGAAACAAATAAGCCAACTTACTCTATTGCTGAGGGAGATAAGTCTAAGATCCCTAATGGAGATAAGGCTGGAAAGTTTGAGGTGCCTGTAACAGTTACATATCCGGATGGATCAACAACTGTTATCAACGTGCCTGTAACTATTAAGTCTCCAACTGCTACAGCTAAAGTTGTGACTGTGCCAAAGGGCGTGGAGCCTAAGCCAGAGGACAGCATTGCCAATAAGGATAAGTTCCCTAATGGCACTAAGTTCGAGTGGGATAACAACGGAAAACCAGACACATCTAAGGAAGGTAACAGCGTAAAAGGCAAAGTAAAGATTACTATTCCTGGATCTGATACTCCTCAAGAAGTTGAAGTAACGGTTAAAGTTGTTGACCCAAGTGCATCTGAAGTCAACGTGCCACAGGGCAAGGATTTGCCAGAAGCTAAGGATGTTATTAAGGATTCTCACGATACTAGTAAGTTCCCTAATGGCACTACGTTCGAGTGGAAACCTGAAGATAAACCAGATACTAACAATCCTGGCGCAAAGAATGGCAAGATTATTGTTACCCTCCCAGGTCAATCCCCTGTAGATGTTCCTGTAACAGTGAACGTTTTGCCAAAGCCAGAAGCGAATGTTGTGAACGTTCCACAAAATGGCACACTGCCAGAAGCTAAAGATGCTATTAAGGATTCTAGCGATAAGAGTAAGTTCCCTAATGGCACTACGTTCGAGTGGGAAGATAGTGGCAAACCAACTACAGATACCGTTGGAGAAAAGACAGGCGGTAAAGTAAAAGTCACCATTCCAGGCGTAAATGGCAAGTCTGGTTATACGATTGATGTTCCTGTAACAGTGAACGTAAACCCTGCGCCTATAGCAAAGGTAACCACCGTTGCACAGAACAGCAATCCTGATCCTAAGAACAGCATTGATAACAGCACCAAACTCCCTAAGGGAACCACCTTCGAGTGGAAGAAAGATGCTGCTCCAAAGACCGACAAGCCAGGCACTGCTAGTGGCACAGTGATTGTCAAGATTCCAGGGCAAGCACCTCAAGAAGTGCCAGTAACAATTACTGTGACACCAGAACCTGTCGCAAACGACGTAACTGTGTTGCAAAAGAAGAATGGTGACACAACTGACACTACTCCTAAGCCAGAGGATGTTATTAAGAATCATAAGGATCTACCTAAGGATGCTAGTATTTCTTGGAAGAAGAAGCCTGATACATCAAAGACTGGCAACCAACCAGGCGTTGTGACCGTTAAAGTGCCAGGCGAGCCAGATGTTGACATTTCAGTCAATGTGTTCGTTGTGCCAAATCCAGCCGGTAAAACGGTGAGCGTACATGTTGGTGATTCTCCAAGCGCAGAAAACAGCATTGCCAATAAGGATGAGTTACCTAACGGAACCAAGTTTGCTTGGGCAACTAACGGTACTCCAGATACCAAGACAGCTGGAAACAATAAGAGCGGCACTGTCGTGGTAACTATTCCGGGTATCGCAAATCCTGTGAACGTACCAGTAACAGTAAACGTTGTGGCACAGAACAAGCCATTTATCAACGATGGTAAAGCCGAAAACAAGCCTGGTGATAAAGGTTCTGCAGATAATGGCAAGACAACTATTACTGGTAAGGGAACTCCTGAAGCCACTATCAAGGTTCAAAACAGCAATGGCACCGCATTGAAGGATGGCGATAAAGAAATAACTGTCACTGTAGATAAAGATGGCAACTTTACCGTTGATGTTCCTCATCAGACCCCTGGCACAACACTCAAGCTTGTTCCAAACAAGGGTGGAGTTGATGGTGATGCAACTACTGTAACCGTCACTGCTAAACCACAAAAGCCAACGATTACGGTACCAACCGACAACCAGAAGAACGACGGAAACGTAACTGTAACTCCGCCAACTGATGACACAACGGTTGTAAAGATTGAAATCAATGCTAAGCCAAATTCAATCAATGGTCCAGAACAGCCAGTTCGCACAATTATTGCTAAGAAGGATAACAATGGTAAGTGGAAGATTGACGGAGACGCTCCAGAAGGCGTAACCGTTAATCCGCAAACTGGCGTTGTTACGATTCCAGCAAAGAATTTGGAGGATGGCAGTACTATTACTGCAGTATCTAAGAACAAGACGGACAAACCATCTGATCCCGCTACTGCTGTAACTGGCTTTAAGACTCCACAGATTAGTGAGCAAACGCTAAAAGACAATCCAGATGATTCTACTAAACAAATCATCACTGGAAAGACTCTTCCGGGCGCAACAGTAACTGTTACCGATAACAATGGCAATCAAATCGGAACTGGTACCGCAGATAAAGATGGCAACTTCACTATTACTATCGACAAGCAAAAGCCTGGTGCCACCATCACCCTCACACCAACCAACGGTAAGGGTGATGGTGCAAAGACAGGCGATAGCGTAAATATTACTGTCAACGGAAATATAACTAAGCCAAAGATTGACACTCCAGCCGAGGGTGGTGCTAGCGTGACGCCTGATCTCACGGATACGCGCGTGAACAAGGTTGTAGTTACTTACACTCCAGAAGGCAGTGAAACAACCGCAACGATTACTGTTGTTGCTGAAGGCGACAAGCATGAGTGGAAGATTGACGGAGACGCTCCAGAAGGCGTAACCGTTAATCCGCAAACTGGCGTTGTTACGATTCCAGCAAACAAGATTAAGCACGGTAGCACTATTACTGCGCAATCAGAAGACAGTAGCGATAAGACTGGCAAGAGCAAGTCAGAAGTGGTAACTGCTAAAGTTGGCGAAAAGGAGAAGCCTGCACCAGAACCAACGCCAACGCCTGCGGGTGAGCCGACTATACTCACGCCACAAGATGGTGTTGAGCAAGGTTCCGCAACTGTTACCCCACCAGCAGATGCTGATACTCTAGAAATCACGTATATTCCAGAAGGCGATACAACGACTCCTGTAACAATTACCGTGAAGAAAGATAAGAATGGTAACTGGACTATTAACGGTAATACTCCAACCGGCGTGACTGTTGATCCTAAGACTGGTAAAGTCACCATCCCTGCAACCCAAATCAAGGATGGTAGTACGATTACCGCGCAAGCCAAGAAGAATGGTCAACCATCCAACAAGGCAAACGGTAAAGTAGGAAATAACCCAACCAAGAAACCAACACCAACGCCGGAACCGGCACCGACACCGGAACCAGCACCTGCGCCAACCCCAGAACATGAATCTGGTTCTCATGATTCTGATGAACACACTGGCAACAGTGAAAACAACAGGAATAAGAGCAATAACACTCAGTTACAAGCTCCTAAGTCTCCTGCACATCACTCCTCCGGTCATGTTGCGCAATCAAAGTTAACCAATACAGGCTCTGCAATTGCTGCAGCAAGCACTGTTGCTGCACTCGCAGGCGCAATAGGTGCTGCACTCGCAGTCATTATTCGCAGGAAGAAGCGCGACTAAACGTTGGTGGTGCAACAAATATTAAAATTGAATAAATAATATACATATGCTCCGTGATAAAAGGGTTCGCAAGATTTACGACAACTCTTCAACCACGGAGCATTGTTATATCTGTAAAGCTATATAACTGTAGGCTACAGAGGTATAAGCTACAGAGATATAGGTGCGACAAATAGATGCCGTTAAATGATCTGGGTACTGGTAGCGTGTACTGGTAGCGAAATAGCATACCACTGCGATAATGACAGCGTACTACTGGCATTAGGTAATATCAGGCGACATACGCAATGCTACACGTACTAAATATGGCATACTGAACTACAGAGCTACTTACGTAATTTTTAACGCAACTCCAATCGCCTTACATTTTTCCTGCAAATGTGGTCAAATAAAGCCAGAGCGAAAACAGATGCCGTGGAATAACACAGCAAATGTTTCCACATAACGCCAAAACGACTACAAACGCCGGAGAAAATTCCCCGGCGTTTGTAAGTAAGCAGCAGCTCAGCAGTAGCAGCCGCTGGCATCTAGGCGAGCGTCTGGGTTTAGAGCGTAGTACGGTTTCCTTACTTGGTATTGCGCGAGGTTTGAGTATTTCTCTCCTCGCAAATCCCGTCGCTACTCTCCTCTTTTATTGCTCGTGAGCGCTTAAAGCGTAGCGCGCGAATGCACTTCGATTCGCTGAGCTTGCTCAAAGTTGAAAGCACAGTGTGCTTTCAACGCAAGCGAAGACGTGAGCGCGCTGTAACGCGCGAGCGATACGCTTCATTCAGTGCGAAAAATCTCGAATCTATACCTAACTTGCGCGCAACCTTGTAGTGCGTTTGTACCTGATTTACGGCGTGTCGTCATACAATCGCACTACAAGGTTGATCGTCGTTCGCGCGGATTAGCCGTGTGATTCCGAACGTCTATTAGTAGCCGCTCGGCTGATCTGGCGCGTAAAGTCCACTGGACTTTACGTTTAAGCCAAATCACGCTTTGAAGGAGCTTGAAATGCGTTATGAAATTTCAAGCTCAGTCAAAGCAAACGCACTACAAAAGTGCTCTCGCGCGCGACGCTTTAAAACTCAAAGCCACAAATCTATCTAAATGCAACTTTATAACGAGCAATAGCTGCAACAAATGTAAGTATAATGAACAGCGCAAAAGTATAAACAATGTTGCTTCCTGTTTGAAGCATAGATCCACCACGCTTTGAAACACCATTATCTACAACAGTTACTTCAGTCCATGCGATTTGTTTGCCACTCTCGTCTACAAGTAGAACAGTGTGTTTACCAGAGTATCCAGCTGGGAATATTGCATCGAATTGAGGCACGCCATTCACCATTCGTACAGTAACATACTTTGAACCGTCGTAGCCTTTAAGCAATCGCGGAGACGAGTAGATGTATGCGTAAGCATATGCAATACCTTCACGATTCAGACGTTCAATAAACTCGCCGTTTTGAATGCGAATGTTTACTTTGTTCACAACTCCAGCATTCGCAACATTATTGTCTCGTACTAGCAGAGTTCCTCTTAGCTCTGACTTAAGCTGCTGCACTGTTGCCGGTGCAGTAGGAGTTGGAGCAGCTGATGATGGCTTAGCAGGCGCAGATACAGCAGAATTTGAGGAAGATTCAGGTTTTGTTTTAGCTGGTTTAGACTGATCTGAATTTTCATGCACATTCTGCTTAGGTTTTGAATGAGTTTGATATTCAGAAGTAGAGTGAGACTCAGCATTAGGCTTAGATTCAATACTATTATTAGGTTCATGAGCAGGCGTATTAGACTTAGAGCCTTGCTGGGATGCAGAACCTGATTCGGAATTACTAGGAGCAGTACCCACATCTGGGACTAAAGTATGTGGAGCAGGATGATTTTCAGTATCAGAGTCTCCAGGAGTTTGCTCACGACCAGGCGTAGATGAATTTGGCTCATGAGTTCCAGGATGAGTTTCTCCAGGAGTTGGAGTTGGAACTGGCGCTGGCTGAGGAGCCGGATTCACAGGATTAGAACCAGGCTGAGGATGAGGGCCAGGCGCTGGAGCCGGATTTGGCACTACAGGACCAGGAACAGGTGGCTGAGGTGATGGAGTAACAGTACCAGGAGTTTGTTCATGCCCAGGAGTAGATGGATTCGGCTTCTGCGTACCAGGCTTAGATTCATCCTTCAACTTATTGATATCCAAAGGATTCATCTTATATTTGAGAACATCATCAACATTAATATTTGCAAAAGGATTGTCGTTCTTCTTTTCAGCATCCTTCACAAGTACTGAAGTCGAAAGAGCAGAAACCTTGTAATTTCCATTGTCATCTACAGATGCTTCAGGACACACTGACTCATCATTGCTGTTAGCTTTCCCATCAGCAATGCGCACGCGATACTTTCCTTTGCCAATATTCACAGTAAATTCACCACTATTAGCATTGAAAATAAACACATACGTTTTACCGTTGTTGTCAACACTAAATGCGTTAATACCATCGCTGCTCTTAATCCAATGCATATTATTGTTAACATCAGAATATTCAGAATCTCGTAAAGCTGGAATCTCGTTTCTTAGCTTTATCAACGCTTTGAAGTACTCGACAGCATCTTCATTCGTTTTAACTAGATCCCACTTAACGGAATTGTCACCGTCGCCAGCATTGTAACTATTAGCATTACCATTCTTGCTTCGTAAGAACTCTTGACCAAGCTCAAAGAATGGCATGCCATGCGCAAACATTACAAGCGAATTAGCAAGCATTACTCGCTTCTTAAGATTCTCTTCTGTCTCATTAGGCAAGGATTTCTTCAACTTATCGTAAAGATTAAGATTGTCGTGAGCTTCAACATATTGCACAGTCTGACCAGCATTCGCGTAGCGCCTACCAGTGCAGCTTGCGTTTCCAGGCTGGCAACCGTAAAGATTTTGCATTACAAGATTGTCGCTGCCTCTGTTTCCAGACACGAATCCAGCAACATCATCATCTCCTTGACCCTTTACAGCATCACGGAAGGAATCGTTAAAGAACGCAACGCCATTATTTTCAGCAAGCTTATACGCATTAGGCTGAATAGTGCGGTTTCCATAAGGCAATTGGCTCATATCCCAGCCTTCGCCAAGAATAATCGAGTTCGGGTCAATTGCATGAATAGCTTCACGCACTTCCTTAATGGTTTCAAGGTCAATCAATCCCATCAAATCAAAACGGAAGCCGTCAATACCGTACTCTTTAGCCCAATACTTTACAGAGTCAACAATATACTTTCGCATCATTTTGCGCTCTGAAGCAGTATCGTTTCCGCAACCAGATCTATTAGACAAGCTGCCGTCATCGTTGTAACGGAAGTAGTAGCCTGGCACAGTCTGTCCAAAAGCGTTCTTTTCTGCGTTATAAACATGGTTATAAACCACGTCCATAATCACGCGCAAGCCAGCCTTATGCAAACCTTCAACCATTTGCTTTAGCTCCGTAATACGCGTAGCAGGATTTGCTGAATCAGACGCATAGGAGCCTTCTGGAACGTTGTAGTTGATTGGATCGTATCCCCAGTTTTGATGAGGATTATTTTTGTCGTTCTTCTCTGCATAGTCAACTTTAAGATCTTCGTTCACAGAACCAAAATCATACATTGGCATGATTTGCACGTGAGTGATGCCGAGGGACTTCAAATAATCAAAGCCAGTTGGCTTGCCATCTTTTTTAGCACCAGATTGAATTACACCAAGATACTTTCCGCGCTTTGCAACATCTACGCCAGAACTTTCATGAATCGAAAAGTCGCGAATATTCATTTCTGCAATAGTCGCATCAGTTGGACGCTTTCCAAATGATGCCTTACGAGATACAGGTGTTGCCATATTGCCACCGAATACAACGGATCTCATTCCATTTCGCACAGCAGCTTTTGCATAAGGGTCTGGAGAATTATTAACAGTGCCATCTGCAAAATAAACCTTGTATGTATAAGCAGTGCCAGCTTTTGCATCACTCGTAGTAATACTCCACACGCCAAGCTTTCCATCTTCTGTGCCAAGAGTCATATCTTGCTTTTTATCTTCTTGCGCTTTTTCATCAGTTGACTTATAAGTTACTAACTCCACTTTTGCAGCAGTTGGCGCCCAAAGCTTGAAAGTCGTAGAACCATCTTTTACAACAGCACCCAAGTCATCACCTGTGTACGCATACTTTTGATCAAACTCATCAGTGCGAACAATCTTAGAACCTTTAACAGTTGAAGCAGACACTGTTTTAGTCATTCCACCAACACCCTTAATGTTGATTTCATACATTTTCTTAAGATCTAATTCGTTCTTTGCAGTGATTACGATCCTATTATCCACAACAGCAACTTGCGAAATATCTACTGTCTTGTGTTGATTTTTCTTTGAATCTGTAACATCAGTTACAGTAACATTTTTCTTCTCAACTTCCGAAGGGTCGCCGCTCACGTTTACAGTAAATTCCTTAAAAGACGTAATATCAGCATTAATAGCATTAGCCTTCGTGTTGATTACGTTTGGGCTTAAGTAAACTCTACTATCGCCCTGCATAAGCCAGATTTCAGCATTACCAGTGTTACCATCTTCGCTTAAGGTAATTGCTTTTGCAGGAATTGGGCGATCGCCTTCGCCAGGATCTTTAGAAACCCAATCGTTGCCTTGCATAGAATAGCGCACAATAAACTTTGAATCTTTTATGCCAGAATCATTGTGGAATGTATATTCTGCAATCTTACCGAAATCATCATGAGCCGTAAAATCTTGCTTTACGCCCTTCTCACTACCGTACCAAGTCCAAAGATTCCAACCAGCGTAATCCTTATTTGTTCTGCGGTAGTGAACAGTAACATTTAATGTTTTAATGCTATTAAGCTTGTTAGAGACTTCAGATGGAGGTTCTGCAAAAGTATTTGAATCTCCTCCGTAAACCCAAGCTTCGCCAACACCATATTCGATTTGCCAGATATTACGATCTCCGCCGTCCTTATGCCAGTCCTGACCATCAACGGGTTTCTCGGTAATAATAAATCCGACTTTTCCGCTCTCGTAAGTGCCATCAGCTTCAACTGCGTAAGTCTTACCAAAAGCGTCTTGACCATTGAATTCATGCCAAGCACCTTTTATCTCTTGACCATCTGCATTTTTAAGACCCCAGATATAGACGCCCATATGGCGATTGTCACCATATTTTTGCTTATAGTGAATAACAATCTTTGTCTTTAATTCAGTAGGCTTTGAAGATGTGTCCTCAGCCTTGCAAGGAATGCTAGCAGATTCAGAACCTTTCAAATCGGCATCTACTACATAAGTTTTCGAACCAGCTTGAATTTCAAAGTTTGCTCCAGACTGATTGTTCTTGTTATACCAATTACTTCCACCGTCATTAAATACAGCAGTAATTTGCTTGCCATTATTAGGAATTGTTCTTGCAAACCAACCATCGCAAACTTTGCGCATTGGTCTACCAGGAACTGCAGTCCAAGATCCATTGCCGATTTGATAATGAATATTTACAGAACTTGGATTACCTGCTTTATTTTTAGCATTAAAATAGACAGTTGTTGACTGGTCTTTAGCATCGTCAACATTGTATTTTGGATCAGATTCATCACGTGCTGGACCAGCTTTACTAGCGCTATCTGCTTTAGAATCCACATGCAAAGCAATTGCAGAATAAGGAGCAATAGTCGCAGCAACCTTGCCATCTGTAACTTTAACAGTCTTAGAGCAATTCCCCGCAGCATAAACGTTGCAATACTCACCATTTGGCAAATCAGTAGTATACAAAACTTTCTTTGCGTTTGGAGTATTGTTAATTGCTAAGAAGCCCTTGCCTGCGCGGCTAAATGCAATGTTATTATTGTCACTCTCCTGCCAATTAGTGACTTGAGCACCATTTACAGCATTAAAGAAGCCAACCATTCCACGAATCGAAGTCCAACGCTGAGTGCACTGCCAACCAGTTGTTGGAGAACAATCTACATTTGGAACAGAGGTTTCAGTCGCACCAGGCGCACCATCATCCTTATTTTTTGCATCAAACCTATACCCCGAGTAAATGTTTGGGTTTCCGTAAGGGTAGCCAAGCATAAACGCGTTTGCAAGCTCGTAGCGAGGACCATCCTTATAAGTAAGAGTGCGCACATAATTTTCGCGAGGAGTATCCCAATTAGTAACAAAAATCGAAGCTTTATCACTTGGAACAAGTCCATTAGTAATATTCTTTAGATTCGAAATTGAACCATAAAAATTGCTCTTTAATCGGTAGGAATACTGGAATTCGTTGACTTCACCTTCCTTTAAATGCTGATCTGGCTGTATTTCTTTAGCTTCAGAAGGATTGCCAATCGTCTCCTGCATCCACCAAATCTTGTCAGGCGTAGTGTGCGCAGCATCAGCAGCAGCTTTCTTAATCGCAGCCATATCTGTTGGAGAAATATGTTTTACTGCGTCGATACGGAAGCCAGCAACACCAAGCTTGAGCAAATGAGCAAAGTACTTACCTAAAGTCTCTCGCACATGCTGCTTTGACGTATCCAAATCAAGCAAGCCAACAAGCCTGCGATTCCACACTTCCTCAGCATTGTTATAGTGCTCAATATTCCTAGCATCTTGATGGAAATCATCCTTTTTATATCCAGCATCTGGGAAATCTTCTTTAGCAGCGCTATATTGGCTTCCACCAACACCCTCTGTATGAGTGTCACCAGCACCAGTCATGTGATTAATAACAGCATCCGCAATGATTTCAACGCCTGCAACTTTGCAAGTGTCAATCATGCTCTTAAACTCATTTTCAGTACCGAGTTTTGACTTTAATTTATAGCTCACAGGCTGGTAAGAAGTCCACCACTGAGTACCCTTTACATGCTCATTTGGAGGAGACACCTGCACATACTTAACACCCTCAGGACCATAAGTTGTTTTGCATTCTTGAGCAATACTCTTCCAATTCTGCTGGAATGCAGTAACAATAACGCCCTTACGGTTAAGAGTTAGATTGCTAGATTGAGGATTACTAGATTCACTACTAGACTCACTACTAGCGCTTGCATTGCCAACAACAGCAAAACCTGTTATTAACATTGCACTCGCTGCAATCATAGAAACTATTTTCGACGCAAGGTGGCGATGAGCGACCATCTTCATATCCTTTCCTCCGTTGGCACAAACATGCTTATATATTGTTTTATTGCCATGCAAAACATGAAAACTATAGGTGACACAACTATGTTTCACTTCTTATTATAACCAACTTTGGTTTACACATAAGATTGCTTATTTTGAACGCAAATCGCCATAAGCACATTGAATTTTTCGCAATTTTGCACGTAAGGAGCTATTGTAACACTTTTGCAATTTTTACAAAAGTCAAAAATACAACTGCTATATCAGTTGCATTTATAGAGCGAACCCGCATAGGCTTGTGTGCGAATCGACTTGCATGGGCGCTTTGAAGGAGCTTGAAATTGCATAACGCATTTCAAGCTCCTTCAAAGCGTGATTTGGCATGTAAAGTCCAGTGGACTTTACATGCCAAATCAGCCTAACGGCTACTAATAGCCGTTAGGAACAGCGCGGCTAATCCGCGCGAGCAACATTTCCGCATTTTGTTGTTGATTTTGCCGTTTTGAGCAACATTCTCGGGAAAATCGCTATTGCAGATTAGCCACACTCATGTCTACGCTAGCAATAGTAGCCGCTTGCATCTAGGCGAGCGTCTGGGTTTAGCAGCATAGCTTTTTCTACCTCATGCCCATCGTAGCGAGTGCCATCCGGAAGGCGCGTGCCATCCTTCAGCAAGTGACGATTCTCAACAGGCTCGAACAAAGCAGATCGACCCATCATACCTTCCTCAAATCGCCTCTGGCCCGCAGCCAAACGCGCATTCGCCTTGGTACGCCAATTCTTAAGCGCATCCGCACCAGCGCTAGCTGCCACAGAAGCCTCAAACGCACCAGGGTGAACTAATGCCACAAATCCGCTAACGTGACCGAAGCCGAGCGAAGTTGCGAGAGCAGCCTTCACTGCACAAGAACCTGCACCATCGCCAATGCGCATCGGCTCACGCAACCAAACCATGTGGTCGTCGCGCTCAAGCTTAGGATCCACGCAGTCAAGTGATGCGTTTCCAGGGATTACGCCACTTCTAAACAGCTGCGTTAAACCGTTGATTTGGAAGATGCACGCACCACCCTTTGCATGTCCGGTCAGCGTCTTTTGGCTGATTACAAATAGTGGATTGCCTTCCGTGCGTCCGATTGCGTGCGCAAGAGTATTGTGCAGTTCGGATTCGTTCGGATCGTTTGCGTTCGTGGAAGTATCGTGCTTAGAAACCACAGCAATATCGTCCGGAATAACGCCAAGCGCTGCCAAATCGCGCACGAGCTTAGACTTAGCTCCACCCATGCCCGCAGCCAAAGCACCCAAGCCCGGAGCAGGAATAGAAGTGTGAATGCCGTCAGCATACGAATGAATGAATCCGACTACGCCAGCAACAGGTAAACCAAGCTTCAAAGCAATATCGCCGCGCGTAACCAAAATCGTACCGCCGCCTTGTGCTTCAAGGAAGCCGCCGCGTCTGCGATCGTTTGCGCGAGAGAAGAATCGTGGATCGATGCCCTTCGCATACATTTCTTCGCTATTGGCAGTTGCGTTCATATTGCCGAAGCCAACTACGGATTCCACACCGATATCGTCAATTGCGCCAGTTACTACGAAGTCAGCTTTGCCGAGAGCAATCTTGTCGACGCCTTCTTCGAGCGAAACCGCTGCAGTTGCGCATGCAGACACTGGCTGAACCATATTTCCGTAGCCGCCGATATAGGTTTGCATTACGTGAGCTGCAACAACGTTTGGAAGCGCCTCTTGCAATACGTCCGTAGGAATTTCGTGGTTAAGGAAGCGATCCAAGTACAGTTTGCGCATTGAACTCATGCCGCCGAAACCGGTTCCTTGCGTGGAAGCAACCATCGACGGATGCACAGATTGCAAAATCTCCGAAGGCGTGAAACCAGCAGAAATATAAGCGTCTACAGTTGTGACAATATTCCACAGCGCAATCGTGTCAACACTTCCAACCATTGAAGCTGGAATACCCCACTTCAGCGGATCGAAGCCCTTAGGGAATTGTCCACCGACGGTTCTGGTCATTGCAGCCCTACGCGGCACGCGAATCATAGAACCTGCCTTGCGCGTAACAGTCCATTCGCCAGATTCTGCATCGCGAGCAATCTCAGTGTGCGATTCGTCAAGCGCCACGTATTCGCGCGCAATTGTTTCTGTTGGAACGCTGAAACTCACGTCGTGATCGAGGAAGATTTCTGCTTCTTCTTCGTTCGCTCCATCCTTGTAGTCGCCACCCATGCCGGTTTCGAATGGTCGAATACCGGAGCGCGCCACTACTTCATCGCGATATTTCTCTGCAATATCTTCTTCTGGAACAAGCGTGCCGTCCGCATCATACCAGCCTGGCTTTGGTGAATCCTGCCAAGTAAGCAAGCCCATATTCCAAGCCAATTCCAGTACTGCTCCTGCAGAAAGCTCCACGGATCCATCTTCGCGAATTCCAAGTTCTGCTTCGAAACGAGTACGTCCAGAACCCCATGGTCCAAGTTCGCCGACTGAGACGATTACAATTTCGTCTTCTGGACGCGCTGTTACGTTCTTCCAATCAGCCAAGTTGACTCGCGGCTGAGTTGGCACGTAAGGCGTTGGAAGTGCTTTGTTGGTTGATTTAGCAGTTGATTTAACAGAAGATTCTGCAGCTTCTTCTGCAGCTTCCGCAGCTTCAGCACGCTTCTGATCTTCCAGTGCTTCTGCACGAAGAGCATTCAAATCAAGAGGCTCCTTGCCTAATCCACCCGTAAGATCAACGTTCAAAGGCGCGATTGCGGCCTGTTCGCGCGCTTCCTTCGTGCACAAATCGAGCAAACGATCTGCCATTTCTTGCGTTGAGTAGGTAGTTAATCCATGACGTTCAACTACAGCCACAAGCGGATCATTTCCACCCATTAAGCCGGTTCCACGCACCCATCCAATCTTAGGATGCGCAAAAGTCACGCGATCCGACCACACACTTTCTGCATGCGCACGGTTCACAATCGCGTCGAAAGCACTCTTGACTTCGCCGTAAGCACCATCGCCGCCGAACATACCTCGGTTTGGAGAGCCAGGTAACACAACATGCATACGATGTTGTACATCTGTATCTGCTCCAATCTGTGCAAATCCGGCTATTGCACGCTCCACACCCCACAGCATCAAGCGCGATTGCGATTCAAAAAGCGAACCAGAATCAGCCAAAGTACCGTGAACTGGTGGAGCTGCAAACGGGAAGAACATGCTCGGCTCGTAAGCAGGCTTCAAAATAGTAGTAGTTGCGCCGCTAACTTTCTTCGAAACTGTGCCAACCCACTTTACAAGCGCGTCAACATCGCGATAACTAGACAAGTTTGCTGGAACAAGCCACAACTTTGCGCCCATTTGAGCGTTTTCGCGATACGCTTTCTTCGCCCAAGACTTAACGCTCGGCTTGAAACTGTGCGAAGTTGCGATAACCGTAGCTCCACCCTTAAGCAAGCCCGTTACTACGCGAGCAGCAATCGAATTAGGAGCAACGCCTGTAACTACTGCAACTTCTCCTGCAAAACGAGTTGCTTGAGCAGTATCGGCGTTGTTTTGCGCAAGTTTAGTGCGAGAATCGCGAGCAATACCATTAAATATTGTTGCAAGATTGTTTAATTCGCGAGATTTAGAAAGACTTGCAAACCACTCAGCTTCCGAAGCTACTGCTTCCCCTGCACCAAGGAAACTACCAAAATCATTTAAGATTTCAGAAACTTCATTTACCTGAATATCAACATTCTTTCCAGCATACTTGTAGTACAAGCGAGCAACGTCTTCGCGAGCCGAAGCCCAGCGGTCGTCGAAAAGAATTGCCTTTCGCTCATCAAATCGAGGAGCCACCTGCTTTGGCCAATCTGCACCAAGCTCAGCTTCAACAGCAGACACAACAGCAGCATTTTCGTCACTTTCAGTTTCTGCTTTAGGAGCCTCAACACCAAGCTTTGCTAGCACAAACTTAGCAGTTGCAGCAAGTATGCCATCTGCGCCAACAACCTGCTGAGCGAAAGCGTCAAGAGCTGCAGAATCAACAACAGCACCGCCGGCTGCGCCAGCAGCACCAGGCTGAGAAACGCTAACGCCATGAGCTTGAGCAACTTGTGCAATTGCTGCGTCGATTAAAGCGTCAGCTGCAGCAGTATTCTTTGCAGGATCAGTTGAAAGTTGCGCAAGATTTTCACCGCGCACGCTAGCACCTTCACGCGTTTGCAAAACCAAAGCCGCAAGAACGTGCGCACGCCAGCCTTCTCCAAGTTGCCAGACTTCAGAGATTCGCTTGTCAATTTGCGCTGGTTTCACACCGGCTGCACCGAAAAGCGCACGCAAACGTTCGCGCACAATATCGGAAAGCACGGCACCAAAAGCTTTATAGCGAGGAGCAACCGAATCAACTAACTTTTTAAGCGCACTCATTGGAGCTTCTGCAGCACCGTCCACGCTTGCCACGCCAAGCTCGGAACTAATATCCATAAGAAGCTGGTTTCTGCGCGAAGATACGCCATTTGTAAGCGTATCAGTTGTATCAGTGTCGCCGATTTGGTCAAGACGGATTTTTGCACTATACGCAATAAGCATTGAGATTGCGTCGGATGCTTTGAATGGCAAGTCTGCTACAGGTCCGCTTGCGGCTGCATTAGCTGCAGGAGCAGCAGAGACAACATTTGCTGCAGGAGCTGCAGGAGCAGTAGTCGCATCAGCAGTGCTACTTGCTTCTTGACTATCTTCCTCAGTAAACACTTCAGGCACAAGCGAATCAGTGTCAGTCATATAAACGCGACCTTCGTCACGACCAACGTTGTAAACAGTCACTTTTTCGCCACTAAACTCCGGCAAAGCAAGAGTTTTAGCACCAAGATTTGCCAAAGTTGGCGCGTTTCCTAAACCAACTTCAACGTACTCTTCAACGCCAAGACCACCGCGAGCGCGATCGGCAAACATAAGAGCCTGCGTTTCAATCCAACGAACTGGAGAAGCGAACTGCCATGAAAGAAGCTCCGTAAGAAGCAATCTACCGAGCTTCTGCTCATCCTCTGCATAAGATTTCCACGTAGTTTCATCTTCCAAAGCTGCTTCAATGCGCTCAGATGGCACAACATCCAAAATCTTTTGCGCAAATTCTCGCGTAAGCTCAAACGGGCAAGCCACGAGGTTTGGAATGTAACGGCCTACAAGCACAGAGTAATCAATATGCTTCGGCAGCAGCGAATCGAGCTTGTCGCGGAATTCTGGCACACCCTTTCGAAGAATTCGAGAGTGGAACGGCACGTCAATTCCTGGCACAAGCATAAATGGAGGCTTACCGCCATACTCTTTAGCCCTCTTGGTAGAATCTTGAGCCAAAGCTTTCAAACCTTTTATTGTGCCTGCTATTGCGTATTGTTGACCTGCCAAGTTGTAGTTTACGATTTGCAAGAATTCGCCAGTTTGCTTAGAGATTCCTTCAACGTACGCGTTTACACCATCATCGTCCACACCGAACTGGTTTGGACGCAAAGCGCCCATTCGATAGTTGGATCGGCCTTGCTCATCTCGCTCAATCAAGTGATGCATTGTAGATCCGCGGTGGAACACGAGTTCCAACACGGTTTCTAGCGGAATAATTTGAGCGAAGGAGCTTAGCGCATTGTATTCGCCAAGCGAGTGACCAGCAAAATACGCAGGCCAAATATCGCATCCTGCTTCTCTTAAACGCGCGGTTTGCGCAAAAGCAACAGTAGCGAGCGCAACTTGAGTAAATTGCGTTAAGTTGAGCAAGCCTTCTGGATGACGATATGTTACGCCATTTGCTGTTAATTCCTTAGGATTATCTCGCACTACAGCAAGAATTGAGAATCCTAGTTTTTCGCGAGTGAGTTTGTCTGCGCGCTCCCAAGTTTCGCGCACAGCTGGCGATTTTGCGCGCTCATCCAATGACATTCCTTGTTTTTGGATACCCTGACCTGGGTATACGAATGCTGCACGTGGAGCGCGAGTAAGTGCGCTCGCTTTAGAAACTATTTGCCCGTTTACTCGGCATGTGATTTCTAGCGCTAGCCCTCCGCGGCGTACTTTCCCTACTCGTTCTACGGTAATTTCTACCTCGTCGTTAAGCTGCACCATGCCGTACATGTTGTACGTCCAGCCAACAAGATCATAGCGTGCGCCTTTTTCATCCAATGCTTGAGCAACATGCTGAGCTGCTGCTGAAAGCCACATGCCGTGTACTAGAGGTGCGGAAAGTCCAGAGATTGCGGCTCCTCTTTTGGATGTGTGTATTGGGTTAAAGTCACCTGATGTGCGCGCAAAAGCTGTCATGTCTTTAGGTGCGCGAATTACGACGCGTCTAAGCGCTCTTCTAGGCGTGTTGTCTACGCTAAATCCGTGTAATTCTGCCGCATCTCCGTATTCTGGAGCAGACTTTGGTAGTGCTGCACTGTAGCTTCGCCCACGAATCGCGAATCGTTCTGTTTCGTGCGCGATTTTTGTTCCGTCTTGCGCATTGTGAATTATGTGTATTGTCACTACTCGCCCAGAAGCTGATTCGGCGTAATCTTCTGCCCAACCAGTGAGGTTTATGCGTGTTCCAACATATTTTTGCAGGTCTTCTGTAGATACATCTAGTTCTATTAGGTGGTCTAAATGTACTGCGTTGAGTAGTCCTTCAATTACTGGGTATCCGTCTACCATTACAGATCCTAGTGCTGAGTATATTGTTGGCCATGCTGGACCTACTAGCGCGTCTGGCACGATTCTTGATGCTTGTAAACCTTCTGGTAGGCGTCCAGCTGTAGCGGATTCGTGGTCGATTCCTAGGTTTCTAGAAAGCGTGTATGCTGATTTAACCACGCCAAACGGCATTTCGCAGGCTGTTTCACATGTTGTTTCACAGGCTGATTTGTTAGCTTTTCCACAAGCTATTTCTTTTTTAACTTGCTCGCACGCTTCTTGGCTTGCGTCTACTTTTGGCATTTCACTTAAAACATCTCCAGTAATCGCAGTATTTCCAATGCCTGCGGTTGCTGCCAACATGTTATAAACGTGTTTTGGTAGTCGCTCGCGGTCTACTACTGGTATGCTTCCAGCACGCTTTGCGTATACAATAAGCGGAATTACTATATCTCTAACAGCATGATTTTTTCCGCTGTTCTTTACGCTATTCTTGATACCGTTTTCATTGTCTGATTCATGCTCATCCCAGAACGTGTCTAGTTTAATGTCTAGATCAAGCTTAATTACGCTATTTTCTTCACTTATTACGGTTATAACATAGTTTTCACTATTATTTTGCGTTTTATAAGCAGGATTATTGGTTACGTGACCAATCCAAGAAATATTCGGACATGAGCGCACATATTCTTCAATATTTTGCGCACAGTCTATTTGGCTAAACGCGTTTTGATTAAAGTCCAGAGGCAAGTCGCAAGCAACCGAACGATTTATAACCGCAGCCTCAAATCTTCCTAAAATATCCGCGATCGGCTCATCCATTGTGGTTATTCCTGCAACAGAAATAGGTCCTGGAATTACTCGCACAGCATCCGCAGAATATCGCGAATCTTCCGACTGCCAAAGCTGATCCTGACCCCACCAGCGAAGAAGATCATTGTCAATTACTGGCACAAATGGCATCGGCTTAGGATATTCACGCACCAAGGTTGGGAACCACGCAGCATCCATTGGAACAACGTTCATCGTGCTCGCATTAGGAAAAACTTGCACAAGAGAATCGAGAGCAGACTGAGGATTTTCAGCAACCTGCTTAATATCTGGCAAAATCGAAGTAAATTCGCCAGAATCTTGGCTTATTAAACGCGCTTCAATACGCTGTAACAAATGCAGGTAGCGATCCGCGTAAGTAGGATCTGCCCAAGGATAGCTTAAATCAAGGAATCGCTGCGCAAACTGGGTATATGTCATATTTTCAACATCGCCAAAATATGGTTTTGCAGTAGAGTTAAGCGCGCGAATCACTTCATCTCTGCGGCTAGAAAGCTCTTCTGGATGCTTCATCATATGAACAAGAAGACGACCACAGCGCGCGGACGCATTCTCAATCTCGTAAATATCCGCGTGCAAATGGCTTAATCCGCTTGTTACTCCGCCAACAACCTTTCCAGAAGGCACCCAGCGCTCTCCAATCGGAGCAAACGGATCTTCACTTGCGCCAAGACCTTCCACACACGCATCATTTGCTTCTGTGATTCCAGGCGTCTCCACCAACATGCGCTTAACTTGCGCGCTTGTGTGCGCTTCCTTTGCTGTCATTGCTGCCGTGCCGATCATCACAGCATCTACTGGCATATTTGGCAAACCGTACTTATTGGACCATTCGCCACTAATGTAATCGGCAGCGCGCGAAGGAGTGCCGATTCCGCCACCTGCTACAAGCACCAAATTATTGCATTCGCGCACTTGAGCATAAGTGCTAATCAGCAAATCATCTAGCGACTCCCATGAATGGTGGCCGCCTGCAGATCCGCCTTCTACTTGCGCAATAATTGTTGCTGGCTTAACAGCTTTTGCAATGCGAACTACTTGGCGAATCTGCTCTACTGTTCCTGGCTTAAAAGCAACATACGGGAATCCGTCGGCTTGAAGAGTTTCAACAAGTTCTTTTGCCTCGTCTAACTCTGGGATTCCTGCAGATATTACAACGCCGTCGATTGGCGCTCCAGAAGCACGCTTTTTTGGAACTATACGTTTGCTGCCAAATTGTAAATTCCACAAATAGCGGTCCATAAACATGGCGTTGAATTCTACGGTTGCTCCTTCTTGCAATTGCTTGCTCAAAGAATCCATGTGCCTGTCGAATACTTCTTCTGTTACTTGTCCACCGCCTGCAAGTTCTGCCCAATATCCTGCGTTGGCTGCGGCGGCTACAATTTCTGGGTCTACTGTGGTTGGAGTCATGCCAGCAAGAAGCACAGGAGCTTTGCCTGTTAGCTTGCTGAATTTTGTTACAACTTTCTTTCCAGCTGGAGTATCGATTACTCGCGGCGCAAAATCCGCCCAGCAGCCGGTACGCAATAATTCAGCTTCTGCAGCGCTAGTTGTGCTTGCTTTTGCACGCGCGTTCATTGTTCCAACTTCTACTACGCCAGCTCCGCTTCCTTGTAGTAGCACGTTTGTTAACTTGCCAAGCACTTCTCCTGGACCCATGTCTAATACGTATAGCTCTCGCGCATTTACGTTATTTAAAACTTCTGCTATTTGATTCGTCCAATCTACTGGCTCCACTAGCACAGCGCTTGCAAGCTTTAGTGCAAGTTCAGCATCTAATCCTGCGTCCTTTGCCCAGGCTTCAACTTGTTCTACAGCAGGTTTCATGATTGGAGAATGGAATGGCACTGTAACATCTAAATACTCTGCGATTGGCGCAAAAACCGATCCGCCTCGTTCCTTCATTTCGCGCATTTTTTTGGAGCGCTGCGACTCTTTCTGTGCCTGATTTTGCACGGCTTCCATGTCTTCTGGATATCCTGATAGCACAATGTGATTTCGCGAGTTTTTAACTGCGATTGATATAACGCCTCTGGTTCTTTCTACTCGCCCGATCAAGGCTTTTGCCTGATCAAATGTCACGCCTTTTAGCGATAGCATTGGTGTTTTTTCGCCGTTTCCACTGATTTCTAACATTCGCGCTTCGCGGTCTGCGGCTGCTCCGATTATGTATGCGATTGCTATAAGTTCAGCTATTTGGTTTTGTGCGTTTTGCCATGACCCTGCTTTTATACGAGCTTCTACTATTTTTGCGGCTATTATGCCTTGAGAGTGTCCAAGGCTTGCAATTGGCTTGTTTACTTCAAAGTTGTAGCCTAAGTTTGTTAGGTCTTTTACGCTTGCAAGCTGAGCAATTGTGATTCCTGGTACGCTTAATTGTGCGCTGGCTGTGTTGATTTTAGGATTTTCTAAAGCATCGAATACGTTTATGTCACTTCCAGCATTTGCTAATAACTGTGGATATATGTTTGATAGTAAAGTTTTTGCTAATTTGTTATATTCGCGTAATTCTTTATTTAATTCTGCATCGTTTTGTGTTTCTTTTAAGGCTTGCACCCATGGTGTGGATTGTCCTGCGAAGGTAAGAATGTGTGGTGTTTGTGCGAGCTGGTCAAATAAGTATGTTGTCATTTTATTTTCCTTTGTTCGTGGGTTTAAGTTTTATTTTTAAAATTTATTTGTGCTTTTTGGATTATTTGTGCTTTTTGGATTTATTTATCTTTGGTCGCTTTATGCGCGGTTGCTGGCGACTTTTGAGTGTTTTCCAAATAATTCCCGAATTATTCCCAAATTATTCCCAAATCACATTGGCTGGTTTCCATGATGCTTCCCTGTTCTCGAAACACGTTTTTTACTTCTTAAAATCTTCAAAGAATTAGCAATAACATCTCTTGTTTGCTCTGGATCTATCATTGCGTCAATCTGGCCAGTTTCCAGAGAAAGATTCGCGTTTACAGTGGTATTTTCGTAATTCTCAACAAGCTTTTTTCTTAAAGCGTCAACATCTTGTCCGCGCTCTTTTGCTTTTTGCAAATCCTTGCGATGAATAATGTTCACAGCTCCTTGAGCACCCAAAACCGCTATCTGGCTAGTAGGCCAAGCGTAGTTAAAGTCTGCACCCATAGACTTTGAGCCCATTACAATGTATGCTCCACCAAAAGCTTTGCGTAAAATCACAGTGACAAGCGGAACTTGCGCGTTTGCGTACGCGTAAATCACTTTTGCTCCCCTGCGAATAATGCCCGCGTGCTCCTGATCCGACCCTGGCTTGTATCCAGGAGTGTCTACAAGAGTTACAACAGGAAGATTAAACGCGTCGCACAATCGCACAAATCGCGCTACTTTTTCGGAAGAATTAACGTCTAGAATTCCAGCATTGACTTTAGGCTGATTTGCCACTATTCCAACAGGATGACCTTCTATGCAAGCAAAACCGACTACTGCGGATGCTGCGTAAAGCTCTTGAACTTGCACAAATTCGCCATAATCTACGATTGCGCGAATAACGTCTAAAACGTCGTACGGCTGGCGATCGTTGCTCGGAACAATAGTCGCAAGCTGCTTAGCGGTTTCTCTGTCTGCGCGCGTGGCAGCGTATGCGAATGTTGGCGGATTTTGATTGCAATTTTGCGGCAAATAAGCCAAGATTGTGCGCGCATAGTCAATGGCGTCTGCCTCGTCTTCGCCCAAATAGTGAGCAACGCCCGAAGTGGAGTTATGCACATATCCACCGCCTAAATCGTCCATGCTAATCGACTCGCCTGTGGCAGCCTTAACAACATCTGGGCCAGTTACGAACATGTTGGAGTGTTCGCGAGTCATGATTATAAAATCCGTAAGAGCAGGGCAATAAACTGCACCACCAGCGCAAGGTCCAAGAATTAGTGAGATTTGCGGAATTAAACCGCTTGCTTCACAAGTTTTTTTGAAGATTCTGCCATATTGCGTAAGCGCGTTAACGCCTTCTTGAATGCGAGCGCCACCCGAGTCGATTAGGGCAACAACTGGAACTCCAAGCTGCAACGCCATGTCTAGAAGATGGCATATTTTCTGTCCTTCAGCGCGTCCAAGCGTGCCGCCACGAACGGAAAAATCCTGCGCATAAACTGCCACTTTTTTGCCGTATACTTCGCCAAAGCCCGTGATTACAGCGCATCCTGCAATATCGTTATTTATGTCTCCACCGTTAAAGCGGCCGATTTCTTCAAACGTTCCCGTATCAAAAAGCAAATCCAAACGCTCTCTTGCTGTGGATTTTCCCTTTGCATGCTGGCGCTCTAAAGCATTCTGCTCGGCGTCTCTAGCAAGGCGAGCCGCGTGTTCTACGGCTGATTTTCCACGCTGAGGCTGCGTAGGCTGCGCATTTTGCATAGTTTTTGCGTCTTTATTAACATCTTTTTTATTAACATCTTTTGCAACTTGTGCAGTATCTTTAGTAAGCGCACTCATTTTGCACTACCGCCTTTAGTCACGTCAATTGTTACAAGCTTTTTCGCCTGCTTCTACACCATCTCCAGGCCCTACAAAAATGCCAGTAACTACGCCAGCTGCAGGTGCATAAACGTAGTTTTCCATTTTCATAGATTCAAGAACAGCAAGTAAATCGCCTTTTGCTACGTTCTGACCTTCCGCAACGTTTACGCGTGTAATCACAGCTTGCATTGGAGCAGAAATCACTCCAGGAGCATCCTTTGGAGTTTCCGACTTGTGAGTATCTCCTCTTAATCCTCGTCCTCTAAGCGGCTGCGATGCGCGAACTGTGCCTCTAACTCGCGCAGAGCCAGTAAGATTGTCTACAATATCTTGCGGAATAGTAAGTTTTACGCGCTTATTGTCTACTTCTATTACAAAAGACTCCATTTTAGTTGTCTTATTTTGCGCGTCTTCACCAGACTTATTGGAATCCAAAGAAGCAGGCTGTCCGCCATTTGCCGCTGCAGCAGTGCGGTTCAAATACTTGTGTTCAAGCCATTTTGTAGAAATATCAAAATCGTGATCTTGCGCTGTAAAATCAGGATCGTTAAAAATTTGCTCAAAAAGCTTAGCAGGAGTGGGCACTCCCTCAATGCAAAGCTCCTTAAGCGCGCGTCTTACGCGAGCAATCGCCGCATCGCGATTTTGAGCCGTAACAATAAGCTTGCCCATCATGGAGTCGAATTTTGGAGACACGCTATCTCCAACTTCTACTCCAGAATCCACACGGATTCCAGGTCCAGATGGCCACTCGATTTTTGTTAGTGTGCCTGCGCTAGGCGTAAGATTCGTTGCTGGGTCTTCCGAAGTGATTCTAAGCTCAAAACTATGCCCGCGCGAAGGGTGATTTTGCGTAAGCTCACCGCCGTCGGCAATCGTAAGCTGTTCGCGCACAAGATCTAGTCCGCTAACTTCCTCACTAACTGTGTGCTCAACTTGCAATCGTGGGTTCACTTCCAAGAAGTAAACCTTGTGTTGAGATGTCACCATATATTCACACGTGCCCAAACCAACGTAGTCAACAGCTTCAAATAGGTTACGAGAATATCGGTGAAGCTGCGCGTTCTCGTCATCGGTAAGGAATGGCGCTGGTGCTTCCTCAACCAACTTTTGGTTTCGGCGCTGCACCGAGCAGTCGCGCGTGGAATATATGGTGAAGTTTCCATGCGAATCGCGGCCAACTTGTGTTTCCACATGGCGCGCCTTGTCTATAAAACGCTCAATAAAGTACTCGTCAAGGTCGCCGCCTTGCAAAGCGTCGTGGTTCATGTAGAATCCGCGAAGCTCGTCATCGTTGTGCACAACGGTTATTCCGCGACCGCCGCCGCCATCCGTGCGCTTCATCATAACCGGGTAGCCGTGTGTTTGCGCAAAAGTCAACAATTCTCGAATGTCTTTTACAGGCTCCGATATGCCTGGTACGGGCGGCACTTTAGCGCGAGTTGCCACGCGGCGAGCGGTTATCTTATCCCCTAAATCAATAAGCGCTTCTGGCTTCGGACCAATCCACACAGCGCCAGCATCAATCACCTTTTGCGCAAAACTCGCTACTTCCGATAAAAATCCGTAGCCTGGGTGCACAGCATCCGCTCCGCTTTTATGCAAAATGTCTATAATCGCGTCTTCGTTTAAATAAGTGTCTCTGTACGTGTCTCCAGAAAGCGCGTACGCTTCGCTTGCCATCTCAACATACTGTGCTTGACGGTCGGATGCCGCATAAATAGCTACAGTTTGTATTCCCATTTCTTGAGCAGTGCGAATCACTCTAAGCGCGATTTCGCCGCGATTTGCCACAAGTATTTTTTTGATATTCGTAACCATACGTTACAAGTTATAGGAAATTTGGCTTATAGTATCCGTGAATTTGAACAAAACATTATGCGATTTTTTGTAAACTTCTCCAACGCGCGACTGGTGATTTTTGTCTAATCTTTGATTCAGCAACGAAAAACAATACGAAAGAAGGATATCGTGGCTAATTTTGAATCTAACTCTGATGCAAACTCTAGCGCAGTTGCATCTAAGGCTTTTGACGTTAATCGTTTGGCTGTTCCATTTGCTAAGGCGTTTTTGTTTACTGTTCTTATTAGCGCTGCAACTATGGCTGGCGCATTGCCGATTCCTGGAACTCCTGTTCCTGTAACTTTGCAAACTTTGGTTTTGGCTTTGGCAGGTCTTACTTTGACTTGGCGTCAGGCTGTTAGCTCTGTGCTTATGTACCTTGCGATTGGTGCTGCTGGAATGCCAGTGTTTGCAGGCGGAAAGAGTGGCGTTGTGGCTTTTGCAGGCCCTAGCGTTGGATTCCTTGTTGGATTCGTGTTCGGCGTAGCTGCGATTGCGCTCGTAAAGTCTGCGCTCGAAAGCGTTGTTAATGCCGCTATGCCAGAGGATTCTGTTGCTAAGAAATTTGCACGATTTGGCGCGTATTTTGCCGCATCTGTTGTTGGTTCTCTTGTGATTTACGCATTTGGATTTGTAGGCCAATCGCTTATGATGCACTTGCCTGTTTTGGCAATCGCCGTTGCTTCTACTGGCTTTATTGTTGGCGATATTATTAAGGCTGCAATCGCTAGCGCCGCTTGCGCAGGATTGTATGGCGCGTTTAAACGCAATCACAATGCGTGATTAATCGCGATAAATCGCGTAATGCGTAATGCGCAATGCGCAATTAATCGCAAGCGTAACGCGCTAACTATCTAAGACCGCAGTCTCGTCGCTGCGGTCTTTTTCGTTCTAAACACTAATCGCGCAATCCCTCCTCCCGCGTTTGTTCCCTTTTTAAGCAAATTCGACAACAAACGCGGGCAAAAATAAACGAACGCGTACTAGCGTAATCAACAACGTAAATTTAAAACAAAGGATTACGAGTATAGTACTCTTTCAAAGAATCTTTGGTAATCACTTTAGAGCAAACAGCCGAGTCATCAACACCTTCACGCAAATCACTCCATGGAGCTTCTTTGTGCGTTCTTTCACTCAACTGGCTGCCAGTATACGCACCAAATTTATCGCATACTTTCTCAATAATACGCTTTTGATCGTCAGTTAAAATATTGGAATCAGACTGCTCAATATCCGAAAGATTAATCTCGCCTTTACGAATCAAAAACTTACCGCGATGGCGACTAAACAGAGTCGGGGCCACAGGACCATTTCTCCAAGCCTGAAAATTCTCACAAAACAACGGATTTCCAGTAGTGGCTAAACAATAAGCCTGCGAATAATAAGCCAACTTCTGCAACTTCATAGTAGTAACAGTTCCAGTAAGCTCAAGGATATACGCAGCCACATTAAAAATTGTTGTCATACGCACCTCCTCTTTAAACAGCGAATATTTTATAGTATACTATTACGATGACAATTAGCAGAAGCCAAGCAAACAGAGCAGGAAAAATACTCAAGACTGGCAAAATTTCAGATGAGTATTATGATGCAATATCGATTCTTGACGCATGGCGTAAACAGCATGAAAATCCTGCTAAAATCTTTTTCAAAAAACTTCTTGAGATTACAAATAAATATCCAAACTCAATTGCAACTTATCGTCTTAAACGCAAAGAATCAATACTTAATAAATTAAATCGCAATAATAATCATTTTAAATTAGGAGAAATAGACGATATAGTAGGGTGCAGAGTAATAGTTGATTCTGTAGATGAAGTATATAAGATCTACAACGAAATTATTGATCTTAAACAATCAGGATACATAGGTATTAAAACCATAAAGGACTATATAAAAGAGCCTGAATCATCTGGCTATAGATCCTTGCACGTTATAATAAATCAACTCTGCTCTTATGAAGAAGAAAGCAGAACGTATAGGATTGAACTACAAATACGAACTAGGCTACAACATTATTGGTCTACTGCCGTAGAGGCAATGGGAGAAATTGATGGCGTAGAATATAAGAATCCTACTTTGTCCGCATGTGACAATACGCATCGTATAAAATCCTGCTTAAAATTCTTCAAATTAATATCTGAATTAGTTATTGCACGAGAATATAAAAACAGCAAATCAAATAAGACTATTGAATCAATAAATGCAGAATTAGAAAAACCTGATTTTAGGGAAATCATTGAAGATCTTACATTAGTACAAGAAAGTATTTCTATTAAAATCCATGGAAGCTTTGACATAAATGAAAAGAGATTATATTTGCTAGAATTTTCTCGCGAAACACAGGAACTGAACGTATACTCATACACAATTGATTTAACAGATGAAGCAATAGAAGACTACAACAATAGTGAAAATAATATTAGATATAAGAAAAAATATGGCGTGAATAATGATGCTTCACAGAAAAAAGATAAGAATCAAAAAGATTCATCAATCACTAACAGTATTACAGTAAATACAAAAGTCAGGGATATCAATAGGGTTCTTGTGTATGCAAAAAACAATGAACAACTATACGACGCATATCCTAACTATTCATATGCTATAGGAAAATTCATCGATTTTGTAGAAACTAGATAATATTACCCATCATGCTTTCTTGAACTATTTTATCTCAGGTACGGCTATACGCACAAATGTCGAAATGTAGATTATGCAATAAACAACATATCTTTCAATATGCATATTGCCAACTACTTCATATTTATTTCAAAACATGTAAAGCGCCACATTGCATATGAATGAAAGCGCCTTACAATTTGAAAATATATATAAAATGAAATCAGAATTTACCGACTAACACTCTCACTTACTGTCTGAATTGCTTTCAACGCAGATTCTACAGTAGCGTCTCCTGTATAGATTTTCTGCATTTGCACTGCAATTTCATCATTAATCTCCTGATAAGCTAACTTTCGCGCAAGTTTTGAGCGAGCCTGACCTTCAGTGACAAGATCAATAGAAATCTTAGCTGATTGTGTCGCATCATCTGGAATTTTGACCTTCATGTCTTTATCTACTGGAGCGCCTTGCAAAGTGTTAATCCACTCCTGTTGCCCATCGCCAATAGTCATAAACTCAATGAATTTCATTGCAGCTTCCTTCTTTTTGGAGTCTTTGTTAACACACAAACCGAAGTCAACGCCAGTAGTGGAACCAGAATTTTTATTTCCTATTGCAGGAAATTCAATCATACCTAATTCATCTTTCTCAATTGCAGTTCCCTTAGTCTCTTCATTTGGTAAAACAGCAGAAACATGCCAAGAACCTGTAGGGAAAAATGCGGTTTTACGAGCATAGAAGTAATTATCACGAGCATCTGGATATGTGGATGTTCCTACAGCACCATCTTGGAACAATCCATCAGATACCATCTTTTTCCAAGCCTTCATGGTTTTAACAAAAGTTTTGTCAGTGAAAGATTTCTTTCCAGCTGCTGCAGAATATATGTCACCCTCTCCATACTGATTTGACAGCCATACAAAAATGTCATCAAGATGCCACCCATCTTTAGCACCAAGAGCAAGAGGCATTAATCCTTTGGATGTAAGAATTTTATTTGTTTCCAAAAGTTCATTGTATGAATGAGGAACCTTAACACCATTCTCGTCAAGAAGAGTTTTATTGTATAAAATATACTCAGATCCAGACGTGATTGTAGGCATTGCAACCATTTTTCCGCTCATATTGGTTGTTTGTTCAACAGCTCCTTTAGAAACTTTAGAATCCCATTCTGGCATGTACTTGTTAGCGAGCTTTTTCATATCCGCAGCAAAACGACCATATTGTTCAACAGTAGACCCAGCCTGTACTCCGAATATATCTGGGCCATCGCCTCCTGCCATAGCTGTTTGTAGTTTTTTCTGATAATCAGACATTTCAGAGGTACGCCACCACTTGATTTTAATATTCGGATATTTCTTATTAAAAACAGAATAAATTCTCTTCCATTGAGCATCAGTAGGCTGCCATGTCCAAAATGTCAAAGTGATAGGCTTATCAGTTGTTCCTAACCCCTCATCAGATTTACTAGCAGAACTTGAACCGCATCCAGCAAAGAGTCCAATTGACATGGCAACTGCTCCTAAAGCTGCAATAATCTTATTCTTTTTAAACATAGTATTCTCCTTGTTTTATTAGCGTCTTTCATCAACGCAATAGTTTTCACTTCTTTGTGATATCTACTTAACCCTGACAAATTGCCAAGATTATAGTGCAATTTATTCAGTTTTTCACACTCCTTTCTCCACGCGTTCTACGGATCTATCAACTGAAATACCTAATGAGGTACGAGTATATCCAGTGATGGAAGCTTCACTAAGGGTAATATCTACTACTTTGTTTCCAATAAATGGCAAGCGCCAACTATGATTACGCACATGAACAAAAAGCATCCTATCAGAAGCAGCAAGGCGCACAGTCCTCAATACTCGTCCTCTAATATCTCTTCTTGCATCATCTTGCAAGTTCAATCTCGACGGTTCTTCACAAGCTATAATAGATTTTCCATCACGCAATAAATCAATACAATTCATACATACCACTAAGCTGTATTCGCCTATATTAATTACTGACTCCGAGCGATCATTAGTAAGCGCAAAGTCTATTACACAACGGTTACCATTAAGCAAATTGCGTAATCTCATTCGCGATGAAGTAACATTAAACGGTTCCACCTCATTGCTTGTAAGACGAAAACGATCGGCAACATTAATCTCGTTCACAATATTGCATAAAGACTTTCCCCATAAATTAACATGATTTACAGCAGAGAAAGACGAAATTGCAGAATCATTATCTTTTACAATTACACCACAAAATCCTTGTTCTGAGCTAATATCACTTATCGTCGCTACATAACGACCATCAAAGCGAGCTGCCAAAATTCCGTATTCACGTGATACAACTAGCTCATGCCAATAAGATAAATTTATGTCAGAAGGCAACATAGTATTTATCTGTCTAACTATTCCAGATACACTATCTATCACTTGCAAACAATGCAATCCAACATCAACCAGAACGTAAGTGTAATTATTGTTATCAAAATAACGAGGGATTAAGCCAAATCTAGATCCTAACGGACCATTACCACCCTTCACCCACAAACTAATAGTTAACGTTGAAGAAATAAGAGGAGAAATTGCCGAAAAACCATAACTATCATAAGAAGATATAGAAGGTTGTCCATCAATTTCCAAAACATGTGCAGAACCAGATATTATATTCCAATCCGATGGAATTCCATCAGTGAAATCAGTGCATACATCAGCAGATAAAGGAGCATCACATACGCAATTTGAAGGTCCAGTAGTATCGAGCAATCCCTCTGAATAGTATAGAGGATCTATACGCATAACACGTTTCTCAGTACCATCATGCAATTCATCTGAAGCATCACGACCATGATAAACCACCCAATCATCAACCCCATTTGGTGCTTTTACTATAGAGTTATGACCAGTACCTTCAACCTTATCAGAGCGTATAATAAGTGGATCAAAATGACCATTATTACATTGCTTTACCCATGAAAGCTTGTCTATATGCCTATCAGAAGGAACCTTAGGTAATGTAGCAACTGAATACCCAACAAAATAATCTTCATGTTCATAAGCATTGGCAGAATAGGTGATAAAACCTTTGTCTCGGAAAGTAAAGTATGTAGCACCTTCTACAGTATGCCAATCTCTCCCATCTCCAAAACGATTACGAGCAAAAATTTCTTCATCCATTGTAGGTAAAATTAATGGCTTCGGAGATCCTTCTCGCTTGTATGGGCTTACCATTCTGTCAATCATCACAGAAGTACCAGGTCGTAAATTAGATAAACCACATGCCTGATTATCCGCATACAGCATGTATAACTGATTATCATCTCCAACAACAACCTGTGAATCAATAGCGAATGTATCAAATAGTTCAGCTTTCTTTTCAAATGGACCAAGAGGATTTTTACTTACAGCAACACGCATAATTTCTGTATGAGTATCATTTTCACACTGTGGCATATTTGAAAAATACATATAAAAAATACCATTAATCAAAATTACAGAAGGTGCCCAAAAATTCTTTCTATTATTTTCTGTGTAACAATAACCATGTGATACCCAACGAACCATGTCTGTAGATGTTGAAACTAAAACACCATTTTTGTCAGTAGCATAGCAATAGTACAAATTACGATATCGAATCACAAATGGATCAGGAGCAGTATGTTTTTCACCATCAGAATACTGAACTGGATTACTATAGTGTTTTTCAGTCAACAACATGTTTAAACAAAAATCGGAATTGCACTCATTATGTAATGCACTTGAATTCACATTATTGCTAACATCAACGCATCCTACGTTTAATGAACCCATAGTATTACTCCTATACATTTGCTTAGTTCTTTACTGCTCCAGCAGTAATACCAGACTGAAGCCATTTTTGACTAATCATGTAAACAATTACTGACGGTATTGTCATAAGAATCAATGCAGCATATTCTTGTGAAATCATCTCTGGAGTTTGACTTCTTGTTTCCATAAAATATGTTGATGCCAGAGTGACAGTGTACTTACTTTCATCTCGTATAAGTAACAGAGGAATTAAATACTCATTCCAGCTATATACAAATGTTAGAACTCCAGTAGTAGCGACCATAGGCGTGGAAATTGGTATAAGTATGCGTGAATAAATACTCCAAGTAGAACAACCATCTACTCTCGCGGCTTCAATGATTTCGTTAGGTATACAATCAAAATAATTTTTCCATAGCAAAAGCATTTGCAAAGCATTAAATGCAACAAGTGGAATAATCATACCAATATACGTATTGATCAGTCCAAAAGTTTTTATTGTGAAGAATAATGGCATTGTCACCGAAGCAATTGGAACAGCCATGCAAGCGAGCATTAATATATAAATAACTTTTCTTCCGGTAAATTTCATTTTTGAAAAAGCAAAACCCGCAAGCGATGTTATAAATACAACTATTACGACAGTAGATATAGATATGAGGAATGAATTAAATACTACTTTGAAATAATGTACATTTTCATTAGTTATTACTGACTCATAACTTTTAAAACCGTTGAAGTTAAGAGATTTAGATATTGCAGTAGCTATTGGAAAAAGCCAAATCAAAAGAAAGAATACAAGTACAACATACATAATAGCGGTCGTGCTTACTTTACGTTTCATTGTAATATCCTTTCCTTAATCATCTGTTAGATCGATCATTAATAACAACTTGAATTATTGATAGAACAACAGAAATAATCAGAATCATTACTCCAATAGATGCAGAGAGACCCCCATTAAACTGTTGAACACCTGTCTTATATAGGTAAGTGTTTAGGAATTCAGTAGAACGGCTAGGACCTCCACCAGTGGTTTGAATAACAATATCAAAAGTTTTAAGAGAACCTACAATGCCTAAAAGAATCAAAGTGTTAGTAGTACCAGAAAGATTTGGAATAGTTATTCTAAAAAGAGTATTCCAAAAACCACATCCATCGATTTTAGCTGCCTCGTAAATATCATCAGGAATTGACATAAGACCTGCGTAATAAATAATCATCGAAAAGCCCATCCACTCAAATATATTGATAGCGCATATAGAATAAAGTGCTATACGTGGATTACCCAACCAACTTTGCGACAAGAAACCAAGATGTAGAAAACGCAATGCTTCATTAATAGCACCTACATTAGTATCCATAATTATTCGAAAAATAGCAGCAATAATAACAGGAGCCATCGCAATCGGCATAAAGAAAACTGCTTTAAATAAACTAGATCCTCGTAAACGTTCCTTGAGGATAACAGCAAGAAGCAGACCCAGTGCAGCCTGGATGAACACAGTAACTACCATAAATATTATATTGTTTTTTAACGCTATCCAGAAAATAGAATTTGGAACAAGCAACTTAATATAGTTTTTTAAACCAATAAAGTCCATCTCCTTTGAAATACCATCCCAGTCAGTGAATGAAGTTGCAATTGTAAAACCTATGCAATAATAGATAAAGAAACCTGAAAGGATAACCAATGGAGCTATGAATAAGTATGGACGAATCTTAGTTTTCCAAGAGCCAATATTATTCCCACTATTTTTCATCATCATTTTAGACAAGTCGTTACGATGAACAGCAGTATCATCTATAGAGCCTTTAGTCGTGCAGTTTTCCATTGCTGACATCATGAGAAACCTCCGTTGGTGTTCAGTAAATTTCTGTATCGTTTCAGATTTATTGAACAAAAACTCGCAATAATTAATGAAAAAGCAATCAACAAGAGCAAAATATCTACAGCAACAAACTTACTACTTCAAATATCTTACCCATATCGATGTTTTCATATCTTATCTCTGAAACGATTCAGTTTTTATTTACTTATTTTAAGTATAGAATAATTCAAAATTTTGTCAATACATAATAAATAATATTGAAAATGAATTATTGAAATATATAATATAACTCTCTACTACAGATACACGCGTTAAATACTTGGAGAAGATTTACGGCACACAAGACAACAATCAACATCAATACGCTGTCGAGGAAAACGTCCACCTGATACAACTTGATCTACAATGGATTTAACTGACAATTTAGCAATCTGTTTACGACATGGGTTTACACTTGTCAAAGACGGAATTGTGTACTTTGCCTCATCTATATCATCAAAACCAACTACGCGAACACTTTCAGGAATACTCACTCGCATCTCACGCAACTGACTCACTACGCCCAGTGCTAATAAATCATTCAAAGCAAAAATACCATCTGGCCTTATTCCTTGTGAATACATATCACGTACAGCTTTTGCACCTTCTTCACTAGTCCAATCACCACATTCACGAATCATTAACGGATCAAATGCTATTCCATGATCAGCCAAGGCCATCATATATCCCTTAGTACGCATCGAACGCGAAGATGGTATAATTTCATCTAGCGTTCCACCCACTACTGCTATAGTACGACATCCTGAATTTATAAGGTGATTAGTAGCCTCCATGGCACCAGAATCATTGGCTATTACCACATGCGGGGCTGGGGCATTAAAAATACGCTCACCCAATATCACCAAAGGATAGTTGCCTTTAAGCTCATCAACATCAATCGATGTCATGCATGTTGGGCTCAGTATTAATCCATCTGTCATATTACGCGACATAGCCTTGATTGAGCTAATTTCATGCTCACGATCATTTCCAGTAGATTCGACTATTATTCGATAACCATACTCTCGAGCAGCTTTAATTATTTCCTCGGCCAATTCAGCAAAATATATCTGCGTAAGATCTGGTATTGATAATGAAATCAATCCTGTATGACCACGACGTAAATTACGAGCTTGCTGATTAGCAGAATAGTCCAACTCTTCAATTGCATTCTGAATCTTTTGTTTCGTTGTAGACTTCATAAACGGATAGTCATTAAGATAATTAGACACTGTGGCCATAGACACATTAGCAAGTTTGGCAACGTCGCGTAAAGTTGATCTGCGTGATTCAGCAGACATAATATATTTCCTTAAATAATCGTTTTATATAATATGAAATTAAAGTTCTGAATGGTTTTAGAAGTAAGTGTAAATCATACCTAAGATTTACAGGATAATCTAAATTTACAATAAATAAAATATAACGTATTAATTTGTTTATACATTACTTAATTAAAGAAAAATGGGCATATAAAATTGTCGCGTATTAAAGAACTACAATTAGACTACAAAACCAAGAACACTTCCCCGCGTTTGTTCCCAAAATCGCCAAATATGACAACAAACGCGGGCAAAAATAAACAAACGCGGGCTAGCGTAATCAACAAAAAACACAATTATATTAAAAACTTAAATTAATACGACAATACAAGGGTGCGCATGCTATGCATATTTGTTACGCAAAAGCATGCACACCCAACTTATTTCTAATTACAATTCTTCTTCAAATGGTTCATATGTCTGTTTCAAAACAAAATCAAAATATCTTACATGACTCCATTCGTCAGGATTACCAAAATGTAATACTTTCAAATTGTGATTATCATACGAAAATGCGTATAAATCTTTATTACTTATATCGTATGCAGACGTATATTGAGTCCATGGAACCAACATCTCATCATCTACCGATATTCGTAGAACTCCCTTAGGGGTGTTCTCCATTGACAACAATTGAAATACTTCATTAATCGCATTCTCGTCATCAACTGGCATAGACATTAATTTTGCATAAGCCGCTCTCAAAAATCGACTTTCTGGTTTATAGTCGCTAGGTATATCGAGTAATCCACTTATGTTCTCATCCAATCCTACATTATTCACAGCTTCATTGTTGTCATAAAGATATTTGCGATTGGTAGAACGTTCAAGATGAGCCTTCAAATTATTAAGATGCCAGTCAAAGGTCGGAGCATTTGTAAATACACCAACTGTATTTTCAAATATTTTAAAACCATTAGAAATAGAAGGTTCTACAACTATAGATCTACCTGTTTCATCGGAAAAGACAGCATGTTGCGGAACAGACATCCCCATCATTGGACCAGGTTCATTAACTATTCCTAAATCCGAATTGAGTGAATTAATGATCTCATCGAGAGAACGATACTGAGTTAATATCCATGTAACTAATTCTTCTCCACGAAGCGCAATTTTATTAGAATCATCAATTTCTTTCTTACTCACATATCGGAAGAAGTGATCGAAATAGAAAGACCCACCGCATATTCCGTATTCATTTATTCCATCTAAAATAACAGGGTTCTTATGCACATCTTTAGCCCAAGCAACACCCATTACTGCACATTTAGTAATAAATGGTGTATAGGTTGATTCTATAGATGTACCAGACGGTATCTTCATACCAGCATATTCAAACTCTTGTTCAAAATCTTGGGTTCTTCCCCAATATGAATTTCCTTGTTTGCTTCTTATTCCAATTCCAGTACACATTGTTATTACTCCTTTATAATAACTAACTGAAAATAAAAACTTTTTATCAATTGACTTGTGAGACTAATTCATCCTGATCATTACGAGCAGAAGGTATTGCAGCTATAACAGCACCTACTAGTGCTACAACTGTTCCAATAAGTGTAATAACGTATACTTTTGCACCTAACGCTGGAACAAGCCAGTCGATCAACACAGACCCAAGTAATTGTCCAGCCGTCGAAGCTAGTCCTAGAAGAAGTAGACCTAATCCTCTCACCAATAAAGCCATTAAGGCTATAGACAATAATCCAAGCGGACCACCTAAGTACATCCACCAAGTCAATGGAAGATGGAAAGAAGTCTGACCTGTAGCGATTCTAACAATAAGAGCAATTGCTAGTACGGAAAAACCTACTATAAAGTTCCAAGTTATAGAAACTAACATAGAACCAGTTTCATTAGCCACTGCCGAATTACCAGCAGGTTGCCATCCCGCTAAAAGACCAGCAGCAAATGGTAGAACAGCTAGAAATACAACTGACGGAGCATGCCAGCTTGGTGAAACAACCATAATAGTTGCAACAATTGCAAGAATTGCACCAGATATACGAGGTAAATTAAACGGTTGCTTTGTATCTACACCTATTCCAAATCTATCGCATAATAATCCAGACAAAACCATTCCGCAGATTAAGGTTGTCTGGAATGTTGCAACACCAAGTACGGACGCAGATGCTCCTTCAGAAAAAACAACCATAGCTCCACATAATCCAGCTAGCCAACTCCACCAAGGTATATTATTAGAGCGAATTTTCGAAGGAATTGAAGCAAATTGTTGTCTTGTAGACGCTCGAGAGAGAATTATGATAAACATAACAACAAGTCCCGAACCGAATGATACTACTGCGCAAGCATTGCCATCAGCTAATTCTTTTCCCAATTGTCCATTCACAGCAGATTGCATTGGAGAAAGCATACCAGCCAATACCGTTCCAATGAACAATAAAGGAACCATATAACGTTGTTTACTATTCATAATGATTATCTCCTTTCATATAATTCTTCACTCTTATAGTGAATAATAATTTTAATTTGCAATTATTAAATTTCTTTAGAAAGCCACTTAACACAATTAGAAAATAGTTGACCATATCCACTCCATTGCATAAACGCTTCCGGAGCCCAATGAGGAGCTATATCTGATGCAAAAGCAATACTTCTGCCTTTATATACCTCATTAACAATGAGCAAAGGATTATCATCAACTTTCATGAGAATATTAGAACTTTCTTTAGCTAAAAGCTTTTGATATCCAAGAAGAATTGGAATAGGACTCAAATCATTCACAATTGGATGATTGGATACTATTTTAGGAATTACACCTTGAGGTTTTTCAGCTCTATCATCAAATGGACTTATTTCAACAGGAAGCACATCTTCAATAGATGTACCATGATAATGAGCTTTACCTTCAAATCCAGCAAAGGAAAGATATCCACCTGCCATCATCAGTCCATGACCTTCACGAACCCATTTAGCTAATAAATCTAAACGATTTACGCATCTTTTTCCTTCACCAAATACCCTATTAGGTAGTAAAAATGAATTACTTCCTATATCTGAAAGTATCACAACATCGTATTTGTTTAATTCATCCATTGTCCATGGAAAGTTTTCTGGAACATCATGAGCTTTTAGATGTGTAACATCGTGACCAAACTTTCTAAGAGCATCAAGAAATTCCACGCAACCAATTTCTAATTTAGTGGATGTGAATTCATCAAAACCTTTATATTCTGTAGTGGATGAAATCCAAGATTCTCCAGCTAGTAAAACTTTTGTCATATAAACAGCTCCTTTGCTTTGAATAAATAAAAACATCTCTATTTTGTAAATCTCACACATTAAGGATGTTCTTATAAAAAATAATAAATCTTTTGCGCAAATAAAACAAACACAAAAAAACGCTAAAAATATGGGCTAAAAGGGCTTCATTGCTAGAATACTATAATATTTTTGCGCAAATTTTTCTATTGTAAAAGTTTTTGCGCAATAGTAGCATTAACAGTATTAAATTACTTATTAAACTATTGCTTTTTCAATAAAACTTATGGAGTCTATATGTCAATTGTTCAAGTGGCTAGAAGAGCAAATGTATCTACATCTACCGTATCGAGATATTTGCATGGTACGTTAAACGTAGAAGACTCTACAGCACAAAGAATTGACGAGGCTGCACATTTCTATAAATACACAACTAAAATAAACTCAAAGACAACTTACAAAGCACTGGCGCTTGTTATTCCTGGATTAAATAACCCATTTTATAGTGAACTATGTCAACAACTATCCATGGCAGCAGATGGTTTAGGATATACATTAAATATTAAAATATCGCAAGGAAATCCAATAAAAGAAAGAAATATTGTTGAATCCATAATTAAAGAGCAAAAGTATATTGGACTTATATACGCTGGATTAAATAACAATAATATAGCTTTGCGTAAAGTAATACCTTCTGGAATGAATGCCGTTTTAATAGATGAGCAAATGAATGATGAAAAATTATCTAATATATCAACAGTAACTGTTGACAATTACTCTGGAGCATACCAAGCTGTCTGTTATTTACTTTCCCTGGGACATAAGAGAATAGCCTACGTGTCAGGACCAGATGGATTAAGCACAACCTCAGACAGAAAACATGGCTATTTATCCGCTTTATCAAATAGCAAAATATTATACGATGATTCTTTAATATTTTCTGGTCCATATACTGAGGAATTTGGAGAAAGTATATTCCCATACATAGTAAGTAACCCAGATCCACCAACCGCAATATTCTGTAGCTCAGATATTTCAGCACTAGGGTTACTTGGAGCAGCTGAAAGATATGGATTAAAGATACCAGATGATTTATCTGTAATAGGGTGCGATGGAATTCACATTGGCAAATGGGCGCATCCTAGCTTAACAACATTGCAGCAACCATTTGAAGCTATTGCTAAATCTACTTTAGAATTAATAAGTTTTAATGGAGAAACAAAACATATTCAATTACCATTAACGTTAACTATTAGAAATTCTACTTGCAGAATAAAAAATTAGATCATCTGAAATATACGTTTGTTACAAGCTCTCGTAAAAACAGTAATTCATATTGATACCCACGAAAATATTAGAAATAAGCTCATATACAACGGCTTATCCGACTACAAAACCAAGAACACTTCCCCGCGTTTGTTTATCAAATCACCAAATCCGAAAACAAACGCGGGCAAAAATAAACAAATACAAGAGCACACGCCAACATAACGACACACACTACAACCACTTACTTGCGTAAGATAATTCTTTCATTAGAGTCCCAAAAAGGATTAATTCAATTCATTGTTAATGCGAAACAATTAGCTACGTATTAAAAAATGTTAAAAGATTTTAAGCTAAATACAGATGTTAAAAATGTAAAGAACAATAATAACAACTGATAATTTGTTTCCATTGTTTTATAGTACTTTAGCATAGATTTTTTAATAAAAAGTTCACCTTCTTTATCTTTATCATCAGATTTTAAATATTTATCAGTTACAGTCATATCATCCAAATCAATTTTTGTTGAATAAGATTTATTTTTATAAATATTCATACGAACTCCAATAAAACAAGAAATTAGAAGAATAGCTACAGCCACTATTTGCCTAGAATCTACAACTGACTTATTAATAGCAAAATCGTTGGAAATAACAAAATCATCATTAACAACGAGATTTTTAACAACAATAGAATTATTAGGAATAAGAGAATTTCTATAACAAATAAAATCATGAACAGTAATAGACATAAACACAATCATCGTAGAAGCATACATATACATGCGATTATCTCTTAAATCATCATATAAATAATCATAAATTTCTTTACAGCAAACTTTTTTTTATTTTGTAGTGGGAGTAAATAAAGAAAAATAAAATAATTACAACATAAAAAATCAAAACAAAATAATTTACATAAACAATAGAGAAATACGAATAATCATGAATCGCATAAATATTAAAACCACTGAGAAAAAAGCAAAAACAAAATAAAAAAGAAGAAAATTGTTTATTTTGCGTATTAAAAATAAACATCGCTGATAATGGTATAGCAACTAGAATAATATAAAAGAATCCTATATAAGCACCAATAAGGTCTAGAATTTTTTTACACATACATTCTTTATAAGCTTTAATCTGCAAATTAGAGCAATCCTCACACACAGGGATTTTATTAAACATAGGCAACGTCGCCTCGATTCAATGAGTAATCTTATTTAGATATGAAAATGGGGGCTGAGAGAACCCAGCCCCCGAGTGGCTTAGTAAAACCAAACCACTGGAAGTTGCAACTTACTCAGCTCTACTACAGGAGCATACGCTCTTAGTTGTAGTCAAAGCAACACCAACACCAGCATTACCAAGCTTCTCGCCAGCCTTACCATGACCCTTAGCACCCTTAGCAGCAAGCTCACCCTTAGCATCAGCCTTCTTAGCAGCAGCCTGCTGAGCAGCCTTACCAAGCTTGCCACTAGCAGCATCATTCATAGCCTTAGTAGCACCTGGAACATCCTCAAAATTAGGAGCCAAAGGATCAGAAGTCACAACAGGAGGAAGCTGAGAAGCCTCAACACCGAAAGTCACCGCATCGTTATAGCAAGCCTTGTACTCAGCCAAAGCAGCATTATACTTAGCAGTAGAAGCAACAGCCTTAGCCTTAGCCTCAACATAATCCTTATTAGCCTTAGCAGTCTCAGCAACAGCAAAAACAACCTTAGCCTGAGCACGATCTACAGCATCAGCAAGACGCTGAGCCAAAGCAGAATCATTCTTAGCAGAAACATTATAAGCTTCCAAAGCATCCTGAGCAGCCTTCAAAGCCTTCTCAGCAGCTTCCTGAGCAGCTACCTTACCAGCCAAAGTAGCCTTAGCCTTCTCATACTCAGCATAATCCTTAGTATAAGCAGCAAAAGCATCATCAAGATGCAACTTAGCAGTCTTCACAGCCTCAACAGCCTCAGCCTTCTTCTGATCATCAGATGGAGCAGCCTTTGGTTCTGGAGCCTTAGAATAAGCCTGCTCGGCAGCAAGA
>QWCU01000008.1_pt1 | contig 100083 bp, 81 predicted proteins | sample 1972601 | NCBI WGS metagenome assembly QWCU01 (sample SAMN09866700, study PRJNA288562) | Human vaginal metagenome isolate pre2_vaginal, whole genome shotgun...
AAATAGGAAGTAACACATACCTATACATCAGGTATATATTTCTGCCAATTAAAAATTCTACGTGAAAAGAGATAGAACTACATTGTCTGTTTGTCTGTCAAGGATTTTGTCAGTCTTTTCATGGCTTGTCAACCTTTTATGCATGACTTTTAATATGCTGATCATACAAGATAAATTCTATATTGACTGGCCTTTATATATTCTATATTCGTTGTTTACCCGTCTATTTTCATTACGCTCCCATCAAGAAAAGTAAACTCAACCTTTCCATCTTTATGCACGCATAGATAGTCAACCATGCTAAGCCAGATGTTTTCATCGAACGCTGTTAACAAGTCCTGCTTTTTCAAATCCTCGATAAAATATTCAACCTCATCACGTATTGCTTGCTTGTCAACAATGATAGCTTTGACTTCTTTAAGCCTTGTTTCTATGGTATTAAACCTGTTCACTAGACTCGTATATTTTTCTCCTCCATATGATAGAGCACATTCCCTTCTGCATAAATTTCCCACTTCACAGGGTGGGTACAAAATGGCGAATCGACTTGCATGAGCGATTAAAACATAATTCGCGAATGCACTTCGATTCGCTGAGTTCGCTCAAAGTTGAAAGCACAGTTTGCTTTCAACTTTGAGCGAAGCATGTTAACAGCTTTTCGCGCGGTGAAAAGAACAACATCCTGTGCACTCGACCCTAAAGCGTCGATATCTTCCTCCATGCAGCCAAAACACGCGACAAAAGAATTGCTGCACATACTAAATATTTTTCCCTTTATGGCTTGATGACATGCATTTCATGCAACGAGCTTTCCAATCATCCTCACGAACCCCGCCAAACATCGGAACAAAAACTCGCCAATCGTCGTAATGAAACTCCGCCAAACATCGGAACAAAAACACGCCAATCGTCGTAATGAAACTCCGCCAAACATCGGAACAAAAACACGCCAATCGTCGGAAAATAATGATATAATTCATAATTATCATTCGAAAATATGAGCAGACTTAATTAAGACAGGTGACACGGTTGAAAAAGTACAGGAAAAGAATTGCTGACAATATTTTAAAAAGAAAACTAGAAGGCAAAGGCGCGGTAGTGATTGAAGGGCCGAAGTGGTGCGGGAAAACCACTACTGCAGAACAATTTGCAGCAAGCGTTTTATATATGGATGACCCCGAAAAGAAAGAACAGAATATCACTATGTCGCAGATACGCCCAAAGCGATTACTGAAAGGAGATACCCCAAGATTAATCGACGAATGGCAACTTGCTCCAAAACTTTGGGATGCAATACGATTTGAAGTTGATCATCGCAGTGAGCTTGGCCAATTTATCTTAACTGGTTCTGCTGTCCCTGCAGACACTACAGAAATTACCCACTCTGGTACTGGACGCTTCACGTGGCTAACAATGAGACCAATGAGTTTGTATGAATCTGGTGATTCAACGGGCGAAGTTAGCTTGAAAAACCTTTTTGCAGGAATTAAGAGCATTGAAGGCGATTCAAACTTGAGTATTGACCACCTATCTTTTCTTATATGCCGTGGAGGATGGCCGCAATCAGTGGACATGCGCGATGAGATTGCTTTAGATCAAGCTGTTGACTACTATGATGCTGTTGTACACTCCGACATTAATCGTGCTGATGACGTTCAAAAAGATGCTGAAAAAGTTAAGCGTCTTATGCGCTCATACGCAAGGAATCAAGGAGCACAAGTACCAAATACTGTGCTTTCGCGGGATATTTCTGCTAATGAAGACATGACAATTAGTGAGGAAACTGTTGCGTCGTATGTTAATGCGCTTCGCAAAATATTTGTTATAGAAGATATGCCTGCTTGGAATCCAAATCTAAGATCAAAAACTGCCATTCGTTCATCCAATACGCGTTATTATATCGACCCATCTATCGCTGCGGCAGCTTTGGGAATAGGTCCAAACGACTTGATAAACGACTTAAATACTTTCGGTTTTCTATTCGAAACACTTTGCATCAGAGATCTGCGTATTTTTGCGGATTCTCTAGGCGGCGAGGTTTACCACTACAGAGATAAAGACGGACAGGAATGCGATGCTGTTATTCATTTAAGAAACGGTAAATACGGGCTTATTGAAATTAAACTCGGAGGCGAAAAACTCATTGAAGAAGGCGCAAAAAGCCTTAAAACAATGAAAGAAAAAATCGACACCGATAAAATGAACAAGCCATCTTTCCTTATGGTTTTAACTGGAACAGGTGATTTTGCGTATTGTCGTAAAGACGGTGTTTACATAGTTCCTATCGGCTGCTTAAAAAACTAAAACGAAGCCTTGCAATTACAACAAACGCTAAACCTTTTAACGATAACCCTCGCTAAGCCTTGCTACACAAGGGCAAATTTGCACCCACCTCATCAGCCCTTGACATCAATGCCATGTGAGCGTGCGTCGTGGGTGAGCGCGTTGCGCTGCGTTTTGGGCGCGTGTGGGTGCGTGTGATGAAGGATCGCTACCGATTCTGTATGTGGCGTATGCGGAAACATGTCAACTGGCGTAATGCTTTCAACACTGTATCCGCACCTATAGAATTCGGCTAAATCGCGAACCTGCGTCTGAGGGTTACACGAAATATAGGCTATGCACTTAGGCCCAAGAGATGCAGCTGCCTTTATAAATTCCGGCGTAGACCCCGCACGTGGTGGATCCATAATAATTGCCTCAAAGCGCGACGCGCCATTATTTGCATATGCAAAGTCCTGCATAAAACGAGTGGCGTCTTCGCATGAGTAAACACAACGTGTTTTTAAGTGATTAAGACGTCTGTTCTTTTTTGCTCGCTCGATTGAATCTTCTACCTGGTCAAATCCTATAACGACCGCGTTTTTTATTTGGCTTGCCACACAAATGCCAATAGTTCCACATCCACAATATGCGTCCATAATCCTTATGATGTGTTGATCTGCTTGTTCTTGTGTTACTTGCTGCGTTTTTCCACGTGTGCACGCTAAGGCAGACGTATCTAAACGTTTGCCGTTAATAGGTGCGCCGTGTGACACATAATTCAAGGTATCGCAGCCGCTCTTGCCCGTATTGCAGACGCGTTTAATACCGTCGATTGCAGTTTGATACAAAATTTCGGTTTGTTCTGGATTGGTTTGGAAAAAGCTTACAGGACCTATCTCAAAGGTACATCCCAGCAGCTTGTCGTGTATTTTACCCGAGCCAAACAACACAACATTATAGTTTCCAAGCATAGCATTAGTATTTTTTGGATTTACGTTTTGCACAACGGTTGTAATATGAGGAAATGCCGATAAAATGTCTTGTACCAGCAATTTCTTTTGTGCAAAATTTCGCGTGCGCGTAACAATTACAAGCATAATTTCGTTGCAACTTCTGCTATAGCGCAAAATAGCGTGGCGCAGTATTCCAATTTGTGTATTTTCGTTATACGCTTTAATGCCTAAACGAGCTGCGTCTTTTGCAATAAAATTGAGAATTTTGCGCGCGCCTGGTACTTCTGACGGGCAAAAATCACATGGGATAATATGGTGAGTTCCAGGTTCAAAAAAGCCGCAGGCAATACCTGACGTGCGCGCGTTAGTTTGCACCTTGCTGTTTGATTTTGAAGCGAGCGAAGCAAAAGGCACAGACAGCGGTGCAAAGGGCGTTGCTACTTTGTGCCTAAAACAGCGCGGTATGCCGCAGAGCGTCCTGTCTTTTGTGCACTTCATAGGCACAATTGAGCGCAAGAGATCGGCACAGTTTTTACCCTGCTGGGTTACGAGCGGCTCAAAAAGCTCACGCATGTATTCATCTTTACGCATAAGCTGTTCGGAATAGGGGATATCCAGCCATTCACAACCACAATAGCCGCGAGCGCGAGTAGCAGATGCCCGTTTGCGCGGCCCACCCTGTTTATCTGCGTTTTTGTGAGCAGTGCTTGGACGCTTTGGGCACGTTTTCCCCTTGCCTTGCGCACCTTGGTTTATGGTGTGTGATGGAGCTGTTTTCTTATGTGTTTTTGCACGTTTTTGCATGGGTTTTTAAGCCGTCCTGTTCAGATTAGGTACCACGAAGTATCAAAAACCTCGCTTGCTATGAAATTGTATCGTAATTTGTTCAAACGCTGGCGTGAGTTGCTTAAAAGTCTGTATCAAATTCATCTTGAATCTTTGGGCGGTACATAACGGCTACGGGCAGTTCTGCATGCAGCACATAACGGCTACGGACAATACACAATGGCTTTTGGCAAAACTGGCAGCACATAACGGCTACCCCCCCCCAGCACACAACGGCTACCCCCCCCAGCACATAACGGCTACCCCCAGCACATAACAGCTACTCCCAGCACATAACGGCGCTCAAATTCACCACAAGTTTACCCGCGGACAACGATCTTTGCGCAAGCATTTACGCACGCTCTTTCTTAGCCGCTCATCACGCTCTATACGCTCATGCCCTATATTGTGACGTTGCCCGATATGTTGATGTTGCTTGTTGCCAATTTACGTATGCTAAAAGACAGTTTTATATAAGTTTGGGTCTTACGCATGCTTGATAAAACCGTGTTGTTCCGCGTTTTATGCACAACCACAAACGCCAATAGATGTTGCTAGGAGGAAGTATGGTACAAGAAATATCGCAGGTAAAAAACTTGGCACTTGTTGGACAAGGTGGAGTCGGTAAAACCATGCTCGCCGAAGCAGCACTCCATTTAAGTGGAAAAACTTCGCGTTTGGGCGGTCATGCTGGCACAAAACCAACACTTGACTATGACCGCGAAGAAGGCGCGCGCGGATTTTCGATTTCAACCACACTTGCCCCCATTACATGGCATTCCTCTTGTATTAACGTCCTTGACGCGCCGTGTTACCCCGATTTTGTAGGCGACGCGTACGGCGCGCTTTCCGCTGCAGAAACAGCAGTGTTTGTTATTGACGCCTCATCGGGTCCTGGTGCTATTACCACGCGTTTGTGGTATGCTGCGCAAGACCTCTCGCTTGCTCGGGCATTGTTTATAAATCGTTTGGATCGCTCGGATGCCGATTGGCAAACAGCACTTGACCGTGCCCGCGAGCTCTATGGCGATCGTTTGGTTCCCGTAACTATGCCTATGGGTTCGGGCGAAAACTTTTTGGGCATTATTGATGTTATTCACATGCGCGCACGCTCACTTAAAGACGGCGTTATCCACGAAGACGATATTCCACAAGCCTATCAAGCTGCTGCTGACGCCGCTCGTGCGCAGCTCATAGAGTTTGTCGTAGAAATCGACGACGACCTTATGATGAAATACCTTGAAGGCGAAGCCGTTACGCAAGAAGAGCTTGAAAATCTTTTGGGTAAGGCTCTGGTCGCGCGTACGTTTGTGCCTGTATTTGCTGGTGCTTGTGTTCGCGAAGAAGGCGTTACGTCACTTCTCAATGCAATTGACGAGTGGTTCCCAAGCATGAGCGATTTTGGTCGGATTCCGCTTATCAATGGCGAAGAGCTTGACATCTCGCCTGATGACACACGCCCTGTTGCGTTTGTTTTTAAATCACTCAACGATGCACAAAATGGTCGGCTTTCATTTGTAAAGGTTCTTGCAGGAACGATTGCACCATCTTGTGAGCTTATATGCGCGCGCACGCGTAAAAAAGAGCGCCTTGGCCATCTGTATCATATGTGCGGAAAAGAGCTTCTCGAAGTAAAAGAAGTGGCAGCAGGTGATGTGTGCGTTGTTCCTAAATTAGATGTTCAAACAGGAGATACTCTCTCTGTTACAGGTAAAGTAGAGGCGGCTTCGTTTAGGTTTCCCAATTCGCTGTACCGCGTTGCTATCGAGCCAGACGAGCGCGGCAGTGAGGGCAAGATTTTTGCGTTCATCGAAAAAAGTGCAGCTGCAGACCCTACTTTGCATGTTGATCGCGACGAAGAAACGGGCCAAACCATTGTGTCGGCTATTGGTGAGGCTCAAGTTGCTGTTTTGCTTGATCGTTTGCAAGCACGCACGGGCTTGCACGCACATGTTGTTGCGTTGCGTATTGCGTATCGAGAAACTATACGCCGCGTGGCGTCCGCCCAGGGAAGGTACAAAAAACAAACGGGTGGCGCTGGTCAGTATGGTGATTGCTGGCTTCGTGTAGAACCTAATCCAGATAAGGGCTACGAGTTTATAGATGAAGTGGTAGGAGGCCATATTCCGCGCGGTTTTATACCAGCTATTGACAAAGGAGTGCAAGAGTGTTTGCACGAAGGCGTTTTGGCTGGTTATCCGATGATTGACCTTAAAGTTGCCGTATATGAAGGCTCGTATCATCCGGTAGATTCAAACGAAATGGCATTCAAAACAGCAGCGCGTTTGGCGTTCCAAAAAGCGGTTTCACAGGCAGAGGCCGTTCTGCTTGAGCCAATGGCGCACATGCGCATTACGGTTCCCGACAGCTATGCAGGCTCGGTGATGGGCGACATAAGCGCATCTCGTGGGCGCGTGGAAGGCATGGACGCTTGTCGTGCGCAAGGATATCAAGGTAGTACCACTATAGAGGCAACAGTTCCTTATGCCGAAGTTGTAGACTATGCAACGCGTTTGCGCTCGCTTTCCCGTGGTACAGGCGAGTACGAGTTATCCGTTTCGGGTTATGAGCAGGTACCCCATGATATTCAACAAAAACTTGCCGACGAGTATGCGCGTCGTAGGAGCGAAGGTCGTTAGAGCTTTCCCAGCGTTCATGTACGCGTGTGTCATCTGTTTGCGTTGTGTTTAGCAGCAAGCGGCATGTAGCGATAGCGCGCGATGAATAGTGCGTACCCGTTTCAACGGTTGCTCTTATCGCATGTAGGAGCAACCGTTTGCATTGTTTCATGGTATGATGTACAAAGATGTACCGAAAACACTTTGTGATTTTGGGTATGATTAGTCATGCACAGCTGATTATCAGCTGTTTGTGGCTCTGCTTTTGCACTGCCTTTCCAAGTCTAAGAGGTGCGCTTGCTCGTATGGATACGATCCTGCCTATTGTTGTTACGGTTCTTTTAACCATTGCAAATGGTTACTTTTCTATGGCCGAGATGGCACTTTCTACTGCTAAGCGCGTACTTATTGAGCATGAAGCACAAGAGGGCGACAAACGCGCTGCTCGCGTGCTTTTAATTACGCAAAATGACGCTGATTTTTTAGCAGCTATTCAAGTAGGAATTACTCTGCTTGGATTTTTAAGTTCTGCGTTGGCGGCAACGAGTTTGTCTGAACCTCTTGCAACTTTGTTCATCGATCAAAAAATGCCCCCACACCTGTCGCACATGCTGGCTACGGCACTTATTACGGTTATTGTTTCGTATTTTTCTATCGTTATAGGCGAGTTGGTTCCCAAGCGTATTGCTTTGTCGCACCCCGAAGAAATCGCAAAGCGCGTTTCGTCCTCAATTGCTGCGTTTTTAACTATCAGTAAACCTCTTGTTCTGCTTACATCCTTAAGCGCGCAGGCGGTTTGCGCTGCGTTTGGTATACGCGGAAATGAAAATCGGCAAGACGCTTCTGAAGACGAAATCCGCTATTTGGTTAAAGATTCTGGCGAGCTGTCCGAAGAAGAAAAGTCAATGATTCATGATATTTTTGATCTTGCAGACACCGTTGCTCGCGAAGTTATGATCCCTCGTGTTGATTTAACGGTTTTAGAGGATAGTGCAACGCTTGGCGAGGTTTTGGACGTTATGCAAAAAACGGGATATTCGCGTATTCCTATTTATCACGAAAATATTGACAGCATTGTAGGTATTGCGCACATCAAAGACCTGATAGGTCCATGTGTTGACGAACGTTGCATAGGAAATCCTGTGGTTAGTTATCTGCGCAAGGCTGAATTTGTTCCCGATACCAAAGACATTATCCCGCTTCTTTCTGAGATGCGACAAAATCACGAACAAATGGTAATTGTGGTAGATGAATATGGTGGTACCGCAGGCGTTATCACCATTGAGGACATTGTCGAAGAAATTGTGGGCGAGATTGAAGATGAGTTTGACCCTGACAATAAGTATTTAACCAAAATCAACGATCATGAATGGATTGTAGACGGAAGATTTTCGGTTGATGATGCTCGTGAGCTGGGATGGCCTCTACAAGATGGCGAGGGTTTTGAGACAGTTGCAGGCTTTATCCTTGACCTTGCCGATGGGTTGCCCGAACAAGGATCGGTGTTTCATGTTGAGGGCTATACGTTTCGCGTGCAATCAGTTCGTCGCAAGCGCATTTGTCGCCTTCACGTGATAGCGCCTCAAGAACCAGCGTCTGCGCCTGAGTTGCCAGCGAATATTGACGTGTCTAAGTAGCTTTGTTTTGTGCGGCGTGCACTGTTACGTGTACTGTTACGCGTACTGTTACGTGTACTGCTACATCCATTTGCCACCCGTGCTCACCCTTCTAGTTTTGCTTTATTGAAGCCTCTTTTGCGCTCTCACGCAGAACTTATAAAATTCACCCCCGTTTTTAAGCGTGTGTGTTATGCTTATATGCAATTATGCATTGGTTTGCGCGTGTCTTGTTTGTGCATAGGTGCTGTGCTTTGGTGAAAGGACTACCATGAAAAGCTCTTATCAGTCATCTGTTATTTCTCTTAAGAAAGTAGCCATAGACGCAAAAAAGTTTGTAGCTACCATTGAGCTTAGCTCCAAAGCGCCTCTTATGACGTGCGATGATCTTGAAGCAACTACGCGCATTTACAATCTGTTCCCAGCTATTATTAACCATGTTTGCATGGGCGATGCGTCTGACACGTTCAAAGATGTTATGGGAAATACCGAGCTTGCGCACCTTCTTGAACATGTGTGCGTTGAGCTTTTGGCACAAACCAATCTTGCGGGCGATATCAGTGCAGGTAAAACCTTTATCGCTCGGGAGGATGCGCGCACGTACACGCTTGAATTTATATGCAATGATGATGTTTTGGTAACTGCGGCCTTTTCGAGCGCGATTTGGATTATGAATTGGGCTTTTGGTGGTGCACGTGGCACTAAGCCGAATGTTGAGGCTATCGTTTCGGGTCTGTGTGCACTTATAGATTCTCTGCCTTCCGAACTTGAACTGCCACCTGAAGCGCGTACGTCTGTTGAGGACAGCGCTGCTGCTTGTGACAATGCAGAAGATAGTGACACCGCTGAGGCTTGTGACAATGCTGAGGCAAGCGACGATGTAGCTTGTGATAATACCGAGATAAGCGACGTTACAGACCACAACGGTGATACCAAAGATAACCCAGATGTCGCGGACACACAGTCTGAGAATGCTCACGATGTATCAGTGGTTGAAAACGCCGATGTTGAGGCTGAAAGTGCAGAGAATGCAGACGCCGAACCAGTTGCAAAAACTCCTGCTGATACAGAATCCGCTGATACAGAATCTGTTGATACAGCATCGACTGTTACAGAGCATGTTGAGACAGCGCCGTCTGCTACAAATTCTGATGTCGAAGCTTCTGATGAGTTGCCTATAGAACCAAAACCAGCACCCGCGCCACAAGAAACATCTCGTGCCGAAAGCGCAGAAGGCACGTCTGCAGATAAGAAAGCTTCTCGTCAAAATAAGGGCAACTCAAAACGTGCGGACTTAGACGGTACTATGAAGCTGCCTCGTTCTAGAAGAATACGTTAAACAGTTACATAGCAACACGGCTTACATACACACAATTTTGTTCACCGTCTGCAGTGCGTATGCGTGGCGCAAAATGCATAACGTACTGGTGTGGCCCTTGTTTATGGTCTGTCAAGTTAGTGACCGCTCAAGCCCCATAGTGGGTTATGGGGCTCTTTGTGTCCTGACTTTTTTTATGCAAAAGCATAGTTTGGTGATAGACGTTAAAATTTTAGGGTAAGATGTTCATATATGTAATTACACACATATTTTGGTGTGAGGGAAATACTTTTTATAATCATTTATTTGTGTTATGCGTATTGGAATAGCGTATGCGCGCAGGTTTGCATATTCGTTCAACCAATATGGTTAGATTTTTCTCAATAATTACAAGCAACATAACAAATATGTTTTGCAATAAAAAAGGGGAGGTTTATGGCCACATCAGCAAAAAATACTGAATTATCTTATTCAAATACTCAAATTATTTCGATTTTAACTAAAAGTATGCGAGAATACACGGCTCCTGCGTTGTTGACACCGCTTTTTGTAGTAGCGCAGGTGGCTTTTGAATGTTCTATTCCGTTTTATACGGCATTTCTTATTGATACCATTAAACAAGGTGCAAATCTTCAAACCATTATGTATATGGGAGGTATATTGGCCTGTATTTCCTTGGTGTCGCTTGCTTTTGGTATGTTAGCAGGTTACACAAGCTCGTATGCAGCGTGTGGTTTGGCAAAAAATTTACGCCACGATATTTTTAAGAGTACGCTTCATTTTTCATTTTCTATTATTGATAAATTCTCGTCTTCCAGTTTAGTAACTCGTCTTACTACCGATGTTATGAACGTGCAGTTTGCAGGTATTCAGATCCTAACGATAGCAATTAGGGCACCTATAGTTATTTGCGCTGCTTTGGTTGCTTCTGTTTTGATGGTTGGTTGGAGCGCATGGGTTTACGTAGGAACATCACTTATTATGTGTTTGGGGCTTGCCTTAGTTATATACTTTGGTGTGCGCATTTTTCGCCGCGTATTTCCTAAGTATGACCGCCTTAATCAAATTATCGAAGAAAATATTTTAGGTATTCGTGTGGTAAAGAGTTTTACACGTGAGGATCACGAAGCAAAAAAATTCTCCTCTGCAGCTGATGACTTGTTTTGCGATTATACGCAAGGCTCGCGATTAATGTCACTGAATGCTCCTCTTATGAGCATGGCAAGTTATACGATGTTTACGCTTGTGCTGTTTTTTGGTAGCTATGCAATCATTTCAACACGGGGTACCAGCCTTGATATAGGTCAACTTTCAGCGCTTATTACTTATGGCTTCCAGATTCTTATCGGCCTACTTATGCTCTCGTTTGTGTTTATAGCAATCGTTATTTCCGAAGAAAGTGCTTTGCGTATTTGTGAGGTTCTTCAACAGCAGAATAACATTACAAATCCGCCTACTCCTATAATGCACGTGCCTGATGGGTCTATTTCTTTTCGTAACGTTTCATTTAGATATACACCTACTTCGCGGCATAGAGCGCTCAAAAATGTTTCAGTAGACATACATTCAGGCGAGACGGTAGGGATTTTGGGTATGACTGGGTCTGCAAAAACTACGCTCATTCAGCTTATTGCGCGTATGTATGACGCTACAGAAGGAGAAGTGCTGGTAGGCGGTCATAATGTTCGTGAATACGATATAGAGTCGTTGCGTAAAAACATTGGATACGTTTTGCAAAAAAGTGTGCTTTTTAGAGGTACTCTTAAAGACAATTTGCGCTGGGGTAATCCTTTGGCAGATGACCAAGAAATTATGGCGGCTTGTAAGGCGTCTTGTGCTGATGAATTTATCCAAACACTTCCACATGGTCTTGAATCTTTTGTTGAACAGGGAGGTTCTAATTTTTCTGGAGGTCAAAAGCAACGGTTGTCAATTGCGCGCGCTCTTATTAAGCGTCCAAAAATTTTGATTTTTGATGATTCAACCAGTGCTGTTGATACTAAAACCGATGCACATATCCGAGCCGAGCTTGCGCGCTCGTTGCCAGCTACTACAAAAATTATCATTGCACAACGCACGTCGTCTTTGTGCGGTGCCGACAAAATTATTGTAATGGAAAAGGGCGAGATTCTAGCAGTTGGTACGCATAGCACTCTTATGCAAGAATGCGAATTTTATCGCGAAACGCACCTATCACAAACGCATGAATCTTATGAGGAGGCGATCAATAATGCATAACCAAACATATGAAAAGCACGGCGCCGAGCAGCTTGAATGCACCTCGCACAAAGGCATAGTGTCCTTCAATGAGCGTAAGAATTCTGGAGATGATAAAAAAGATTTAATGCGTTTTACCACAAATTTTATGCGCCTCATGTCTATGATATTTCATTTTTATCCCTATATGTTTATAGGCATATTGCTAACCATACTTACCAGTGCGGTCATTTCTGCGCTTCCCCCTATCTTTATGCAGCAAATTTTAGAAGTCATAGCCAAATATTGGCAGTCGGGCGATTGGCATGCAGCGATTCCTTATATAAGTTCTAGTATTATCGCGTTGATATGTGTATATGTGTGTGCTCTTGCGTCTACCACTATTGGCACTCAACTTTGCGCGGTATTTACCGAATCAACTATCAATAAGCTTAGGAAGCTCATGTTTTCGCACATGGACTCTTTGCCTCTTTCGTATTTTGATAAACGCTCTCATGGTGACATTATGTCTATGTACACCAATGATGTGGATGCACTCAGACAAATGCTTTCGCAAAGCTTGCCTAACGTTGCCATGACGCTGGTTACTATGACAACTCTAACTGCGGTTATGCTGTACTACAGCGCATCATTGATGATAGTGGTAATTCTTGGTGTGGCCTGTGCCGCTGCAGTCACAAAAATAGTTGGCAAAAAGAGCGCGGGATATTTTCTTGCTCAACAGAACGAAACAGGTAATGTAGAGGGTTTTGCACAAGAGTACATGAACGGCCTTAAAGAAATCAAGGTATTTACCCATGAAGCACAAAGTCTTGAGGCGTTTGACCAAGCAAACGAAAAGTTATTTGTAGTGTCACATAAAGCAAATTTAACTGCAAATATGCTTCCACCACTTATTTTTAATATTGGAAACCTTGCTTATGTAATGGTAGCGCTTGCAGGGGGTATATGCTTGCTGTATAACCTGCCCAATGTAAGTCTTTCGGGCATGGCGCTCTCACTGGCGGTGGTCATTCCGTTTTTGAACATCACTAAGCAATTTGTGGGGCAAATAGCGCAAATATCGCACCAAATCAATTCGATTGTGATGGGTTTTGCGGGAGTATCTCGTATTTTTCGCTTGCTCGATGAGCTACCCGAACAAGACGAAGGCTATGTGACATTGGTTAACGTAGATAAAGCGTGTGACGCCAAGGGGCAATCTTGCATGCACGAAGTTGATACGTGTACAAACCTTTGGGCGTGGAAACATCCTCATACCGCAAGCCAAGAAGTTACCTATACGCCTTTACGTGGCGATGTTTTGCTGAAAAACCTCGATTTTGCATATGAACCCAATAGACTTATTTTGCATGATATTTCCATTCATGCACAACCAGGGTATAAAATTGCTTTGGTGGGTGCTACGGGTGCTGGCAAAACAACCATCACCAACCTGCTCAATAGGTTTTATGAGGTTGCAGATGGGAAAATACACTACGATGGTATTAACCTTACCAAGATAAAAAAGCGTGATCTTAGAAAATCTTTAGGCATCGTACTTCAAGACGTAAATTTGTTTACAGGAACAGTTATAGACAATATTAGGTATGGGCGTCTTGACGCGAGCGACGAAGAGTGCATGCAGGCGGCTCATTTAAGTGGTGCTGATACCTTTATAGAACGTCTGCCCGATGGATATGAAACATGCATTACTGACAATGGTTCTAATTTAAGTCAAGGACAGCGACAGTTGCTTGCTATCGCGCGTGCCGCAGTAGCAAATCCTCCTGTAATGATTTTGGACGAAGCAACAAGTTCTATTGATACTCATACCGAAGAATTGGTGCAAAAGGGTATGGACGCACTTATGCAAGGTCGTACAACCTTTGTTATTGCTCATCGGTTATCTACCGTGAGAAACGCTGATGAGATCGTGGTATTGGACCACGGTCGTATCGTTGAGCGCGGATCTCATGACGAGCTGCTTTTAGCTAAGGGAGTATATTATCAACTGTATACAGGTGCGTTTGAGTTAGAATAGACATAGAGTGCAAAAAGTTTTGCATGCGCTGACAAGTACCGTATCAGTTGATTTTTACTAAATACGTGGCGGTACTCATGGTTTTTACGCACGAAAAAGCACTTTTATGTTTCAACTTTGCCATGAGTGCGCTACACTAATATCGCGAGAGATTATTACGTTACATATGAACCTGAATATAACTGTATATTCGGCTTTCAAGGAGGAAATATGAGCGCAAAAGGAACTCTGGGTTTTATTGCTGGTAGCATTGTTGGTGTAGCTGCCGGAGTTGCCGTAGGTATTTTAGTGGCTCCTCGTTCGGGCAAAGAGAGTCGCGCGCTTGCCGCCGATGCAATTAATGATGCATGGGATAATGCAAGAGATTCCTATGAGCGTAATTCAGCATTAGTAAATGATAAATTTGATGCTATGCGCCCAACCATTAGCGCAACTACCGACGAGCTTCGCGCTAAGGTAGACCGTGCGCGCGAGCGCATGGATTTGCTGCGCAACTCGATTTCTGAAGCTGTTGCAAATTCAACGGCGGCTGTTCATCAGGTTGTGGATCACGAAGGTGAAGGCGCTCATATAGAGGTTGTGGAGTCGTCCGAACCTGCTAACGCCTAGTATATATGCAGATATCATGGTAAAGCGTAGCATGGATAGTGCTACGCTTTTTGTATATCCATGTAATGTGTTGCGTCGCATGATCTTTGTTAGATTTCTTTGGGAAAGTGAGAGGCCGTGAGCATAGAACGAATTTCGCAATGTGTGAATAAAAAGGCATACATTATACGCACAAAAACATCTAACGGCGTAACGGTTGAACATAAAAAGCCGTTGGGTAAAGTTCATTTTGCCCTGTTTACGCCTGCAGGTGATAGGCTTGTTGGCTTTCTTATTAAACGACCAGACATGCTGTGGATGTTCAAGCGTAAAGATATATTTGTTCCCCTAGATGTGTGCCATTTACAAGGCTCTGAGCTGCACATTCATGCGTCTATGCGCCAATTAGGAAAATCGGCTCTTTCACGCTTAGCTCTTGATTGGGACAGCTGTATCATTTGGCAAGGGATGGATGTTGTATCGCAGGACAAGCAGATGATTGGCCATATTAGCGACGTGGCGCTTAACGCCAGTTCGGGAGCTGTTTTAGCGTTTATTATCGATGATGGAAAAATTGCCTCGCGCTTAGTTGGACACATTAAAATACCTTTTAGTAGTTATGAGTCTTGTGAAAAAGGGCGTGTATTGGTAAACACGCAAGGAATATCAACCGAGCTTTCTAAAGGGTTGGCAGCTGACGCAGGTAAAAAATACGCCGAAGCAAAATACGCAGGTAAAAAGCTTGCCCAACGAGTTAATAACAAAATTGATGAGGTAAGCAGCTCACAAGAATATACCAATGCGGCAAAAAGTGTAGGCCGTCAGATTAAAAAGAGTCGCTCGATGTTTGGCGATTTCTTAGATGAATACAAAAAAGCCAGTAAATAATGTATAGAAAAGTGGTTGTATACAAATAAAATAAGCTTTTATGCAAAGTTGCTACTGTTCTACGCCAAGTTTAAAGTGAGTATATATGAATACAAAGGATTCTTTAACGTCACCATTGCCAGAGGGTAAACCCTTGGCGGCGCGCGATCAAACGCACGCGCAAGCCATTTCGCAAAAATCCAATAGCATACACGCGCGTTCGTATGGAAGATCTGCCTTTGAGGCGCGCCCCTGTACGCTTGAGCGCCAAGTTATGAAGTATGCCGATGGTTCGTGCCTTATTACCTGCGGAGATACGCGCGTGCTTTGTAGTGCAACGGTGGAAGACACTCTTCCTACTTGGCGAAAATTATCTCACCTGGGATGGGTGAGTGCAGAATATGCTATGTTGCCTGCTTCGGCAACACGAAGAACACCGCGCGAATACAAGGGGAGAAAAGGCCGTTCGATGGAAATTGAGCGTTTGATTGGCAGAAGTCTTCGCTCGGTTGTTGATTTTTCTAAGTTAGGCGAGCACACCATAACTATTGATTGCGACGTGCTGCAGGCCGATGGTGGTACGCGCACCGCGTCAATTGTGGGCGCGTGGGTGGCATTGCACGACGCGTGCCGTAAGATGGTTGAAGCCGACAAGATTGCCCGTTGTCCACTTACGGGGCAAGTTGCTGCAATTTCAATGGGTATTGTGCATGGACAGCTGCTGGTTGACCTTGATTATCCCGAAGATAGCAATGCAGATGTTGATCTCAACGTTGTTATGCGCGACGACGGTGGACTCGTTGAAATTCAAGGTACTGGTGAGCGTGCAACTCTTTCGCGCCACGATCTTAATGCACTGCTTGACGCAAGTGAGCCTGCGCTTACTAAGTTGTTTGCACTGCAAAAATCGGTTACCAATTTTTAAGCGCTTGTGCTGATTTTTAGCGAGCTCACTGCCGGGTTAATTCTTTGTTAGGATAAGATATATCCTTGTGAATTTGTTGCAAAGGAGCTTGTATGGCAAGCGTTGTTGACTTTGATCCAAAATCTACCATTGTTGTTGCAACGGGCAATGCCCATAAAGTTATCGAGATCGAAGCAATCCTTAAGCATGTCCTTCCGCAGTTTTCTTTTGTGGCGCTTCACGACTTGGGCTCTTTTGATGATCCTGTTGAGGACGGCGCTACTTTTTATGATAACGCGGTTATTAAAGCACGTCATGCCCTTGATTCGGTTGGCTGTATGTATGCGCTTGCCGATGATTCTGGCATATGTGTAGACGCTCTGTCAGGTGCACCTGGTATTTATTCTGCGCGTTATGCGGGCGAGCACGGCAACGATAAAGCAAATAATAAAAAATTATTGGAAGCCTTAAAAGATGTAGACGATGCTCATAGACGCGCGCATTTTCACTGTTCTATTGTGCTCATAAAGCGCGAATGCGACTCTTCGGTTGAACAAATTTTTAGAGGTGAAGGCAATTGCTTGGGCTATATTGCCCATGAAGAAATTGGCGCGCAAGGTTTTGGATATGATCCGCTCTTTTTACCCGATGCAGCCCAGGCGACGCATAGGTCTATGGCGCAACTTTCTGCCGACGAGAAAAACGCAATTTCTCATCGTCGTCGTGCGCTCGAAGATTTGGCGCTTAAGCTCCAATAGCCCGTGTTGGCTGGTTCGTGCTTTTTGCAATTATAGCGCGAGCGTTCTGCAATTACGCTGTGCTTTGCAATCAAAGCGCACGTGTGTTTATGGAAAACTTCACAGCTCAAGTGCCTTTCGTTCGCAACTGGTATTAAATAAAATACCAGTTAAAAAGGATTTTCTGTATAATTTAATACCAGTTACTCATTGTTGTTAAATTTTTTACCTACTTGCGCGACAATAAAAATATACAAGGCGTTTTGCTGAGCCTTTGGCGCTCGCGATCTTTGCTGTTAAAACCTTTGTTGCTTGTCAGATTTGCGCGTTGGTTATGGAGGACCTCATGAAGATTATTCGTACGCTCAATTACAATGATATGAGCCGTAAAGCTGCTAATGTTATTTCCGCCCAGGTCATTCTTAAACCTAATTGTGTTTTAGGCTTGGCAACGGGCACCACTCCTATAGGCACCTATAATCAGCTAGCACAGTGGTACAAAAAGGACGACATCGATTTTTCGCGCGTTTCTACGTATAACTTGGATGAATATCGTGGTCTTTCTCACAGTGACGTGCAAAGTTATCACTATTTTATGCGTAAGAATTTCTTTGACCACATAAACATTGATATCAACAACACGCATGTTCCCGACGGCTCTAATTTAGACGCCGAAAGTGCCTGCCGCTCTTATGACGAGCTGGTCAAGAAGGCAGGCTATCCCGATTTACAGTTGTTGGGTATTGGTCGCAACGGCCACATTGGTTTTAATGAACCCGACGATCATTTTTCGTGTGGTACGCATTGTGTAGACCTTACCGAAAGTACCATTAACGCAAACAGCCGTTTGTTTGAGCGGAAGGAAGACGTCCCTCGTCAGGCATATACGATGGGGATCCAAACCATTATGTATGCTCGCATGATTTTGATTATTGCAAGCGGCGAAGATAAAGCCGATGCCGTATATAACATGTGCTATGGCGCTATCAATCCAAATTGTCCTGCCTCTATTTTGCAGTTGCACAATAATTGTGTGGTAATTGCCGATGATGCCGCGCTGAGTAAGTGTCCGCGCACTATCTAAGCAGCAACGTTAATTCAGGCTCTATGTAGTAATACTACGGTTTTTTTGCGTAAATGCACAAACTGGAATATAATACTAGTTTGCGCTGTGTCGCTATGTACGAGTTTGCACTGTGATTACAAGCAAAAAGAACCTGATGTAGTGATTGGGTTCTTTGAGCTTTGTGTATTCCCATTATCTGGTACTTATTTAGGCACGCGCAACACCTAATGTTAGCGTGTGTTTGTGTTCTTAACGCAAGTTTGTTACGGCAACTCTTTAAGACAACAGCACATCTAAAGCGCTACCTGTATTGAGTGGAGGCATGTATGGATAGTTTAACACCTTCTAGTCTACGTGTTGAGGATATTCGCGAAAAATTAAAAACACTTGAACAGCAGCGCATTAAAGTTCGAGCTAATATGGGTAGATCGCGTGTGGTCGATCGTATGGGCATGCTGGTAGGAGTTCATCCGTCACTGTTTGTAGTAGAAACCGAAGAGCGTCGTGGCCGTGTTGAGCGCCAATCGTTTCAATATGTTGATGTGCTCACGGGTGCGGTTGAGCTTTTTGATGCCGATACGGGAGAGCGCCTGTTTGACTGCGTTGTAGAAGAATTTTAGGCGCTGTAATCGTTTTGTATGAATAATTCGGTGACTTGTTGCGCATCGTATCAAGACGCTGCGCCTGCTTACGCAAAAATCAATCTTCACTTAGGAATATATCCGCATAACGTTGGTGAAAGTGGTTATCATCGTGCCGACTCTGTTATGGCTGCACTTGAGCTGGCGGATACGGTAACTCTTAGCTATAACGAGCGCGCTCAGCAAAATACGGTTGTCATGAATGCAGGGCCCGATGTTGCCATGAAGGATAACACGGCGTTTCGCGCGCTTGAAGCTATGTGTCAAACATTTCATAAACAGCCAGCATATACCGTAACTATACAAAAGCATATTCCAGCGCAAGCTGGTTTGGGCGGCTCAAGTTCAGACGCAGCCACCACTATAAAGTTGCTGTGCAAATTTTGGGGGATAGATGCCCTTGACGCGCGCGTGGTGCGCGTGGCGCAATCTATTGGAGCCGATGTTGCCTTCTTTTTACACCCTATTCCTGCGTACTTAAATGGTGTTGGCGCAACGCTGCAAGAATCTTTTGAACATGTACCTTCGATTCCCTGCGTTATTGTTCGCCCTCAGGCAGGAGTGAGTACTCCTGTTGCATATCGTCTTTTTGATGAACGCATTCAGGCTGAGGTGGGAGCAAAGTCGAGGGCAGAGTTAGAGTCGGGGTTAGAGCTTGGTGCAGGATTAAAGGTAGGGGTAGATTCAGAGCTTAAACCAGACTTAAAGCAAAGGTTAAATCCAGAGGCAGGAATACAATCGTTTATGCCTCAATCGCCCGATAGGATCATTCAGGCTTTGCGTGTGGGCGATGTTTTGGCGCTTAATGGGCTTTTGTATAACAACTTGGCCGAGGCCGTTATCCAGCAAGTTGCGGATATTCGCGAAGTTTTGGCATGGCTGCGCACGCAGCAAGGTATTTCTCATCCTTGTGTAACGGGTTCGGGAAGTGCTGTTTTTGCATTTGCTCAAAGTTCTGCTATTTGTGATGAAATTGCTCAAAAAGCTTCCAAAATGCGGAATTGGTGGGTATATTCTACTAAGACACTTGGATTAAATCACGTTTTTTGATACAGTAAGCACGCATGTGCAGCTCCTTTAGCGTGTTGTATCATGTGTTTTGTTTTGTCGGGTTGTGGCTCAGCTTGGTAGAGCGCTCGGTTCGGGACCGAGAGGTCGCTGGTTCGAATCCAGTCAACCCGACCATTTTTTAATAATCTTTTATTGATAATGTTTTATTGATAATGTTTTATCGTTAACTTTTCCCTCACGATTGTTCTGCTAATCCTCTCATGTATTTGCCAACATAAGAGGTGCACAAACATCTATGTTGGCATGTGTTTACCATTTTTTCCTCAAACACAACTTGTGTTTTAATAAAAAATACTCTGCGTTATCGTGCGCATAATAAGGACATGTTTTGTATAGCACACATCTTAAGAGATTTATACATAATATGCGCTTAAGGTATGGAGCCTTTGACCTCATTGTTTTGAGAGTCTTATACACATTCGTATAAAAAGCATACACGTATACAAAAATAATTATTCAGATAAGTTTAAGAAAATACCCACATAAAAAGCAATGCTTGGGTTTGACATGGGGGGGGGGTGTTTCTTTAGTATTAAACATGTATCTATGTATGCAATATCATGCATATGGGTAAACAAATGCTACCCGTCTGTGTTTTGCTAACAAAGGAGCAATCATATGAAACACACTACAAATGTTGTTAGTGATTTAACACCTCCGTCGCAAGGGTCTACTTTGGTCAATCAAAGCACGCTTGACCACCATCAAGTACCTGTTGCAGCTGCTTTTAGAATGAATGCCGTACGCGCTCATTCGCAAGGCATTGCAAAAGCTGCTGCAACAGCTGCACTTGTTGGCTTGTTAGGCTGGGGAATCTCTGCGTCAGTGCCACAAGCTTCGTGGGCAAATGGCTATAACTTGGCAGACGGCAGCTTTAGATATGCTAACCGCGATTCGTCCACCAAAGCTCAAAAGTATACGGATATAACTCTTGTTCCATGCGATAAAAATCATCAAGGTGACAAGGATAAGGCCGACCGCACTACCTTTGGACATTATTACAAGGTAACTTATACCTTTAACAATAATTTTGAGTATTGGGGTGGGCGTCCATTTTGGTGGTGCACTATTCCGCAAGGAGCCGAGATTCAAGGCAATATTACTAAAAAAGACTTTGATTCTGGTGATAAACTCGTAAAAAGCGAAGAGCTTGATCTAAATGATTGGGCACATCACAACAGATTTTTATGGAACAATGAAGGTTCTGACGCGGCTAAATTCAAAGAAGAATGGGCTCGCATGACCGGCGAAAACTTTGGCTATAATCAAGCTGGTGGAACAATTGACACATCGCGTAAGTTTTCAGATGAAACCAAGAATCTGCTTGTAAATTGGACGCCTGCTGGCAATGTTAAGCGCGTAGTAACGTTTTACTTAAAAGTTAACGATATGACTAAGCCACTTCGTTTTGCGGCTGGTGTATATCAGGTGATGGGTAACTGGCACTACACGCAAGGTAAAGTTGAAACGCCTAGCGGATTACCCGCATATTCAAAACTGTATGAGCTTGCATATCCCGAGCGCCTTGAAGTTAAAGAAATGGGCAAGACCGATGATACTAACCGAAAGCAAATCCTTAAAAATCTGTGGGAGAAAAATAAAGATAATACTGACCTTTTGAGCAAGCTATTTGGCGAGCCTAAAACAGAGGAAGATTTTGGAAAAGCAGTCAAAATCAATGATGATGGTAGTGCGAGTGTAACGTATAAAGACAATACGGCCAATCACCCTTCAACCGACACGATCACCAAGGAATCGCTTACTAAACGCTATGTTCCTTTGAACGAGCGTATAGCTCCTAAGTATCCTAAGCTTACGCTGGTAAAGAAACCTCAACAGCTTTCTAGTGATGAACAAAAAGCTGTTAAAGAAGCTGTTCTAAAAGCAAACGAGGATATCAAAGATAAGATACAAGATGTTTCTGTAGATACAAAAGGTAATGCGACTATTACCTATAAGGACATGTATCAGCCTAACTCAACAAGTCGTATTGATGCTGCTAACTTGATATTGGCTAAGCCGTCGTTAGCCGAGACGGTTCATCCTTACTACCCTGTAGCTATACCAGTGGACAATCCTTCCAGTCTTAGCCAGAGTGAAAGGGAGAACCTGCGTAAACAAATCTTTGACGCAAATAAAGCTAACAAAGATTTTATGGATGCTATTGAGAACAAAGAAGACAAGATTGTAGTCAATCAGGACGGTAGCGCAACAGTCACTTATAAAGATGATGAAGGAGATGAATATCCGTCCAAAACCAATATGGCTGCAAGCCGCTTGGTGTACAAGCGTCCTAAGATTGCAGACGATGTAAAGCTTGAGGTTAAGACGCCTGCTCGTATTGAAGTTAAAGACAGCACAAAGCTTGATAACGACGAACAAACCAAAGTTCGCGATGCTTTATGGCAAGCAAATCAAGGCATTAAAGATAAACTGAAAGAGACTAAGGAAACCGCTTTTACCTTTGATAATGCCAAACAAGAAGTAACCGTAACTTTTAAAGATGGTTCAACACGCACGCTTATGTATGACGAGCTGGTTTATACCAAGGGCAAAGCCGCTGCGCCTAAGCTTGAACAAAAGCAAAACAACTCGTACAAATATAACATTCAAAAGATTGTCATAAAAGATCAAAATCAGCCGACTTATGATGACTGGAAAACCTTTGTGCGAAGATTTATTCGTGATAACTGGAAAGCAAAAAACGGAGAAATTACCGATAATTTCATCAATGGCCATGATGAGCTTATGAATAAATTTGATAAGGATGGCTCATCCTATGGCGGAGGTATGGAACTGTACAAATACGCAGGAAAGTGGGATACCGTCGAGCATTCTACTCTTAATTTAAGTAACAACAGCTTTAATTCTCATGGAATTATCGGCATTCACTTCGTTACGGATCACATAGAAGTTAACTGTAACGGTACTTACGGACCCACTGCGGCGTTTACGTTGACTAAAAATGATTGTTTTGTATCTAATGCACCTGCATTTGATAAGGACCAGAAAAAAGCTGACCTCGACAAGATTTTGGATAAAATCCTTGATAACAAAGGCTTAAGCGAAGAAGACAAACAAAAAGTCAAAGATAAGTTCAAAAAAGACCATGAACAAGATATTAACAACATGGATTCTGAAGATAAGCTAGGAAAGCTTATTGGAGATGCTCAAAAAGAAGCGGAGACCAAGAAAAAAGACGCGGAAGCCCAAAAGCAAAAAGACGCAGCTACGCAGGGTCTTACTGGTGAAGAAAAGAAAAAGCTTGAAGATGAGCTTAAAGGTAAAACCGACCCCGACGAAATTCGCCAGATTGTAAACGAGCATAACAATAAGAAAGCAGACGAAGATCAAAAGCAGAAAAACGAACAGAAACAGCAAGAACAGCAAGAAAAACAAAATGAAGCCAATAACAAACAGCAACAAGAGCAGGGGTCTATAGAACAAAAGAAGCAAGAACACCAAGCGCAAGACAATGCTGACAAGCAAAAAGGTGACGAGGCTCAGAAAAAAGCCGAGCTTGACAAGAAAAAACAGGCGGCAATAGATGAGATTAATCATAATGGAGATCTTACGCCTGAAGATAAAGAGACATATCGCAAACAGGTTGAGCAAGCAGGAGATATTGCTGCAGTAGAAACCGCTCAAAGCGCGGCAAAGCAAAAAGGTGAGGCCAATAAGACGGCAGCTCAAACCAATAGCAATAAAGACATGGGCGCAGAAAAGACTGCTGCCAAAGATGAGATAAGTAAGCTTCAAAATCTAAGCGATACTCAAAAAGGTGACTTTAAAAAGCAGGTCGAGGACGCAGATTCTTCGGATAAAATTGCAGAGATTTTAGAAAATGCTCGCAAAGAAGACGCTAAGGCTGGCGCAAAGAAAAAGATAGAAGAACTTAAGAAGGCTGGCGCGCTTACCGAAGATGAGGCTCAAGACTTTAACAAGCGCATTGATGGTGCTAAAACCTCTCGTGAAATTGACGCAATTGTAGAAGAGGCAGAACTTCTTAAAGTTAAGAAAGACGCGCGTGATAAGCTTGCTAAGCTTGAACATCTTAACAATGCACAAAAACAGGCGGCGCAAGACGCTGTAGACGGCGCGCAAACCGATCCGTCTAATGATAAGATGAAAACTATCGAGCAGGTAAAGGCAGCTATTACCAAGACGGTTGAAAACGCAACCAACCTCGATAAGAAAATGGAAAAGCTTAAAAATCTAGTTGATCTTGTTAACAAACAAAAGGATGAGCTTACCAAGAAGCCTGAATATACTGCTAATACCGATAATAAGAAAACTAATTTTGACACTGCTTTAGCTGCAGCTGAAAAAGCTGTTGATAAAGATAAAGGTGAAAATAGTGACGCTACGGCCGTAGATGAAATGCAGGGTAAGCTTGAGGCCGCGGTTGAAGCTTTGGGTGGAGATGTAGTTGATCGTTCACAGCTGAAAGCGGAAGTCGATAAGGCACTTGCCTTGACGGGCAAGGCTCCCAACACGCAGGCTTCGTATACATATACAAACGCTTCAGCTGATAAAAAAGCTAACTTTGATACAAAATTGAAAGAAGCACAAGACGCACTTAAAGATAAAAACGCTTCGCAAGAGGCATTGACGCAAGCGGCTCAAAACTTGGCTAACGCAAGCGCTGCGCTTGATGGCGCGGATAAATCTGCGTTAGCGGCAAAGATCGCAGCTGCAGTTGCCGCCAAGGAAACGCCTGCATACACAGCAGATACACAAGCAAAACAAGCGGCTCTTGATGATGCACTTGCCACGGCTCAACAAATTAACAATAAGGCTGGCGCAACGGCACAGGAGATTAAAAATGCTATCGACCAGCTGGACGCAGCGTTAAACGTGCTTTCGGGTAAGGTTTGGGCAGATAAAATTGATCCTGCTGGCCCTTCTCCAAAGATAAAGGTAGACCGTGCAGATAGGCTAACGCCAGCTGAACAGACTCAAATTAAGGAAGCGGTTGAGCAGGCCAACGCTCAGAACAAAGATAAAATTCATGCAATTAGCGTTGATGATAAAGGTCAGGTAACCATTACCTATAAGGACGATACGGCAAAGTATCCGTCTAAAGATGTAATTGCGCCTGCGCTGACCATAGAGGTTAAGACGCCAGAGAACACAACGCTGAAATTGCCAACAAAGATTCGTGTGCCAAATGCAAAGAAGCTGACCGCTGATGAACAAAAGAAAGTTAAAGAAGGATTCTTAGCAGCAAATACAGATGTTAAGGACGAAAATGTTACGGTTGGTGAAGACGGTACTATTACGGTAACGTTCCCAGGTTCTCTTGGTGGTGACGGTAAGCCACAAACCAAGGTTGTGCCTGGTACTTCGGTTGTAGAGCAAATGACACAAGCGGAAATTCACGCTGGAGATGTTAAGCCTTTAGTAAAGCCCGTGCTGGTTTTTGATGTTGACCATCTAACGCAAGGCGATATTGACGCTGCAAAAGCTGCTCTTGCCCAGGCAAACAAAGCGCTTGGTATTTCTGCAGATATGGTTTCGCTTAATGCACAGACCAAAAAGTTTGTCATAACCTTTAAAGACGGATCTACCATTTCGCTTGGTATGGATAAAGTTGTGAGCGAACGCACGAGTGCAAACACCGAGATACGTGTTCCTGATCATAAGTTGCAAACGTATAATGACGCGCTAACTGCCGAGGAAAAAGCCCAGGTTGCAGCTGCAATTGTTGCAGCAAACGCAGATATACGTTTGGGTCTTGACCGCGTGAGCGTGGCCGACGATGGAGCAGCTACCATTACATTTAAGGATGGGTCAACTAAGGTTGTAGCTGCTGCGTCTTTGGTCGAAAAGCTTAAGAAGCCTACGGGGTCTATGGAGTCCAATCAGGGCGGCGCGGATCATACAAAGACGAAGGAGTCTAAGGCGCGTGTACCTGAAACGTCTGATTCATTTGATGGTGGAGCTTTGGCTGCATTAGCGTCAAGTGCACTTGCTGCAGTAAGCGGTGCTTTTGGTATTAAGCGTAAAAAGAAAGCTCGTAAAAACACCAAGTAATCGTAACCTGTGCGTTTATGAGCGAGTAAAAGCTATAAACAACTTGTACGGTTTTATGTGCCCCCTTACACAAATTATCTTGTAAGGGGGCACAGTTTTTGTGGCGCCTTATGAGAGAAAACAGGGTATAGACTCGATTTTGCGGCTCTGCTGCATGGAGTCTGGTAATCGTGCTTATATGCAATTTTTTACTGAACAATGCAGCCAGGTTTTTGCAAATCAACCGATTTAAAATGCCATGTGTAATAATTCAGGAACTACACCCAGTGTAGAGCTTACATAATTATTACCGCAGCAACTCACCAAGCGCTGTAATATAAATGGCCAGTGCTTTCTTTAAAGCATTTTCTGAAATTCCTTCGTTTGCCGCGTGAATACTTCCCAGCCATGATGGAGTATTGCTGTCTTCTAGGTGTTCTGGTCCAAATGCAACTGCATATGGAAAGTGTTTGGCATAGGTTCCGCCGCCAAGAGTAATTGGCTGCTCATCTGGGGTTGACCATTCATGATAGCTGGAGAGAAGAATTTGAATTTCCTTTTGTTTGGGGTCTACGAACATACAATGCCCACGATGTGTTTCTTGTAATAAAGCGCCATGTTGTGAACAGGTTTGACTGAGCTTTTTATAAATGGTGTCAGGATTTGTTGATTTTGGAAATCTGCAGTCAATACTTTGAATGAGTTTTCCATCACGCGTGCCAATAACGCCACTAATGATAGTAAGAGGAGAAAAAATGTCGTCTACTGCATCAATGTTAAGTAATGAGCCATCCCATTTATGATATATTTTTCTCTGCAACTCAAGCCACGTTTTCTCTGGTGCAGTATAAATCCCATGGTCATAAAGATAGTCAACAAGAATACCGATCGCGCTTTTTGTCTTTTGGGGCTCTGATGCATGTCCGCCAACACCTATAGCATGTAGACATACGCTATCAGTACTTACTTGTGTAATTGAAATATTTTCTTGTTTTATAAGTTTGTCTGCTTGGCCACGTATTATTACATCTGCTTCGGACGCAACTGCATTACGGACAGTTCCTCCTTCGAATTTAATAATGCGGCCATCCTTAACTAAAGGAAAAGATATTTCTGCATTGTAAGTTCCTTTTTCTCCTATCACAACAGGCCAATATGAATCAGGAGTAAAAAGAAAATAGGGATCTTCAAAATGGGCTCGGTAATACTTGAGATCTTCCATTCCGCTTTCTTCGTTAGTCCCAAATATGATGCGTAAATCAGAATTTATTTCCTGTTTGTACTCTGTAAAAAAGTGAGCTGCCCACAGAGCAATAATTGATGGGCCTTTATCGTCCACAACGCCTCTTCCACATAAAAAGCCGTCCTTTTTTGTAAGCGCGTATGGTTCAAAGCTCCAGCCAGCACCAGCAGGGACAGTATCGACATGCGAAAAAACGGCTATCTGTTTTTTGTTTTTACGGTTAGAAGTTGTTTGCTTTAGATCTGCGCACCCAACATAGCCCTCATAATTGTGTGTAGCAAAGCCTAGTCGTGAAGCGATATCCAATATTTTGGTGAGAGCTTGCGCTACGTCTGGACCCCATGGTTGTCCACTTGTTGCGCGCTCTTTATCCATTGTGCTTGGTATTACCACCATTTGTTGAATGTCTTCTAAGATTTCATTCCAATGGGCATCGATATAGTGTTCTATAGTGGTTTTTTCGATATGCATTACAACTTCACCTGACCTAAAAAATTAATTAGAGCTTGATATGATATTGGTTGCTGATATTTTTCTTGCATGCTAAATACCTTGTATAAATAAGAAAAAATCGTATTTTTGTCTTGCTGATGAGCGCTTGCAAGCACTATCAATATGATTCGTATCTCTTCTTCGTCTTCATAAAGCGGCGGATCTAACATAATTGCAAATAATCTAAATGTATTTGAATATACCTCTGTTACGCAGTGCGGAACAGCAATTGTATTAAAACAAAGTCGGTTTGATTGCGTTTCTCGTTTTTGTATGCTTCTACCTTCTTGTTCTGTCATACATTTGCGGCTTATAAAAAGACCCAGTGCCTCTTGCAGCACATCTTGGTACTGCTTATTAGAAGTCGTAAGTATGCAAAAATGTTCTTGAGGAAGCATTTGGGTGATAGTTTTACAATAATTGGCATATAACAATCTTTTTTGTAAAAGACGTAAATCGTCTTCTCTTATAATTCCCCGATAAGAAAAGTCCCATGGCAGTTCTTTAACATCTGAAATTGAAATCGAGTCATCATAAATCAGTACATCAAATTTCTTATGAGAATACATTTGTTTAGCATCTAAATAAGTGTTGACAATTGTAATATTTGAATCCATAAAAATTTGTTTTATAACTGATAAATTTACCTGTTCTAATGATTTACGCGTACATAAAAGAAGAATATTCGTTTGGGCACTGGTTAGATTTACATGAGTGCCTATTACGTATAAAGCACAAAGTTCGGGGACAACGAACATGTCCTTGCGCTGTGCTTCAAGGTATTCGCAATACATATATGCAAAATCAAATTCGAAAGGGTAACTGCGTTGTAATTCTTCAGCTTGCGTGAAAAATTCGTCGTTCATTAAGGTGGGAAAGAGCGCTTCGCGAACAATGTGATCAAATATTCGTGATTCTAAATCGAACGTTTTGTTATACATACCGTGTGCATGTAATAAGTCATGAGCTTTTTGTTCCAAAACATCACGATGTGCGGTTAGCCAAGTAAAAAGATTTTTCTTTTTACAAAAATAGTCTTTAATAGCGTTGATGCGTTCCTTTTGATAAAGTGCTTCTCGAGAGACAACACCTGCGGTAATGAGCGCTGCTTCCACTTGAAGCATAACTTGTCGCGGTGTAACCCAGCTATTTACGCATTCTTCATAATTATTAATTTCGCAGCGCAACAGACCTACTGCAGACGGCATGTGTACCGTATATTTAGAAACGATATGCTTTGCATGTTTATATTTTACCAAAAGAGCAGCTAATAAATCCGCAGCTTGCATTTTATAAAAACACATTTCAAGTCCATGACCTGTTCGCGGTTTTATTTGTAGAACATCCTTATACTGAGCGTTTATTACCTTTATTGCATTACGTATGCGCGTGGGGGATAAAAAGGTTTTTTCGATAAGTTGTTGCATGGTTGGATGCGTGGAGCACAGCAATACAAGTAGTACTTCGGTTGGCTCATCACATATATCTTCAAGTAGCTGATCAAGCGCGGTGATCGATCCAACTTCTAAATGATAGTGCGATGACGTGTCGATATATCCTGCTCCGCATGCCTTTAATACACTATTTGCGTGTCTTATGTCTCTAAAAATTGTACGTTGAGAAACGTTGAGGGTTGCTGCAAGTTCTTTTCCGTTGACATTGCGCGTGCGAAGATATGCAACAAGTCGCTTCTCACGATTATTTAACCGCATAACCCCCTCACTCCTTTATAAAAGCCATCAAGCCCTTGTAAGAGCTTAGACCTTGGGCAACCAACACACATCCGCATAAATGCATCATTGCCATAAACTGAGCCACTCATGATGCCAACTTTACCATAGTCAACACATGCTTGTTGCAACGCTAAAGAGGTGACATGCAGAGATGAGATATCAATCCATGCCAAATATGTTGCCTGTGGAATCATAAACTTTATGTTTGGCAAATGTTCGTTAAAATATGTTTCGATGCATTTCATATTTAGTTTTATATAGTTTGTAAGTTCATCAACGTAGTAGGCACAGCTTGTATAGGCAGTTGTTTGTGCATACATGCCAAAAATACTTACACTTGATAAAGCGTTTTTTTGCTTGAGTTCATATAAAAATGAATCTTTTACATCATTGTCAGGTAAAAATGCATATGAACCAATAAGGCCAGGTATATTAAAAGTTTTAGATGCTGAACACAGCAGAGCAACATGCTTTGTTGTGTAATCTGTGATTGGTGAGTATGGAACATCTTGCAAAATAATATCACGATGTATGTCATCAGAAATTATGAAAGTATTGGTTTCTTTAGCTATTGATACAATTGCTTTGAGCTCGTCTTTTGTAAATACTTTACCAGTTGGATTATGCGGATTTGTAAGCAGGAGTAATTTTACGTTTGGATCAGAGCATGCCTTGAATAAGTCATTCTGGTCAAAAGTAAAAATATTATTTGAAGCGTTGAGCTGTACGGGGCATATTTTTCTTTGATTCGACTGTATGGTGTTAAAGAACGCATCATACATTGGATTAAATACCGCCACTGAATCGCCGGGTTCAGACAGCATGCGTATGAGCGTTGCAAGTGTCCATATAACACTTGGTGAATAAACTATCCAGTTGGTGTCAACATAAGAACCCCCGCGTTGCATAAACCACGTAGCAATGGGTTTTTTAAAATCATCATGATTCCATCGTGTATATCCAAATATGGGGTGCTTAAGGCGTTCATTCAGTGTTTCGATAATTTCAGGAGGTACTGCAAAATCTGTATCTGAAATTGAAAAGGGGATTATATCATTACGACCAAAGCGATCGGTAATGTAGTCCCATTGTGTGCTGTATGTGTTATGACGATCAATATGGGAATCAAAGTCAATGTTCATCATTTTTATCCGTCTATCCAATGTGTTAAAAGCTATGTTTCTGCGAAACAAAGCGACCGTAGGCTTATGGATGAATATATCACATGGCTAACAGCGCACACGAATAAAAACAATAGATTCGTGTGCGCTGTATAACGGCTTAAGAATTGTTGCTAGTGTTACGACGTTTTAACCATGCTGATTTAAAAACAATAACAAATGCAACATTTAAAACGAGACCTATTATTAACGCAACATAGTAATTGGGAGCTGGAGTGATGAGTCCCAACAAAGGGTCAAACACGCCAATACCAGGTGCTAAACGCTGAACACCAAGCGCCATAGAAGCAATGCCAGCAATTCCTCCACTAAGAACATTTGCTGAAATCATAGGAAGTGGAGCTGCGAGCGCATAAGGTATTGCAGGCTCGGTTGCTGTTGTTGCTCCTACGATAAGCGCAGGCCATGCAGCATCGCGTTCGGCAGACGTAAAAAGTGTAGGCTTAATCCAGGTGGCTATAGCTGCAGCCATAGGAGGCAGCAATGTTACAACGCCTACGATTCCGTACCATTCATAAATACCCGTTGAAACCAGCGAGAATGAGAAGAACCAAGCTGCTTTATTAACAGGGCCACCCATATCAAATGCAAGCATTGCACCAACAAGGAACGCTGCAATAAATTTTGCTTCAGGGGGTATCGTTTGAAGCATGTTCACTAATGCAGCCATAACGCTTGCGGCAATTGGTCCGATAATATAATAGGTAAGCAGGCCAAATAAAAGCAGGCTTACAAATGGGATAATCAAGAAGCCCATTAATCCCTGAACGTTCTTTGGTAGTTTTATTGATTTTAATAAGAGCGCAAAATGTCCAACGAGTAAACCAATCAAAACAGCGCCCAAAAATCCTGCGCTTGTTGGTGTTCCAAGAATCTTTGGACTATTTGCAAGATATGAGCAGATAAAAGCAGGCGCAAGTGCAGGTTTACCACCTATGGATTTTGCGATATAACCACCCATAATTGGAACCATGAATGAGAAACCAAGTCCACCGATTTCGTTAAGAATCCATGCAATACTTGCGGTTTGCCCATCTGCTGGTGGTAAATTTGGTGCTCCAAATTGAGCCATGATTGAGCCTATGGCCATAAGGAGACCGCCACCAATAACAAAAGGCAAGGCTCCTGACACTCCAGCCATTAAATGAGCTAAAAGATTGTTTACGTTCGTATCATTGCCAGCTCGTCCGCCGAGATCGACGTTTGTTGCGCGGTATACATGAGCATTAGCATCCAAATTTTTAAAGATGGTATCAAGCTCTTTGAATGCTTTTGATACGGGCAGCTCTATTACTTTTTTGCTGTCAAAACGAACTCGTTCTTCGTCGCTCATTCCTTTGCCAAGAGCGAGGATAACATAATCTGCCTGCTTGATTTGCTCAGCAGTAAGTTTATGCTCTACGCCATTGGCGCCCTGCGTTTCGACGTTTACTTTATAACCTGCCGCCTCGGCCGTATTTTTTATAGCCTCGGCAACCATATATGTATGGGCAATGCCTGCAGGACAATTGGTTACGGCAACAATGGATTTTGACATATACTTACCTCCTATACAGCCTGCTGTTACGCCTAATAGAATTACTTGTAGATATTCAAGACAAACAGCGTAATGAATATCTAACTAAATTAAGTATCTCTTAAATGGCATTTACAGTTAATAACCAATTTGTCGCTACTGTATGACATATTATGAATGATGGATTTGAGGACGTATCGTCTTGGGTTGAAGACCCTCATATTAATTTGTCTGTCAACTATGATCGGCTCCTCAGATTGTGCGTTTACAATCTCGCTAGCAATTGATTTTGCTCAGGATTCTTTTATGTTTTTTGAACCATTTTAAAAATAAGAAATCCGCAGTTAATGTACTGTATTTTTGTTTAGAATAGCTCAAACGGTCACCGCCTTTCTCTTAGGATTTCTTCAAACTAAGATTTTAAGTGATGACCGTTTTGATTCTTAATCCAATAGGAACTTTTCATTTCAGCAGTTAGCGCTTTTTAGCGTTAGCTGCATATAAGCTTATTTAAGGTGTGACAACCTATCGCTCAAAGCCTGATATTCATCCGAATCTCTATCGGTGTTTAAGTTCTCTAGAGTCTTGGTGCACAAATCAAGCTCTTCCTTATCTTTTGTTTTTTCTACATGAGTAACCATGGCTTCATAAACGGCATAGGTACTTTGGACAAGTGGATGTGATGCATCGAGACTTTCCTTTTCTTCAGCTTTTGCTAACAATTTGCTTTTATCTTGCGCCATTTCAGGCAATAATGAGCCCATTGTTTTTTGCAAATCTGTCTTATTGGTTGAAAAGCCCATTTGTAATAATTCAGGAACTACACCCAGTGTAGAGCTTACATAATTATTACCGTTGAAGCTGTTTGGATTCTTTTCTTTATTCGTAACAGGTGAATTAATCTTATTAGTTAGAAAGACCACTACAAGATTTTGCTCGGGATTAATCATGGTTAGTGTTCCTGTCCAACCTTGATGACCTATGGTATTCGAGCTGGACTGCGTGCCAAAATACCATGCACGGCTATTGCTTGCTTCTCGCCACCAACCTAAACCCCACCTTGCACTTGCAGCGTCTTCTTTTTTGGGTGCGGTAAATGTATCAATGGTATCTTGTGAGAAGAATTTATGAGTATCCCAACCACCTGTGAGCATTACATTTGCTAGTTTTGCTAAATCAGTTGCGTTTGCAAATAAACCTGCATGACCGCTTATACCACCCATAGCGTAAAATGCTTTTTCATCATGAACTTGGCCTTGCAATGTTTTGGTACGCACACCGCTAAATTTAATAGCTCCATCCCGTGTATTTCCATTGAGCTCGGTTGCTGCACAATCATCAGGTGAAAATCCATGTTCAAGAGGATTATATGTTATGTGCGTGAGATCCATTGGTTTCCAAAAAATTGTTGAGAGAAAATCATTTAGGTTTTGACCAGTTGTTTTTTCTACGATAAGCCCTAACAGCATGTAGTCAACATCTGAATAGACAGTTTTTGTTCCTGGTTTATACATGAGCGGTGTTTTGCAAATGGATTCAAGGGTCTTTTCTTTTGTCTCAGACGTTCCGTCAGAACCAGAGTAGAGTACGTTAGTGACTGTTGGATTTGGTTTCTGCTCGCTTTGGTCAAAAGCATCATTGTGATATTGAGGATCTGCAGGAAAACCAGCTTGGTGTCTTAAAATATCGCGAACTGTAAGTTCTTGTTTCCACTTCTTGTTATCCTCTAAGCTTGGATTTTCACCTTTTTTGTAGGTGATGTTGATTGTATCATCGGCAAACTTTTGTCCTATGATATCAACAATTTTTGAATCAAGATTAAACTTATCGTGTGTTACTAAGTATTGAATTGCATAATTTACTGCATACATTTTGGTGTTAGACGCTAGGTCATAAAGCGTGTCATTGGTAACGTCTGGAGCTGTTGTGTTTGCTGTGCCATCTTGGTTGTATGAGTCTGTTTTTCCCCATGCGTTTTGATAAATGAGTTTTCCGTCTTTAATTACTGCCATTTGAGCAGAAGTAAATCCATGGTTAATATCAGATGTAACTATGTCGGATATAGTATCAAAAACAGATGGTTCAATTCCCACGTCTTCTGGTGCATAACCTGTGAGAACAGTAGGATAGGGTATGTGTACCTTAACGGTGTTATTTTTATCATTAGGGGATATTCCAGTTATTTGTAAGGTATTTATTCCGTCGATCGTTTTATCCGAAATATCAATTTTGTTGGTTTCGCCAGCTTTTATATTGTCTGTACTTATTTTTTTATTGTTTACAAAAAGTTCAAAATGCGCAATATCCTCAGAAGGCTCTACATATATTACTCCTTGATCTTTGAAACCTTTAAAAGAATACATGCTGTTAAGCGCAAGTGTGTCATCTACTGATTTTTGCCAATCAGGAAACGTAATGTCGGCTTGCCATGTTCCTTGTGGTAGTTCTTCTTGAGTGACATTTGCCTGTTTTGCTTGTTGTGTTTGAGAGACTGGAGCATTCAAAGAACAGCCACAAATGCCTAGACCAATCGTTGCAATGAACATTGTTGATAAAGAAACATAGTGCATGGTATTCATACATATCCTCCTTTGATATGAAATGAAAAATGTGTTAAGTCCTCCCGCGGATGACCGAGAGGACTTTTACATATTGGACATGTCGCTATGTACAATTTTCATTATATGAAGAAGAACATTGCTCGCAACAAAAATACGAGCTTGTGAAAAAGAGTTTCAGAGTCTGAAATGACCGCTTGCAACCCAGTTTCTAATCCCTTTTCAGCTCAACTTGCGTCCCATACGGTGTAAGACAGCCCTTCTAGGCAACGATCGAGTCTCCTTGATTTACTGAGCCGCTGGTTTTAAAGCTGATGGACTGCTGTTGTGCGTCGGTAATAATAGTCATAATGCTCATATTATACGTTTGGGAAAGTTTCTTCACATCAACTTCTACCATTGGTTTTCCTGCCTTGACTGTATCGCCTTGGCGTACGTCCAAAACGCGCAAACCTTCACCATGAGCTTCAACCGTATTGATACCTATATGGACAAGTATTTCAACTCCATCGGGGCGCGTAATGCCAAAAGCATGCCCTGTTGGGAATAAAGCAGATACGCTCCCATCGGAAGGCGAGCACACCGTAATAGTGTCTTCACGAGGGGCAATTGCACATGTTTCACCCAGCATTTTCTGTGCAAAAACAGGATCGGGAAGTGTGGTGGCATCAATGAGCTTACCTGAACAGCAGGCAATAATATCGGTGCTCGTGCTATCAGAAGCGCTACCATGGGTTACGTCTGGTGTTGTTTGTGCACCTGCGCGCACCTTACAAGACGATCCTTCAGGTGAGTGCTCCAGCGGATTTTTGCCCGAGCTGGTTTTAATCAAATGTTTAAACACATTAAACATGGTGCTCTCCCTCCCTTTCGTTCTTTGGTGTGTGTTTGACAATACGCGTTTTACTTAAATAGGTAAAGTTTTTGTCGTAATCGCTTACCGCAAATGCCGTATATAAGATATCAATAATGTTGAGCTGCGAAATTCTGCTACTCATTGCAGCGCTTCTAAAAAGCGATTCATTACTGGTGGTATAGAGCAAAACATCGGCCAGCTTTGAAATAGGCGACTCAATACAACGTGTTATCGCAATGATAGGGGTATTATTGTGCTTTAATATTTCGGCACATGTTAGTGTTTCTGCTGTTTGTCCTGAATACGAAATTACTATTCCCACGTCTTGAGAAGTGCTATTACGCGCTGTTATCAGCTGAAGATGCCAGTCATCGTTGATTAAACAAGTTTTATTTACGCGCAAAAATTTGAGATTAGCATCTTTGGCAGCAATAAGAGAAGCGCCAAGTCCAAACAATAAAATACGGTCGCACGCTTGTAAAAGCTCAACGGCTTTTTCAATAGTTTCTGGATCAATTAAACGCAGCGCATCATACAGAGAGTGAATATTTTTGAGCGTAATTTTTTTGATAATGCTTTCTGGTGTATCGTCTTGCTTGATGTCTTTGGTATCAAGAGGAAGAATAAGCTTTTCGGTTGCAAGTTCTCGAGTAAGTTCGGTCTTAAATTCTTTAAAGCCTTCAAAACCAATAGACTTACACATTCTAACCACTGCAGCTGGAGATACATATGAGCGTGCGGCAAGCGCTTTTACCGACAAGCGATTACTTTCATGAGGGTATTGCAGCACGTATCGAGCCACAGCTTTTTCTGCAGGGTTTAGGAATCCAATATTTTCTCGTAAACGAATTATAATATTTTTCATAGGATATTACCTGCGCTTTCTTATAATCGTAATCGTATCACGCCTTATTGGTGCTGCATAATTTAAAGTCCGAAAAATCATAAGTTGAAATAAAGTTTCACGCTTGCAATCAAATCTTGAAATAAAGTGAAGTCTTAATACACTTAAAGCAAGGAAGGCGTGCGGTGCTATTTATGGGCGCAATACTTTTTACGCACAATCATTCATTACGCCAAGTACGTCAGCACACAATTTTTTTTGAAAGGATGCATGACGTGGACATACAGTTAGACACTATGACAACCGAAACGCGCAATCCGCGGACGATGGAACTTGATCGAATGAGTGCTTTGCAGATCGCATCCATTATGAACGAAGAAGACACGCGCGTTCCTCAGGCCATTCGTCCTGAACTTGAAAAAATCGCTTTAGTTGCGCAACGTGGTGCTACGGCCATAAGTTCACATCATCGCATTTTTTACATGGGGGCAGGAACAAGTGGAAGGCTTGGTGTATTGGATGCGGCTGAGTGCCCTCCAACATTTGGTGTTACAAAAGATGTTGTGATCGGCCTCATCGCAGGTGGGGAATCAGCTCTTATCGATGCTGTAGAAGGCGCCGAAGATTCACGAGAGTTGGGTGCTTTAGATCTTAAAAATCGCAATCTGACCTCGGACGATATAGTTGTTGGTCTTGCGGCAAGCGGGCGTACTCCCTACGTTATTGGCGGCCTTACCTACGCTCGCCAACAGGGATGTTTTACAGCTTCAATTACATGCAACAAAGATTGTGAAATCTCGCGTCTTGTTGATGTTGCAATTGAGGCAGTTGTAGGCCCAGAAGTTCTTACGGGCTCAACGCGGCTGAAATCGGGAACTGCTCAAAAGCTTGTGCTAAATATGATATCTACCACAGCTATGATTTTGTCTGGAAAAGCATATCAAAACCTTATGGTAGATGTTTTACAAAGTAACGAAAAACTTAAAGTTAGAGCCAATCACATTGTTACCGAAGCTACTGGTGTTGATAGCCAGACCGCTGCTCGCGTTCTCCAAGAAGCGCAAGGCAGCTGTAAATTGGCGATCGTGATGATTTTGGGTTCATTTACACGCGCACAAGCGGAAGAAAAACTTTCTCGTGCGCATGGACATGTTCGAGAAGCTCTTGCGCAAGCATAGCTTGATCAGTTGCAAACGCTTATGCATACCTACTATAGAGTGTCTGCAATATTGGGTGATAAGGGTATTAAAGAGTGTAAAGCTCACGAAAGGGAGGCTGCCATGACCAATGAGGAACTGGTACAAAATGTATTAGTGCATTTGGGAGGTAAAGAAAATGTACGTTTGGCAACAAACTGTCAGACGCGTTTACGTGTTGAAGTTGCAGATGATGCCAAAATAGATGAGGATGCACTTAAAAATGTTGAAGGCGTGCTTGGCATTGTTCACGACCGCACAAATTATATTGAGATTGTGGTTGGACCTGGTAAATGTCGTAAATGTGCCGATATTTGTGCCGCTATGGGTATTGCAACTTCGGAAGAGGGCTTATCTTGTGATAACGACTGGAAGGCCAACAAAAAAGCCGTTAAGTCGCAGCAAAGTGACTCTCGCATAAGATTGATTCTTAAAACTTTTGGCGAAATTTTTGTTCCTCTTATTCCGGGCGTTATTGCCGCTGGTTTGTGTGCTGGTCTTTCATCTCTTATTCAGCAGCTTAATCCTGGATGGAAATCGGACATGTTCTTTTCGGTACTGATTCCATTTTTGGGACTTATTAACACGTCATTTTTGGCTTATCTAACGGCATGGGTAGGTTATCGTGCTGCTGAAAAATTTGGAGGAACTCCAATTTTAGGTGGTATGCTGGGTATGATTACTGGTCTTCCAGCAATTAACGATATTTCTGCTGTTGTTGGTTTGTTTAATAAGACTCAGCCGTTGGATGCTATTTTGCGTTCTGGCCGTGGTGGTGTATTAGCTGCTGTTTTGGGCGTATTTCTGCTTGTTAAAATCGAAAAAGCTATTCGCGCTAAAATGCCCGATTCTTTGGACATCGTATTTACCCCAGTCTTAACGTTGATTGTTACCTTGATTCCTTATATTTTTGTTGTTATGCCTTTATGCGGATTTATCTCTTCGGGTATTTGTATGGGATTACAACAACTTTGCATGAGCTCGTCAATTTTTGTTCGCATCATTGCTGGTTATATTTCAACCGCCTTGTTCCTTCCTTTGGTTGCTATGGGTATGCATCACGGTCTTGTTGCTATTTACTCTATTCAGCTTGAACAATTTGGCTATGTTACTTTGTATCCTGCGCTTGCTATGGCTGGTGCTGGTCAGGTTGGTGCCGCAATTGCAATTTATCTTAAGGCAAAGCGCGGTGGCAATAAACGTATTTGCAACGTAATTAAGGGCGCTTTACCAGCTGGTTTCTTAGGAATTGGTGAGCCTTTAATCTATGGTGTTACCTTACCTATGGGTCGTCCTTTCATTTCTGCAGGTCTTGGCGCAGGTTTTGGTGGCGCGCTTGTTATGGCTTTGGGCGTTGCAGCTACCACTTGGGGTCCTTCTGGCTTGCTGGCGTTGTTTGTTATGACTGCTGGTGAAGGCGGTGCTATTGCTTCGGTCTTAACTTATGGTGCTGGTTTGGTTGTTTCTTATATCATGGGATTTGTAATTACAAATATTATGGTGAAGAATGAGGAAGCCGCAAATGCATAAAAATCCACTTGGATGTGCGATTTCTTTAACCGAATATAATAAAACCAAAAAACTGCCTGCCGCTCTTTGTGCGGCAGGTGGTGTTTGTGTGTTTATCTCGCTTCATATAGAAGAAGAATTTTGCTCATCGTATACGCAGCAAGTTAAAGATTTATGTGCTTTGCTCTGTTCAAAACGCGCACGCATTCTTGCAGATGTTTCTCCAAAAACGCTTGAAATTTTTAAGATGAGCTCGTTTCTTGAGTTAAAGCAAGCACTGGGCTTGTGGGCCTTGCGTATCGATGATGGTTTAACTCCACAAGAAATTGCCGATTTGGCCAAAACGATGCCTATTGTTGTAAATGCTTCTACCATATGCCCTGATGACGCGCAGTTGATTGTGCAATCTGCTCAAACTTCGTCAAATCCTTTGGTATATGCAATGCATAATTTTTATCCGCGTCCGCTAACTGGCTTGGATAGTGCGTTTTTTGATGAGTGCAATGATACCTTAAAACGTTTGGGTATGCATATTATGGCGTTTATCCCAGCGGATAAAGTTAAGCGCATTCCACTTCGAGAAGGATTACCAACGCTTGAACATCAGCGCACGCTTTCGCCGTATGCATCTTTTGCTCAAATGAATATACGCTATGCGATTGATGAGGTTTTTTGCGCCGATCCCGAAATCTCTTCTCATGAACAAGCGCTGATAGACACCTTTATACAACAAGATATGCTTGTGATACCAGCTGAGCTGCACCCAGGTTATGAATATTTGTATCGTAAGATTTTTACCTGCAGAAAGGATAGCCCTTCCTGGCTTGTGCGTTTTGAAGAATCGCGCCGGTATGCCTCGGATCAATCAAATGGCTTGCACTGTATTGAGCCCTTTTGTACAACTTTTCGCAAGCGTGGTTGTATCACGATGGATAACAAACATTTTATGCGCTATCAGGGTGAAATTGAACTTTTGCGTAACGATTTTCCAGCTGATGCGCGTGTGAATGTTATTGGACGCGTAGACGAGCATTATGAAGAGCTTATTGACCTTATTGGGCGAGGAGCACGCTTTATGCTTGTGCCTGCGCAATAGTTTGTTTGTTGCTCGTTACACAAGCTTTCCCTGCTCAACATGATAGATCTTATCTGCGCAGTTAAGCGTAGACGTTCTGTGCGAAATAAGCACAATTGTTCGTTTTCTTTTAATTTGGTTAATACTTGTAAGGACGCGTGCTTCATTAAGCGCGTCCAAATTGCTTGTAGGTTCGTCAAGCAGCAACATTGAACCTTGGTGTAAGAATGCGCGGGCAACACCTATGCGCTGACGCTGTCCACCTGATAGTGAGCTTGAGCCTTGGGTTAATACGGTGTCATATCCGTGAGGCAAGCTCATAATAAAATCGTGCAATGAAGCTTGTTTACAAGCATGAACAATCTCATCAAAGCTTGCTGTTGGACGTGCAAGCCTAATGTTGTCTTTTATACTTTCGCGAAAAAGATACGTATCTTGTTCAACAAGCGCTTGACCAGAACGTAAGCTTGTTGTTGTAATATCTTGTATAGGTGTTTTAGAAATAGTAATAACACCTTTTGATACATCCCAAAAGCGCATTAAAAGCCTGCATAATGTTGATTTTCCCGAACCACTTGCTCCTGTAATACCCACAATAGATCCTTGTGGTATATCGCAGGATACATTCTCTAAAACTGGATTTTGATGGTGCTCATACAAAAAGCTTACGTTTCGTGCGGCTGCATTGTCGCACGAAACACAAGATCCATCTACAACGTTGCGCACGAGAGGTGCTTCGTCAAGCAGTGACAACACGCGTTCTCCAGCAGCAAGGGTGCCTTGTAATGTTGAACCAAGCTTCGCCAATGCGAGTACGGGTCCAAAAGAAGAAAATAACACGCCCGTGGCAATTATGCCGTCAAGAGGTAGAATGATTTCATGAGTTACCAGCGTGTACGTTAAGGCAAGTTGAGACAGGCTACACAGCATAACTACTGCATGAGACACCGATGTACTAAACCCCGTTTGAGCAGCTGTAATCTTTTGAACTTGGAGTAACTCATGCGATTTTTGTATCATGTGCTCTTTTCTAATATCGGTGGCTAAAAACTGACGTGCAACATGAACTCCCTGTATATTTTCGAGCACACAGTTGCTTAATGTAGCAGTTTTGGAACGAAGTTGCTTTCCAAGGCTGCCCATGCGTCTGTATGTCCACAGAGGCAACAAAATACCAGTTACAACATAGGAAATTAACGCAACCAATCCACAAAGGGGATGAATACAAGCTAAAAGTATGGTCATGATTGTGCTTACAATGAGGGCAATGAAAATCGGAGATATGGTATGCGCGTAAAAGACTTCAAGCAACTCAACGTCAGAGGTAATAAGTGAAATAAGATTGCCTGCATCAGATGAGCTTAATTTAGCAGGAGTAAGTTCTCTCATTTTGCCAAAAACTTTGTCACGAATATCGGCAAGCAGCTTAAAAGCTATGTAGTGGTTACACAGTTGTTCAAGATAGCGCAGCGCTCCGCGCATGAGTGCAAGGCCTATAAGTATGGTAATAATTAACGCAAGCGATGTCTGCGCCGAGTGCATCCCAAAGCTAGAGCTTGGAAGGTGAAGCACCATCCCCAAACCAATAAGGGCACCTACAGGAATAAAAATAGCGCACAAAAATCCAAGAATACCGCATATGGTTGCTGCTGCAACTACGCCTATAAATGAATGTATAAGCTTTAACATGGCAAGTATGCATGAAAGTGCTGTGCGTTTGCGCTGGTGTATCGGCGATGGATTTGTTGTATGTTGTTGTGCGCTCATTATGCCAGCTCTCCTTGTCTAATTTGTTCAAGCTCTTGTTGAGTTTGCCACATTGTTTGATATGCCAAGCAATGAGCCAACAATTCAGCGTGAGTGCCTTTTCCTACAAGTTTGCCTTTATCCAGTACATAAATGCAGTCAGCAGGTACAACATTTGCCAATCGATGTGAGATAACTAACACGCCCTTGCTAGATGCAAGTTCAAGCATCGCGTGGTTGAGGTGTTCTTCTGATTCAACATCTATGCTGTTGGTTGCTTCATCAAAAATGTAGTATGCGCTGTTATGCAAAAGTGCACGTGCAAAACATAAGCGCTGTTTTTGACCACCAGAAAGGTTAGTTCCTTGCGTTTCTACATGCATTTCAAGTCCGCCGTGTGATTTGACAAAATCAGCAATGCGCGCCTGCCCCAGCACATGCCAGAGTAGCTCGTCAGAGGCATATCTATCTGCTAACAACAACATTTCTCGTATCGTGCCGCTAAATATATAATTTTCGGCTGAAACGGTGGTTATTGCACGCGATATAGCGTTTGTGCTTATATCATTGATAGAGCGGCCGTTGAGCATGATACTACCCGAAAAATGAGGGTATGCACCTGCAATAAGATGTGCGATAGTTGATTTTCCGCTTCCGCTTGCACCAACAAAGGCGCTCATTCCATGAGTTGGAAGCGTAAATGATACATCATGTAAAACGTTTACAGGCACTTCATTGCTAACATTGTTTTGCAAAGGATATGCAAAGCTTACGTGATCAAATGTAATGCTACAGGTGTCACTCATAGGTGATTTTTGCGCAAGCACAGGTAAATCGTGTATTCCGCGTTTTGTTTCGGGCGTATTCAAAAACATAAATATTTTGTTGCTTGCACTCATACCGTTCATGGCAATATGAAAATATGAGCCAAGCGTGCGCATGGGTATAAAGAACTCTGCAGATAATAGGACGATAAGCAAAAATCCAAATACGTCGAGCGACCCGTTCAAAAGTTGGAAAAACGCTACGCTGATGCCAGCGACCGCTCCTCCAAATGCTGCCACGTCCATCACCATAATTGAATTGAGCTGCATTTTAAGCAGACGCATGGTTGCACGCCGAAAATCCTCTGCTTGTTCGTTCATGGCTTCATGACGCGCTTTGTCGGCATTGTATATTTTAAGTGTTACTAAACCTTGTAAATTTTCGAGAAAAACATCGCCTAAATTTGTATAGGATTTCCAGTATGCACCCATAACGCGTTTGGCAATAGACTGAATAATCATAATAATTGCAGGTATAAGAGGCACAAATACTAAAAGCGCCGCTGCTGCAACTATGTTTACAAACGCCAGTACCACAAATAACGTAAGAGGTGCTAAACACGCATATACAAGTTGCGGCAAAAATTTGCCAAAATATATCTCAAGTTGCTCAGTTCCTTCAACGGTAGTCTGTATCAGTTCTGCTGTTGAAATATTTTGTGCTGATGCCGCGTCTAAGTGCGCTAGCTTTTCATAAATCTTGGACCGTAAGACAAGTTTAATGTCACGAGCTGCGTTAAATGAATAAAGCTCTGTTGCGTATGACGAAGCACATTTTAATATAATCGCCGCCGCACAAACACCTAAGCAAGCATATACAGCTATGCTTGTGTGCGTAAGCATAGCTGCTAGGACATATGCCAGTGTGGCCGAAAAGCATATGGTGGCAATAAGCCCTATATATTGTGCTGCTACCGTTTTTGCAATTTCTTTTTTTGCTTGTGGAACTAATGTTAAAAGTCGTTTATCTACCATGATTTTCTCGCTTTATGGTGTGGCGTACTTGAGCTGGTCTGCGGTTTTCTTTTAAGAGTTCACAAAAGCTTCGTGCAATTTGTGTCTATCGCTATTGTACAAAATATTGCAAGAGCGCGTATGTGTAGATTTATTGTTATAGATATCCTAACTATTAACTGTATGTTTCATGCATTCTAAACGCACGTAAAACTCGTTATATTGTGAATGTAGGACATGAGTCGGGCGCACCTCACGCCTCGTTGTGTGCATAAGCGCACGTAGGTATCATGTTTTACAGAGCTATACCTTTTATAAAGCGTTTCATTTGGTACGTTCAGAAAGGAAGTTCTGGTATGTCGGATGTACGTGTTTTGTCTCGCGACAAAACTAAAGCATCGTTTGTTTCGGCAACTAACGCAGGCGCGCAGCCTTGCGTTGCGGTGGTTATGGGCAGTAAGTCCGATTGGGAAACCATGAAGTTAAGTTGCCAAATTCTGGAAGATTTTAATATCCCTTATTCCAAGCAAGTAATTTCTGCACATCGCATGCCGCTTGAAATGCGTGAATTTGCAGTTGCAGCCCGCAAAAATGGAATTAAGGTTATTATTGCAGGCGCTGGAGGAAGCGCACATTTACCAGGGATGATTGCAGCTCAAACAACACTTCCTGTTTTGGGCGTTCCTGTGCAAACTCATGCACTCCACGGCATGGATTCATTGCTGTCAATTGTGCAAATGCCAGCAGGGATTCCGGTTGCAACGCTTGCAATTGGCGCGGCTGGTGCAAAAAATGCAGGACTTCTTGCTGCGCAAATTCTTTCAATTACAGATCATCAACTTGCAGAAAAGCTCGCTGCCTATAGGCACGAGCTTAATTTATCTGCGCGTGAAATGAGTGAGAATCTTGACTAACACAATAGATACAGTCTCATCGCCTGCTAAACAAATTCTTCCTGGTCATACCATTGGAATCATAGGCGGCGGTCAACTTGGTCAAATGCTTGCTCAATCTGCAAAAGAAATGGGCTATCGCGTAGGTATTCTTGATCCGCTAAAAAATTGCTCTGCAGCTCAGGTAAGCGATTTTCACTATCAAAATGAGTATAGTGATGTGGAAGCACTACGTTCATTTGCCCAAGCATGTGATGTCATTACCTATGAGTTTGAAAATGTAGACACTGGTGTGCTTGACACCTTGCAACACGAGGGAGCACTCTATCTGCCTCAGGGAACAAAACTGCTACGCGCAAGCCAGAACCGCCTCGATGAGAGGCGTTTTTTGTTGGACGCGCATACCATAGTTGCTCCTCATGCGCGTGTTGCCACTCCGCAAGATTTGAAGGAGGGGATTGAGCGCTTGGGCATGCCGTGTGTCCTTAAAACATCTCGTTTTGGATATGACGGTAAAGGTCAGGTAGTCATTAGATCGAAAGATGATATAGACGCAGCTCACAAGCTTATTGAGCAACAGGTATGTTTGTTAGAAGCCTGGATTGATTTTGTGTGCGAAATTTCGGTTATGGTGTGTGGTGACACATTTGGCACCATGGCACTTTTTGAGCCGTCTGAGAATATTCATAAACACAATATTCTGCATGCTTCTGTGGTACCAGCGCGTATTTCAGAACCTATTCGCGAGCGTGCACGTGCTGAAGCGCTCAAAATTGCCCATGCAGCACATCTTGTTGGTGATTTAGGCGTTGAGATGTTTGTGTTACACGATGACTCCATCATGATAAACGAACTTGCACCCAGGCCGCATAATTCTGGTCATTACACCATTGAAGCCTGCGATTTTTCGCAATTTGATCTACACATACGAGCCATCTGTGGCATGCATATAGCCCAGCCACATCTGCTTTCACCTGCTGTTATGATGAACGTTCTTGGTCAGCACATTGAAGGCACCTATAACAGTATGAATGAGCACGCTAACTGGCATTATCACCTGTATGGCAAGGATGAGACTCGCTATGCGCGCAAAATGGGGCACGTTACCGCATTGTGCAAAGACACTACGCTACAGCTTAAAGCGTTCGATGAATGCGGTATTTGGACAAAAGATAATGTGTAGCCATAGGTTACTGCTGGTAAAGATGGTACATGTAGATGGTTAGTAGGTAAGGCAAAACGTACAGCGAGAAAGGATTGTACATGCAAAAGGGGAAACTATCTTATGTGGGAAAAGCAAAAGATATGTACGAAACCGATGACCCTCGTCTGCTTTGGATGGTCTATAAAGATCAGGCAACTGCAGGTGATGGCGCTAAAAAAGAGCAAATAGCTGGTAAAGGTGAGCTCAATCAAAAAATTACACGCCTTATTTTTGCATATTTAGCTGATCACGGCATTAAAACCCATCTCAAAGAGATTATTTCCGATACAGAAGAGCTTGTTGAAAAACTTGATATGTTTGAGCTTGAAGTTGTGTTAAGAAACCTCGCAGCTGGAAGCATCGTTCGACGTCTTGGTATTGAAAAAGGCACCGAGTTTAAGGGCGGCATGATTGAGTTTTACTATAAATCTGACGATTTGCATGACCCGCTGTTAACAGACGATAATTTGATGTTTATGCACTTGGCAACCCCTGCTCAGCTGCAAGAAATTAAACGTCTTACCCTAGAAGTAAATACGCTGCTCTCAGAACTTTTTAAGCGTGCTGGTTTAATATTGGTTGATTTTAAGCTTGAATTTGGTACAAATGCCGATGGAGAAGTTGTATTAGGAGATGAGTTTTCTCCCGATAACTGCAGACTTTGGGATGTACACACGCACGAGAGCTTTGATAAAGATATTTTTAGAAACTCCGACGAAGATATGATTCCCTTCTATAAAGCAGTTTACGAGCGTCTTTGTTCTGCTTTGTCTTAAACCCAACTAAGAGATAGGTTGTTTGATGTATAACGTAGAAATTTATGTAAGTTATAAAGAGTCCATTTTAGATCCTCAAGGTCAGGCAATTAAAAAGGCTGTACATCAGATGAATTATGCTTCGGTGGAAAGCGTGCGTCAGGGCAAATATTTTGAGATGACGCTTGACGATACCGAAGAACATCCTGTGAATGTTGTTGAAGAAATTGCCGACAAATTGCTTGCAAACGTTAACACCGAAAGCTTTGTGTATACCATTTGGCATCATGACAGTGCAACTGGAGAAACAACGTTAATTGCCGATACAAAATGCACGCAAAACAATTCCTCAGCTGCGGATACACACTAAAGGAGTGGGTATGAAATTTGCCGTTATTCAATTTTTAGGGTCTAACTGCGATATGGATATGCTTTGCGCGCTTCGTGATGTTTTGGGCGAAGAAGCACAATATGTTCTGGCTTCACAAACTTCACTTGAAGGATTTGATGCGGTTATGTTGCCAGGAGGTTTTTCGTACGGTGACTATCTACGAAGCGGCGCAATTGCTCGTTTTGCACCCATCATGTCAGAAGTTAAGCGCTTTGTTGAAGAAGGAAAACTTGTTTTAGGTACTTGCAACGGTTTTCAGATTCTTGTTGAGGCAGGCTTTTTGCCTGGCGCATTTTTGCGCAACACTAACTTACATTTTGTTTGTAAGTGGCAAAAATTAAGGGTTGTCAATAATACAAGTGCATTTTCCTCGGCATTTAAAAAGGATCAAATTATCACGCTTCCCATTGCTCATGGTGAGGGCAATTATTATTGCGACGAGCAAACGCTTGCATCTATGCGCGCTCACAATCAAATCATTTTTACCTACGAAGGCGAAAATCCTAACGGCTCGGTTGCAAATATAGCAGGTATCACCAATGAGCGTGGCAACGTAATTGGCATGATGCCTCATCCCGAGCGTGCTGTTGAGGAGCTTTTAGGCGGCAAAGACGGTCTTTGTGTATTTAAATCAATGGTTGCAGCATTTAAGAAAGACGAGGTACATGCATGAGTTCCTATGGTAAAGAGCCTACGTGTGAAGAAATTCGTCAAACAAAAATATATAAAGATTGGGCGATGTCCGAAGAAGAATACGATCATGCGTGCAAGATTTTAGGTAGATTGCCTAATTATACGGAGTGCGGTTTATTTGCTGTTATGTGGAGCGAGCACTGCTCATATAAGAATACAAAACCAGTATTGCGTAAGTTTCCTACAAAAGGCCCTCGTGTAATTCAAGGACCAGGTGAAGGTGCAGGTGTTGTTGACATTGGTGATGGATTGGCTGTGGTATTTAAGGCCGAGAGTCACAATCACCCGTCTGCAGTTGAGCCTTATGAAGGAGCAGCTACTGGCGTAGGCGGTATTTTGCGCGATATTTTTAGTATGGGCGCGCGTCCTATTGCCGTTTTGGATTCGCTTAGGTTTTCCTCGCTTGATAACGCTCGCACAGAATATTTGTTCAAAGAAATTATTCATGGTATTTCGGGGTATGGTAATTGTATTGGTATACCAACTGTTGGTGGCGAAATTGCTTTTGATGAATCATATCAGGGAAATCCGCTGGTCAACGTTATGTGCGTTGGTCTGATGAAAACGTGCGACTTAAAGCTTGGTCGTGCGGCTGGAGCTGGGAATTCTATCATTTATGTAGGCGCAAAAACTGGTCGTGACGGAATTCACGGCGCAACGTTTGCAAGTGAGGAATTTGATACCACTAAAAAGTCTAAGCGTTCTGCTGTTCAAGTAGGAGATCCTTTTATGGAAAAGCTCCTTTTGGAAGCGTGCTTAGATATCATTACAACTTGTCCTGATGAGTTGGTAGGTATTCAAGACATGGGCGCAGCCGGCCTTGTTTCTTCTAGTTCGGAAATGGCTTCAAAAGCGCATATGGGTATGGAGCTCAACCTTGATTTTGTTCCACAGCGTGAAACACATATGACACCATACGAAATGATGCTCTCCGAATCTCAGGAGCGCATGCTTTTATGTGTTGCAAAAGGTCATGAAGATAAAATTATTCAGATTTGTAAAAAGTACAGCTTGGATGCGGTAAAAATTGGTGAAGTTTGCGAAGGACACCAATATAAGCTGTATCACAAGGGTAAGCTGGTTGCTGATATTCCTGTTGATGCATTAAGTGAGAATGCACCCGTATATGAAAATGAGTCGCGTGAGCCTCAACATATTATACAAGCGGTCCAAGAGCAGTATACGCCCTGCTTTACCGATGCAATTCAGACGCTTAAGAATCTGTTGGCGACTCCTACCATTGCTTCTAAAAAGCGTGTATACGAAACCTACGATACCATGGTACGTACGTCTACGGTTGTGGGGCCAGGCTCATCAGCTGCGGTTATTCGTGTTCGTGGGACTAATAAAGCACTTGCCGCTACCACCGATTGTAACGCGCGCTATATCTATCTTGATCCTTTTGTGGGAGGTCAAATTGCTGTTTGCGAAGCTGCGCGCAATTTAGTGGCAACGGGTGCTCAGCCTTTGGCAATTACAGATTGTCTAAACTTTGGAAATCCAAAAGACCCCGAGATATTCTACGAAATTAAAGAAAGCGCACGTGGCATTGGCGATGCTTGCTCTGCTCTTAAAACGCCTGTTGTTTCGGGAAATGTATCGCTTAATAACGAAACAAATGGTCATGCTATTATGCCAACTCCTATGATTGGTATGGTGGGCTTGATCGAAGATTTATCGCATATTACTTCTTCTCATTTCAAAACAGCTGGTGATGTAATTTACACGCTTGGCGCAACGCACGCCGACTTTAACGGATCTGAGCTGCAAAATCTTGAGTGCGAACGTGTAAGCGGAAAGCTTTTTGCCTTTGATCTTGAGGCGGAAATGCGCAATCAAGAGCTCATTTTACGTGCGATTAAAGATGGCTTTGTTTCTGCATGTACCGACGTGAGCGAAGGTGGACTGGCAGTTGCTTTAAGCGAGTGCTGCTTTGAGCATGGCGTTGGAGCTACGGTCACGCTTGATATGCATACGCCGTGCATATTTGCCGAAACGCAATCGCGTTTTGTTTTAAGCGTTCCTGCAGATAAGCGCACTGCGTTTGAGCAGGCTTATGGAGCTCAATTTAAGCAGGTAGGCTATGTAACCGAAGAAGCAGAGCTGCGTATTACAACATTGGATGAGCAGTTGAATGTTCCCGTAGATGAGCTTAAGTGCTGCTGGGAAAAAACCATTTCGCGTCACATGTAGGAGCAGGAGATCATATGACCGAAACAACTTTTATGCATGAATATGACGCGCAGGCAGGCGAACTTGTAAGCTGCGATTATCAAGACATTGCTCGTGATGAGCCGCATGAAGAGTGCGGTCTCATCGGTGTGTATCATCACTGTGATGCGAGCCTTTTGAGTTTCTTTGGGCTTATTGCATTGCAGCATAGAGGTCAAGAAGGCGCAGGTATTGTAAGCTTTACTCACCGCGATAAAGATGGAGCGGCGCAGCCGCGTGTTCATCAAAAACGTGGTCTTGGGCTGGTAAGTGAAGTTTTTTATCAGCGTAAGGATTTCTCTGAACTTCCGGGCGATATTGCATTAGGACATGTCCGTTATTCAACTTGTGGTGATGCGTCAATTAACAATATTCAGCCATTTGTATTCAGATTTTCGGATATAAATGTAGCGCTTGCGCATAACGGCAATCTTGTAAACAGCACAACACTGCGAAAACGTCTTGAAGACCAAGGAGCTATTTTTAATTCCACCAGTGACTCAGAGATTTTAATGCATCTTATTCGTCATAGTTCAAAAAGCTCGTTTCATGAGCAGATAAAAGACGCACTTTTGCAGGTAAAAGGTGGATTTACCTATATTTTAGCAACGGGCGATGAGTTGATTGGTGCCTGTGACCCCTGCGGTTTTAGGCCTTTGGTTGTAGGAAAACTGGGCGACGGTGCATATTGTATGGCAAGCGAATCGTGCGCGCTTAATCAAATTGGTGCATCATTTTTATTTGATGTTGAGCCTGGTGAAGTAGTGTTTATTAAAGACGGCCAGGTTACACGCGAATATTATACCAGCCACCATCAACAGGCAATTTGCGCGATGGAGTATATCTACTTTGCGCGACCCGATTCGGTTATTCACGATGTATGTGTTCACACGGCGCGCAAACGCTCTGGTGAAATTCTTGCGCACGAGGCTCCGTGTCCGCAGGCCGATTTGGTGATAGGTGTACCCAATTCTTCGCTTTCCGCAGCTATGGGCTATGCTGAAGCGTCGGGTTTGCCTAACGAAATGGGGCTCGTTAAAAATCAGTATATTGGCAGAACGTTTATACAACCTACTCAGGCCGAGCGCCGGCGAGGCGTACGCATGAAGTTGTCGGCGGTGCGCAAGATCGTTGAAGGTAAAAGCATCGTGATGGTTGATGATTCAATTGTGCGTGGCACTACCTCGCGTTTAATTGTTGCGCTGCTCTTTGAAGCTGGTGCGCGAGAAGTGCACGTACGCATTGCGAGTCCTGCTCTTAAATATCCGTGTTTTTATGGAATTAATATTTCGGATACGCGTGAGCTTATTGCAGCAGGTCACAGCCTTGAATACATTAGGTCCTTTATTGGAGCAACATCACTTGCGTATTTAAGTGAGCAAGGTCTTATTAAAGCGATTGATCTGCATGTGGATGCTCCGTATCAAGGTTTGTGTATGGCGTACTTTAACGGTGATTATCCAACACGCTTGTTTGATTACGAGCAGGATTACAAAGCCTCTCTTACCGAGGTAAATCAAGTGCCGCTTAAACATGCTTCGCATATTACCGATCGTGTTCAATAACACAGGCATGCATGTACGATGTGTTTTGCATTCCAAATGGAAAGGATTCTTATGAGCCAAAATGCATATTCTCAAGCAGGTGTTGATGTAGAAGCAGGATATGAAGCTGTATCTCGTATAAAAAAGCATGTTCATGCAACATATCGAAAAGAAGTTTTGGGCGATCTGGGCGGATTTGCTGGTTTATTTTCGCTTAAAGACTTTCACTTTGACGATCCCGTTTTAGTTTCGGGAACCGATGGTGTTGGTACTAAAATCCTGTTAGCAAAGCAACTTAATCGACTTGATACTGTTGGCATAGACTGTGTTGCTATGTGCGTAAACGATGTTCTTGCACAAGGTGCTGAGCCCCTGTTTTTCCTCGATTACATAAGCGTGGGCAAAAACTCGCCTGAACGCATGGAAGCATTGGTTAAAGGCGTGTGTGAGGGGTGTAAACAAGCAGGCGCTGCGCTTATTGGCGGCGAAATGGCAGAGATGCCTGGTCTGTATGAATCAGATGAGTTTGATTTAGCAGGTTTTTGTGTGGGTATTGCTGAGCGTCGTGCGCTTTTGCATACATCGCTGGTGCATGAGGGTGATGTACTTGTAGGATTAGCTTCTTCGGGTATACATTCAAATGGATTTAGTCTTGTTCGCTCTATTTTAGGTCAATCGCTATCGCAGCATCCTGAGCTTTTGGAGCCTACTAAAATCTATGTAAAAAGCGTTCTTCCGCTGGTACAGCAAGGGCTTATTCACGGGATTTCTCATATCACAGGCGGCGGATTTGTTGAAAACATTCCGCGTATGTTGCCAAGTGATTTGTGCGCACATATATACGATGGATCATGGGAAAAACCAGCCGTCTTTAGCATGCTTCAAGAAAAGGGTAATCTTGAATATGCCTCTATGTTTGAATATTTCAATATGGGCATTGGTCTTGTCCTTTCTGTTGGTAAAAGCGATGTCCAAAAGGTAATGGACGCTCTTAAAACCGCAGGTGAACAGGTGTTTGTGATTGGTGGGGTAGAGAAAGCTGACTCCATAGAACGCACCTCGTCTGCATATTTACAAGATAGGCCACAAATTGTTATAGACACAAAGACCTCCGAGGAGCACTAAGTTATGAGACTTGCTGTTTTTGCATCGGGTTCTGGTACAAATTTTGAAGCAATTTATGATATATGTTGTCGTCAAACGCATGTTTTAGATATTGCGCTTCTTTTTTGTGACAACCCAAATGCGTATGTGTGCACACGCGCCAAAAAATTAGGCGTTCCGCTTGAGGTTTTCTCTCCTTGTGATTTTGCACCACGCGCAGAGTACGAGCAAGCTCTTGTTGCACTTTGCAAGCGCTATAAAATAGATTTTGTGGCATTGGCAGGCTATATGCGTATTTTACATAAGCCTATGTTGGACGCATTTCCTCAAAAAATCATCAACATTCATCCTGCACTTTTACCTTCCTTCCCAGGAGCTACGGCTATCGCAGATGCTTTTGCTGCAAAAGTAAAGATTTCAGGGGTAACCGTTCATTACATTGACGAGGGAATAGACACGGGAACAGTTATAAGTCAAGTGCAAGTTCCTCGCTTTAATGATGATACCATTGATAGTTTTGAAGCGCGTATTCATGAAGCAGAGCATTTGTTATACCCTTCTGTTTTGATAAAAATTGCCTGTAAAAGTACGTTTGATACTGATGAACTCGTGAGTGCGTAACATATCGCACACGAAGCACACGAAGCACGAAAGGATGTCTCATGGACATATTGGTTGTAGGTTCTGGTGGACGCGAACACGCCTTAGCGCGCTCGTTTGCGAAGTCGCCTCACGTGGCACACGTTTTTTGCGCACCTGGTAATCCAGGCATGTGCGCTGAAAAGATATCATGTGTTCCAATTCCTCAAGATGACTTTAAGGGATTAGCCGATTTTTGCGTACAACATAACATCGATTGGACATTTGTTGGACCCGAGTTACCTCTCTTTTCTGGCATTGTTGATTATTTTGAGGCACGCGGGCTCAAAATTTTTGGTCCAACTCAAAAAGCTGCACAAATAGAATCATCAAAATCATTTGCTAAAGACTTGATGGAAGCACATCACATTCCTACGGCAAAATATTCAGTTCATACATCTTATGAAAGTGCATTAGATGCTGTAAAAAAACAGTGTGTCACCTCGTCTCATTTTGCTCCTATTGTTATTAAAGCTGACGGTCCAGCGGCAGGTAAAGGGGTTATTATTGCTCGTACTTTACACGATGCAGACCAAGCGCTTCAAGAAATATTTACACTTCATGAGTTTGGGAGCCAAACAAAAGTTGTTCTTGAAGAGTTCCTTGAAGGTCCTGAATTTTCGTTCTTTACTCTTGTATATGGCAATAGTCGTATCTATTTACCTTGCGCACAAGATTTCAAGCGCCAAGGTACAGGAGATACTGGCTTAAATACAGGAGGCATGGGCGCGTATACGCCTGTTCCCTTCGTAACGCCTGAACTGGTTCAGCAAACTATTACAACTATCGTTGAACCTACTTTGTCGGCACTGCAACAAAGCGACGCTCAATTTAACGGAGTACTGTACACGGGGCTTATGCTTACAAGCTCTGGTCCTTATGTTATAGAATTTAACGCCCGTTTTGGTGACCCCGAAACACAGGTTATCACATCAGTTTTGGATGAAGATACTGCATTGATGATAGCTGAGTTGCTTAGCGGCACAGATACCAAACGCTTTGCCAAGGCACATGGTTCATGCGTAGGAGTTGTTGTTGCTGCTGATGGTTATCCAAAATCTTATATAAAAAATATTCCACTCACACCTTTTATCAACCCTCCTTCTTCGATTGAATTGATTTATGCTGGAGTAAAGTCGGATACAACGTTAGATACACAAACAGATGCAACATCACGTGAAAAGTTAGGACTAGAATTAAGCGCAAAGTTAGACGTAAATCAAGGTGATCTGGTATCTTCAGGTGGTCGTATTCTTATGGCGCTTTCACAAGGTTCTAGCATTGCACAAGCCCGGAAGCACGTCTATGACTACCTCGATTCGTTAGAACTTCCACATATGTTTTATCGTTCAGATATTGCACTTAAAGCTCAAAACAACAATGCATAGAGTTTTTCTGCCATCTACTGCATAAAGTGTTTCTAACGTTTTATGCAGCAATGGCATGCGGCGTATCCAACAACATGCACGTTTTATACGAAATGAGCAGCGTGTATATAACGTGTTTATGCATGATGGCCTCCAATTTGTTGGTTTCTCTGTCTTCCTGTTGCGTGTGGCAATAAGCTTGTTCCTCGCAACAGGGAGTTTTTACCATATTTGTGTTTGACGGCAAGTGTGGCATACGCAAGTTTATATTCGTTAGTGTGCGATTCATCTCCTTCAAAAAGTGTTGGAGTAACTTGTGCTTGGGGCTTAAGATTTCCCAGCGTAATGCAAATTTTGCGTATAAGACGATCTTTATCAACGCGTGTGTCCCACAACGTATCAAGAATTTGTTCTAGTATGCTGCGTGATGCTGTATGGTATGAAAGCGTATGAGAACAGTGAAGTGTGTGCTGACGATTTTTGAGATAAACAGAATCAATACTGTTTACCTGAGCTAAGGGCATGTTGGTATACATAACTTCAAGCGTGATGCACGAGCATGTATTTTTTTCTTCAATAAGACGAAGACATGAGTCGTAAATCATTTCTTTACAAATACTTTTTGCTTCTGCTTCGCTATAATCGCGCAGAAGTACCTGCCCATTTGACATCGACTGATGTTGTGGTTTGTATGCCTTGATTGAAGTCATGGTGCAAAAATCAAGACCCCAAGCATGATGAATAAGCGTGTGCGCACCTATGCCAAATTCTCGCAACAGAATTTCATTGGGAATGCCACATACGCCATGCAGATCAAACACGCCATAACGTGCAAGTTTTTGTGCGGTGCTTGATCCTATGCCCCATATATCTGTCAGTGGTCGATGATGCCATATATCACGATAAAAGAGCGTTTTGGTAAGAATTCCCATGTGCGTGTTATTGTGTTTTGCGATAATATCCATGGCAATTTTTGCAAGAAACATATTGCTTCCAATACCCGCTGTTGCACAAATATGTTCTTGCTCATATACGGCGTCGATAAGCATTTGCGCAATTTGTTGTGACGACATGTTGTATCGTTTGATATATGGTGCAATATAGATAAAACACTCATCTATTGAGTACGGAAAAATATCGCACGGTGCACAAAATTGTTCATAGATAGAGCGTATACGTGCAGAAACATCAACATAGTGCTGCATGCGTGGTTTTACTTTTATATACGTTATGTCTTTAGGGATCTCGTATACTCTACAACGATTTCGTACACCTTGTGCTTTAAGCGCAGGTGTAACAGCCAAGCAGATGGTTCCTTCTCCGCGGTCGGGATCGGCAACTACCAAGTTGGTTGTAAATGGATTGAGCCCTCGATCGGCACATTCAACTGAAGCGTAAAAAGTTTTGAGATCAATGCACATATACGGTAGGGCATCTATATGCTCATACGTTGCTTTTTGTGCGCATAGACCTTGTGCTGCTTTGGCATGTGCTTGGGATGTAGCATTAAAAGGAATGTATCCTGCAAGTGTGAACACCGAGACTCCTTAGAACAAAAGTTCGTAAAACATGTGTTCTAGTGTAGAACGCATGTACGATAAAAGCAAGTCTCATTACATGTTATATATGTGTGCAAATATACCTACAAGCCATGGGTTTGCCATATGCTGACACCTTGGCATAATACTTGAGCATAATACCTTGGCATAATACCTTGGCATAATGCCAAGGTATATAATCCACCTACGTGCGCATATAACCGTTTAGACGCGCTAAATAATTTGAAAGATGAAAAAATCCAAATAATGGGTTTCGGGCATACCCCATATAATAGGATGATCGCATGCCTGTTGCCGAGCTTCAATTTGTTTGAGCGTAACCTGGGCTTGTTGTGCTGCGCTTCGAAGCACGTCTTGCAAAAGCTTTGTTGACATAAAGTGACTACAACTACAAGTGGCTAGATATCCGCCACGTGGCAGAAGCTTCATGGCATGGTAATTGATTTCTTTGTAGCCTCGCATGGCCGAAGAAATGGTGCTCCTACTTTTAGTAAATGCAGGAGGATCAAGAATTATTACATCAAAAGGGCCGCCTTCGGCATGTGCATAGTTTTTATCCTGCTCCAATTTACGCAGATAGTCCAGAACATCTGCACAGCTACAGTGCACAATATGTTCAACATGGTTAAGACGGGCATTTTCTTGAGCCAGTTTGAGTGCAAGCTCGCTAATATCAACCGCTCGAACAGTTTTTGCTCCTGCGACGGCTGCATTAAGGGCAAATGGCCCAACGTGTGAGAAGCAGTCTAATACGCGTTTACCTGCACATATGCTACGTATTGCTCGTCTATTGTATTTCTGATCCAGAAAAAATCCCGTTTTTTGACTGTTTTCTACATCAACAGAAAAAGCTATTCCATTTTCATGCATGATAAGCTGCGATGAAGTGGGCACACTCAGTGCAGGTGCCAATTTGGTATACCAGCCTTTATAAAGCGTTAAACCTTCTTTAGTACGCACAGGCGAATCGCAGCGTTCATACAGTGCACGGATATCTTCGCCAGCCTCGTGCAAAACTTCAACAACAAGTCGATAGAGCAAATCTTTTATACGATCAACACCAACTGTGGTAATTTGACATACCAAAACACTTTCATATCTATCGACGATAAGTCCAGGAATGCCGTCCGCTTCGGAAAAAATAACGCGGCAGCAGTGCGTATCATCGGTATGGGGAAGGCTCTGTTCTTTCATGCAGCTTACGCGGTATTGCCATGCCCACATAATGCGACGTTTCCAGAATGCTTCGTCAAAACGATCATTAGCATTTGTGCTTACCATACGCAAACGAATGGCACTATTTTGAGAAAGAAACGCTGTACCTCGATACGTTCCATTTTCTTCGCAAACATCTACGAGTGAAGCATTTTCCACTGTTCGCACAGTTTTATCACGTGCTTCAATTTTTATAACCTCGTCAGCATAAACCCAGTTAAATCCATCTTTAAGCGCTCGCGTGGCCTTTTTGGTAATAGTGGCTATAGGATATGTTCTACTTTGCTTCATCGGCGCTCCTCGGATACGCTTGTTACCGTGTGTTTTAGGCAGACCTTCATAATCAACGGTTTATCCATCAGGACAAAACGTTATGCATTATCCCAAATTCGATGTGTAAAAACACCGTCTTCATAGATACCATAACTATGCGTGCCGTCTTTAGGAAGGCCAACGCTGCCTGGATTAAAACACCATATACCTGGGTACGCTGTGCTTTCCTCGTTTATTTTTTTGTGAGTATGCCCAAATATCAAAGCACTTCCCTGCGGAAGAGGCGGCATATGATCACAAGAATTATGAAAACCTGCTCCCCATTTATGTCCGTGCGTGCAAAAGAGTGCGCGACCTTCTATGGGCTTGCCATGCTCGTCTGTGCGCTGAATTTTGGTACCAATATCACTATCAAGAGTTTGATCCCATAAAATGTTATATTCTGCTAAACAAGGAAATTCCAAAACCCATTGATCAACTTCTGCTTCGCAGTTACCGCGCACTACAATAAGCTGTTCTTTAATTGAATTAAGCATAGCAATAACTTCTTTATGATTATAATCAGCAGGAAGATTATTACGTGGACCGTGATACAGTAAATCGCCCAACAATATAACGCGATCAGGTTGATACTGGTCAAGCTCATCAATTAAGCGGCGACACCATTGAGCGGCACCATGAATATCCGATGCAATAACGAGCTTCATAAAATCATCTCCATAAATTTGATGAGTGCGCGCACGCACATTAACGCGCGCAACTTGTATCAAGTGTACTACAACTGTATTGTGACCTGTGCAAATACAACACGTATTCAAGAAGACACGCTCTTGCGCCTATGCTCAGATATGAAGGTGCAGAGCATAATATCTATGATATGTGGAGATATAAAAAATCTAGTATGAATACACTTAGATTATGTATAGTATTCATATATAGAGGGAACAATTCTGATAGTGCGTGAGAAACGCACCTTTAACGAAATGTAAAACATGCACGATATCCATACAAAGCGTATGTGTGCTTGTGCATGTCATGATGAAAGGATACCAGCTATGAGTAAAGTATTGGGAATCGACCTTGGTACCACAAACTCGGCAATGGCAGTGCTTGAGGGTGGCGCACCTACTATTATTGTAAATGCCGAAGGCGATCGCACCACACCTTCAGTCGTGGGCTTTCGTGCCGAAGGCGACCGTATTGTAGGAAAAGCTGCTAAAAACCAAGCAGTTACCAACCCTACCAACACGGTATTTTCTATTAAGCGTTTTATGGGTCGTCGTTTTGACGAGGTTAGTTCAGAGATTAAAACTGTTCCTTATACCGTTAAAGGCGGTACTGGCAATCGTGCTGTTGTAACCATTAACGGAGAGGACTTTACCCCTGAGCAAATTTCGGCCATGGTGCTTTCTAAGATGAAGGCTGATGCCGAGAAATATTTGGGAGAAAAAGTTACCGAAGCTGTTATTACCGTTCCTGCTTACTTTAATGACGCGCAACGTCAGGCAACTAAAGACGCAGGTAAAATTGCAGGTTTGGACGTTAAGCGTATTGTAAACGAGCCTACGGCTGCAGCACTTGCATACGGTTTGGATAAAAAAGATATTGACCAAAAAGTTCTCGTATTTGACCTTGGTGGCGGTACGTTCGATGTATCGCTGCTTGATTTGGCAGATGGCGTGGTAGAAGTTCTTGCTACTAATGGTGATAACCACCTGGGTGGTGACGATTGGGATCAGCGTGTTATCGACTGGTTGGCAGATAAATTCCAGTCGGATAACAATATTGATCTGCGTAAAGATCCTATGGCTCTTCAGCGTCTTAAAGAGGCTGCTGAAAACGCAAAGAAAGAGCTTTCAAGTGCTCAACAAGCAGACATTAACCTGCCCTTTATTACTGCTGATGCAACTGGTCCTAAGCACCTCAATTACACACTTACCCGTGCCGAGTTTGAGCGCATTACGCGCGACTTGCTTGAGCGTTGCAAAGAGCCTGTTACCAAGGCACTTCACGATGCAAATATTTCAATCTCCGATGTAAATGAAGTCATCCTCGTTGGTGGATCATCTCGTATGCCTGCTGTTCAAGAGCTTGTTAAAACCATTACGGGCAAGCAACCTAATATGAGCGTTAACCCCGATGAGGTAGTTGCTGATGGTGCAGCGGTTCAAGCTGGTGTTCTTACCGGTGATGTTTCGGGCATTTTGCTTTTGGATGTAACTCCTTTAAGCTTAGGTGTTGAAACTATGGGTGGCGTTATGACCAAGATGATTGATCGTAATACAACCATTCCTACCAGCAAAACCGAGATTTATTCAACTGCTGTTGACAATCAAACATCTGTTGAAATCAACGTTTTACAAGGCGAGCGTGAGCTGGCGCGCGACAACAAGAGCTTAGGTAAGTTTAGTCTGACTGGTATCCCTGCAGCTCGTCGTGGAGTTCCTCAAATTGAGGTTACCTTTGATATCGACGCAAACGGTATTGTAAAGGTTACTGCAAAAGATAAGGGAACAGGCAAAGAGCAGCAGATCACCATTTCTGGTTCAACAGCACTTTCTGATGACGAAGTAGACCGCATGGTTAAAGATGCTGAATCTCATGCTGAAGAAGATAAAAAGCACAAAGACGAAATTGAAGTACGCAACCAAACAGACTCGCTTGCATACTCAACCGAGCAAACTTTGAAGGATTTGGGTGACAAGGTTCCTGCTGATCAGAAGAAAGCTGCTGAAGATGCGGTAGCTGAAGCTAAGAAGGCACTCGAAGGCCAAGACATCGAAGCTATTAAGGCTGCTGGCGAAAAACTGCAGGAAGTTGGCCATAAACTTGCTGAGATCGTGTATTCAAACGCACAACAAGCAAGTGCACAACAGCCACAAGGTGGTGCTGCAGACGCGCAACAAAAGCCTCAAGATGATGTTGTTGACGCAGATTATGAAGTTGTAGACGACGACAAAAAGAACTAAGCGTTACACGCATAGCTAGTAGCCGGGGCAGTACACAATTTCTGTACTGCCCTCTATACCATAAGGAGGTAGAACGTCTATGATGCCTAAAGATGAAAAACAGGATTGCTCTTGCAAGGATGCAGCAGCTGCGTCTCAACAGATGCCTCACAGTCATCATGATATCCCATCTGCACATAAGTCGGATGATAAATCACCTGCTCAAGCTTGTAGTTCGTGTGATACTGCTGCGCACGGTACGGAACATTTAGATGCATGTGCCGATGAGGACGCTACCGTAGCCGCAGCTATTGCTGCAGGTGAAAAAGCTGCGCGTGAAGACATTAAGGCAGACTTTGACAAGCTTAAAAAAGAACATGACGAGCTTTCTGGACAATTAGAAGATTTACAAGACACACTTGACGCAAAGTCCAAAGAGGCAGCGGCAGCAAATCAAAAATTTATGCGCCTGCAAGCAGATTGGGATAATTACAGACGACGTACGGCTCAGGAACGTCTGGACGAGCAAGCGCGTGCAGCCGAAAAACTGGTTCTAAGCCTTTTACCCGTTATTGATGACATGGAGCGCGCAGCTAATCATGCAGCTTCTTTAGATAACAAGGATGATAACTTTACACAGTTCTTAGATGGTATTTCTCAAGTTCACGATAAAATGCTTGCAATTTTGGAAAAAGAAGGCGTTGAGGTTATTGATCCTGCAGGTAAAGCCTTTGATCCTTTGATTCATCAAGCAGTGGGCAGGCAAGAAAATAAAGATGCCTATGCCGATACAGTTGCCGATGTATATCAAAAAGGTTATCGCATGGGTGGAAAAGTAATCCGCAATGCTATGGTTACGGTGACGTTTGGAGGTCCTGCTCGTCCTGCAGATACTCAAGATGACGCAACGAGCTCAGACAGTGCTTCTGAACAAGCATAGTGTGCTCAACCTTTGAATTGTTGAAAGGAGGCGCTTGTCAAAATGGCGCAAAGAAGTTATTACGATATTTTAGGCGTACCAAAAAGCGCCACCGATCAAGATATTCGTCGGGCATTTCGTAAATTAGCAGCAAAATATCACCCTGATGCTGGCGGTGACGAAAAAAAATTTAAAGAGATCAGCGAGGCTTATACAACACTTTCAGATAAAAACAAGCGTCGTGAGTATGATCAGATGTTGCAATTTGGTGGAATTGGCGGTTCGGGTTTTGGGCCCTACACTTCTGCTGGGCGTGGCTCGTCATATGCGTACACAGCCAATATGGGCAATTGGAATGATGTTTTTACTAACATTCGTAATGGTAATGGTGCGTTTTCAGATTTTGATTTTTCAAGTATTTTTGGGAATGCCGCAGGTTCGCAAGGCTATACGCAACGCAGCGCAAAGGGTAGAGATCTAACATTATCGCTTACACTGAGCGCGCAACAGGCATATAACGGTTGTACACAGCGCGTACGCTTTACAATTCCATCTACTAAAGAAAGCCAAACGTTAGAGGTAAAAGTTCCTGCTGGTGCTCAAAATGGTGGCAAGCTGAGGTATCGTGGTCGAGGAGAATACGGTATCGGTACCGGCGAACGTGGAGATCTTGTTATTACCACTTCTGTTTCGGATGATCCGCTTTTCCATCGTGATGGTGCAGATGTTCATATGGAGCTTCCTATTAGTATATATGAAGCTATATTAGGCGCCCATATAGACATTCCAACCCCTGATGGTACCGAGCTTCGTCTTAAAATTCCCGCAGGTACACAAGACGGCAAGACATTTAGATTCAAAGACTTGGGTGCATGCGTGCCTAAGAAAAAAGGTGCGCGCGGCTCGCTTTTTGTTAGCGTGAGTGTAAAAATTCCTACGTATCTTTCTGCAAAAGAGCGTGAAACTTTTGAGCGTTTGCGTGATAATGATATGCAAGACTACAGAAAGGACGTGCGTGAGCATGGAGACGCGTGGAAAAAGCGCTAAAGATAAGCCGTTATACATGATCAGTGTTGCAGCCGAACTTACTGGCATGCATCCGCAAACACTTCGTGTCTATGAACAAAAAGGTCTTGTAAATCCTGGTCGTTCGCGCGGAAACACGCGTTTGTATTCCGCTAACGATATAGAGCGCTTAAATCTTATCAGCAAACTCACCGATGAAGGTATTAATCTTGCAGGTGTGGTTCGTATTTTGGATATGCGTGAGCGCTCCGTTGCTCGTGATGAAGAAAACGATGCATTGCGCAAACGCATACGCGCGCTTGAAGATGAAGTCCACGAGCTGCGTATGCGCGAGCGTATAACCGCGCTTGCTCGCTATGATTCTAATAATCCCGAAACAATTATGCGTGGTTTATTATCTGGAGATACTCAAGACGCGTGATATAAACCATTTGGTGTGCGCGTAAGCTAAAGCTAGACTTTACTGTGTTCTATTCGCAGGTAGAACACGCCTTTTCCTTTTATTTTTTGCGTAATTTCTTACTTGTAGGATATGTGTAGACCTATAAATCTAATATGAATACACTTAGATAATGTATAAAGTAAGACTTAAGGGTAATACTTCTTAACAGAGATTGAGCCACGCGCCCAATCGTATAAAACAAATATTCGTAAATTTCATGAAAGAGGTGGTATGTATGCAGCTGTCTATGTGGTCCACTACAGCTCAGGAGTTGCTCCAACAGGCAATCGCCGCAGCTCAAACAGCACATGCATCGCAGGTGTTGCCGCTGCACGTTTTGGATGCGCTTCTTTCATCGCGTGAAAGAAATATATCTGCCATTATCGAAAAAATTGGCGGTGACGCCGGGGCTATCGAGCGCTCAGTGAAAGAGAAGCTTGCTAAGTTACCAGCAATAACAGGGCAAACTGTGCAAACTGAGCTAAGCAATCAGCTCATTGATGTGGCAAATAAAGCTGAGGCATATGCTCATAAACTTACCGATGATTACGTTACAACCGAGCATATTCTTTATGCGCTTGCGTCTACATCGGGTGATGCACAAAAAATCTTGCAAGACTTTGGCATTACTGCACAGCGTGTTGCAAAAGTTTACGAGGAATTACGCGGAAATGATCGCGTAACCTCTGCCGACAGTAAGCCTCAATTTCAGGCGCTTGAACAATACGGCAGAAACGTTTGCGCACTTGCTCGTGCTCACAAGCTTGACCCCGTTATTGGCCGTGTTGAAGAGATTCGTAGGACAATTCAGGTCCTTAGTCGTCGTACTAAAAATAACCCAGTCCTTATTGGTGAACCTGGTGTTGGTAAAACAGCAATTGTAGAAGGGCTAGCCGAGCGCATAGTTGCAGGCGATGTTCCGTCAAGCATCAAAGATAAAGAGCTTATCGAGCTTGATATGAGCGCGCTTGTTGCTGGAGCTAAGTATCGTGGCGAATTTGAAGATCGCCTTAAAGCAGTGCTTAAAGAAGTAGAAAAATCTCAAGGCCGAATTATTTTGTTCATTGATGAGCTTCACACGATTGTAGGAGCAGGGGCAACAGATGGTGCAATGGATGCCGGCAATATTTTAAAGCCTGCACTTGCGCGTGGCGCGCTTCATGCAATAGGAGCCACAACGCTGGACGAGTACCGTAAATATATCGAGAAAGATCAAGCTTTGGCGCGTCGTTTTCAAACGGTGCTGGTAAAAGAGCCTTCTGTTGAGGACACGGTATCAATTTTAAGAGGTCTTAAACAAGCTTATGAGCAACATCATCGTGTTCGTATCTGTGATGCTGCGTTGGTGAGTGCCGCAGATTTGTCTAATCGCTATATTAGTGAACGCTTTTTACCTGATAAAGCAATAGATCTTGTTGACGAGGCAGCGTCTCAGCTTCGTATGGAGCTTGATTCGATGCCAGCAGATATAGATGCAAAGCAGCGCGAACTTACTCGCATGCAAATTGAGGAGCAGGCGCTTAAAAAAGAGGATGACGATGCTTCTAAGGAACGTTTGAGTGCACTTCAAAAAGAAATTGCAGACGCGCGTGAAATTCTTACAACTGCACGTGCAAAATGGTATAACGAAAAACACGCAATTGATAAGGTTCAAGATCTTAAATCAAAGATTGAACACGCAAAACGTGATATGGAATATGCCGCACAGACATCGGATTTGGCTCGCGCATCCGAGTTGCGTTATGCAACGATACCCGAGCTTGAAAAACGCTACCAAGAAGCCGAAGCCGCTTTGCATGACAAGCAGGAAAATGGCGGCTTGCTTAAAGAAGAAGTAACACCTGAGGAAATTGCGGCCGTCGTTTCTTCGTGGACAGGCATTCCTGTTGCAAAGATGATGCAGGGTGAAATGTCTAAATTGCGCGGTTTAGAAGCTGTACTGCATAAGCGTGTTATCGGACAAGACAAGGCTGTATCAGCTGTTGCGGCGGCTGTGCGCAGAAGTCGTGCAGGGCTTGCAGATCCCAATAAGCCACTGGGGAGCTTTTTCTTTCTCGGTCCTACTGGTGTAGGAAAAACCGAGCTGGCTAAAACGCTTGCCTCTACGCTCTTTGACGATGAGCGCGCTTTAGTGCGTATTGATATGAGCGAATACATGGAGAAGTTTAGCGTTCAGCGCCTCATTGGTGCGCCTCCCGGATATGTAGGTTACGACGAGGGCGGGCAGCTCACCGAGGCTGTGCGCAGGCATCCCTACTGTGTTATCTTGCTTGACGAAATGGAAAAAGCGCATCCTGATGTATTTAACATTTTGTTGCAATTGCTTGATGATGGGCGTCTAACAGATGGACAAGGTCGTGTAGTGAGCTTTAAAAACTCAATCATTATTATGACCAGCAATGTTGGAAGTCAAATTATATCGCAAGCAACGCAGACAGGTTCATCGCTTACATCTGAAGATGTTAAAAATCGTGTAACGCAGGCATTGCGCGATACGTTTAAGCCAGAGTTCCTTAACCGAATTGACGATATTGTTATGTTTGACTCTCTTAATGCTGTAGCTATCGAGAAAATTGTTGATCTTCAGCTGAAATCAGTCCGCGAGCGACTTGCGCGCGAGCGCATGAGCCTTGTCTTAACTGACGCGGCACATAAGCAACTGGCAACTCAGGGCTTTGATCCTGCATACGGCGCGCGTCCCCTTAAGCGTCTTATTCAAACGCAAGTGGTAGATACTATTTCTTCGCTTATTATTGATGGACGTGTTCATGAGGGAGATACGCTTGTGGTAGATGTAGATGCAGATCACAATTTTATAGCTCATCCAAAGGCATCTGGCACTCATACAGATCATGCACGTGAGGCCTCAACACAAAAAGGGTCTTCTCGTATTGCGCAGAATATATCTTCTCGTAGAGGAGACAGCACTATCAGAGCCGAACGTGAAGACGACGACGGCTATGACCCGTATTCTGACCGCGCACCTTCGCAAGAAAAACTTTTTGAGAAAAATCCTTGGGATTAGTGAGAAGTACTCTTAGCGAATGACGTTAGTGGATGATGTAAAAGAGAACGATAATAATTGCCACCACGATAAGCGCAGATAAAAATAAAAGTTTATTCATGCGTTGTTGTTGGATGCGCTGTTGTGGCCGGAAAATGGAACGCTTGTTGCGTGGAATTTCAAGATAGTGACCGTATTGAGATTTATTTAAGATCTCGGCATCCTTTCTTGAGATTCTGCGCTGACGGCGCTTAAGAGAAGAAGATTTTATAGTGCGAGAGTCAATGCCAGTAACGTCGAGATTATCAACTTCATCTTCCTGCAAGTCATTAATGGCTTCTTGTGTGTGATGTGGCTTGGTAGGACGTACATAAGGAGCAGGGCACTCGTCTTTGGTATTGTTGGTATAGGCAAAAGGATCTTCTACATAATCTGCAGTTGCGGCGCTGCGCTGCATAGGCTCCTTAGATTCACAGACGTCTTGGGCGCTAGACATGTGTTTTTGTTGCGCACGATTGTCATTACCTGATATACCGTGTAAATCCTCTGTCATACAGCACCTCCGACAGCATTTGTTTTCTCACATTATTTATACCATAATACGCGCTTGAACGCGTAACTCTTTTAGGATTTTACATTTCAATACCTAACAATAGTAGACTTAGATTATATATGTGTAGCAATTATAAAAATATATATGAGGTTGTATAATATCTGTTAGTACGGGTATGTACCTATATGAACATAAGAGGTTGTATAACCTCATCGTTTTAAGGAGTGATTCATATGGCTACTTTGGTTCCTTACAATCGTTTAGAGACACTTCGTCGTGCATTTGATCCTTTTGGTGACTTCTTCCAGGAGCCTGTAGAACTTTCAAATTTGTCCGATGCTCATACGTTTAAGATGAATGTTGAAGATAAAGACACTTCTTATGAAGTTACTGCTGAACTTGCTGGTGTAAAACGCGAGGATATAGATGTCGAACTTAATGAAGGTCGTCTGTCGATAGCCGTTACTAAGCAAGAAAGTGAAGAGGATAAGCACAAGAATTATCTGTACAAAGAGACATCTTCATGGAGCGCTACGCGTGGTGTGTATCTAAAAGATGCAGCAACACAAGGATTAAGCGCTCGTTTAGCCAATGGCGTGCTTACCATTACGGTTCCTAAACAGCAAGAAAAAGCAAACGTTACTAAGGTTTCAATCGACTAGCTTATTCGCGTTTGGCGAGAGGTGTATGAGTGACGACCATATGCTTATACGTGCGGTATCACGTTGTGTGATATCGCACGTTTTGTTTGGCACTTTTTGTTTTACTGTGATGAACAGGCGTTGTTCATATAATACGGTTACAATATTTTTCTGCATACTATCGTCTTATGTATTCAGGTTGACATTGCACATGACATTGCACCTATAAGCAAACATACAAAGCGCAGTTTTGAGGAGGTATACGTGCCAAGCGTTCAGGCTCGTTTTGCTCATACAACATCTTCTAGGTCTCAAGTGGAAGGATCTTCATCTGCACCGGTGCTTTTGATGGTCTCTGGTGGAGCCGATTCGTCGGCATTAACCCTGTTAGCTGCAACATCGCAGCTTGATCTTGAGGATGGCCGAGGTTGTGCGCCAATTGCAAAAGAGCGTCTGCACATTCTTCACGTAAATCACGGGCTGCGCGGCGCATCCGCTCAAGCTGATGAGGAATTTGTACAAGAGCTTGCCTCTCATTTTGGCATTGTTTTTCATGTCGCACATGTAGATGTTGCCCGTCTTGCTGCACAAAAAACCTTGTCAGGCGAGAAAAATATAGAAAATGTTGGTCGTATGGTGCGCTATAAAGTGGCCTTTGAATTGATAAAAAAACTGTGCCAGCAAACTCATACGCGCGTACAGGACGCCCGTATTCTCACTGCTCATACAGCAAGTGATCGGGTGGAAACATTCTTTTTGAATGCAACTAAGGGGTCGGCACTGTCTGGTTTGTGTTCAATTCCTCGCCGTCGATCAATTATTGTTCGTCCACTTTTGGACACAACGCATGAAGAGCTCTGCGATATGCTTACCCAACATGGTATGACCTGGTGCGAAGATCAAACCAATCACGATACGCATTATGCACGTGCATATATGCGCCACGTTATTGTTCCCAAGCTTAAGCAAAAAAATCCGCGTTTGGTTGAGCGAATTTGCTCAACTTGCGATATCTTGCGCGATGAAAACAATTATATGGATAACGTAGCGCGCCGCCATCTTGAGTCGCTTATAAGAAGAAAAACGGAAAGCGTATTAGTGCTTGATGCGCTTCGTTTAAGTTCAGAAGATGTGGCTCTCGCGCGCCGTATGGTGCGTCTTGCACTTATGCAGGTGGCATGTGATATTCGTCTTGATACTGCACACATTGAAGCTATTTTGCGCTGTGTTGCTGCTGGTATTGGCTCTTTAAGCCTTGCAAATTCTTTGTCTGTTCGTGTTGAACATGGCATGCTTTTTATTCGCTTAACCACGCATAAGGAGGCGCTTCGCCCTGCATGGATGCGTGTACCAGGCACGCTTTCGTGTACGCGCAATGCCGTGCCCTATACTTTAGCCGCGCGCGTGTACGCGTGTCCTGCTCATATGCAACCCGAAGATTTTGCGCAAAAGCTTTCGCAAAGAACACAAGGTACTCATATAGTATGTGATGCCGAAAAACTTGGATTTGCTCTGGATTCTCGCCCGTCTTTACAGGGAGCTATGTTGTGGGTAGACAGTGCGCAGCCTGCAGATGTTATGTGTCCTTTTGGCATGAGCGGAAGATCCAAAAAAATTAGTGACCTCTTAAATGAGGCGCACATTCCCCTTGAGGAGCGACCTCTTATTCCTATTGTTCGCCAAGCTCCCGAAGGAAAAATCGTGTGGGTTGCAAGCATTCGCTCAGATGAGCGTTTTCGTTGTACACCTCGTACTACAGTGATGCTAGAATTAAGTTTTACTCCTGCAAAATAACATTGGAGGAGCATTGGTTTTAGGTGTTCATACTCTGTGGATATGTTCACGTGTAAAAAGTTAGGAGCTATATATCATGAGTGAGCTTCACCCCGATATCGAGCGCGTTATTTTAAGTGAAAACGATATTAAAGCAATCGTAAGCCGTTTAGGTGCCGAAATTTCTAAAGATTACGAGGGTAAAAATCCCCTGTTTATTGCAGTTTTACGTGGAGCATTTATCTTTGCGTCCGATTTGTTACGCGCTGTTACCATACCGTGTGCTATTGACTTTATGGCCGTGTCAAGTTATGGAGACGGAGTAAAAAGCTCGGGTGTTGTGAAAATCCTTAAAGACCTTGATACCAAAATTGAAGGTCGTGACATCATTATTGCTGAGGATATTCTAGACTCCGGTCTTACACTTAAATATCTTATCGAGCTGCTTCGCGCTCGCAAACCAGCTTCAATTCATGTTGCGGCGTTTTCAGTAAAAGATATCCCCAATCATAAACCGGCAATCGAGCCACGTTACGTAGGCACACATGTTCCTGATTCCTTTATTGTGGGTTATGGTTTAGATTATGCCGAGCGTTACCGCAACTTACCCTATGTTGGCGTACTTAAGCCTCAAGTTTATTCACATTAAACGCTATAAGAACGTATAAGGAGTTTGTTCGTGTTGGAAAACAGACCAGATCAGAAAGAATCGCCTACACCTGCGCCTGAGCAAAATTCGCAGACAAAACCTTCTCAACAGCAGGCAATCAAACGTGCAGATACTCATGACAACACTTTGCAACATAATGAGCCTGTCCAAACGCCTGAACGCGAGAATGCATCTCACCAAGAGGATACATCTCACCAAAGCCGTTTCAAAAACCTTAATTTAGATGATTTAAGTGTTGATGAGCTCAACGACATTATCGACGCGTTTTCTAAAAATAAGTCACCACGACGCAAGCGTATATGGATCATCTTTGCGTTGCTTTTAGCTGCATGGCTTGCATATTGTGCCTATAATGCCTTTTTTGCTTCACCTCAAGATACCCTTACAACCAATCAGTTTGTTGAAGCGGTTAATCAAGAACAGATCACCAAGGTTGTTTATAAAACTCAAGATAGCAGCATTACAGGCGTTTATACTAATTCCAATGACACTTCGCGTCATTTTAAGACCTATTACATAGGGCACGATAGCCTACAAAAGCTCATGCAAGACCATCCAACAATTGCGTTTAGCATTGACACCTCAGACGATTCCATGATTAAAACAGTGATCTCGGCAATTGTGCCAACGGTTTTGATCGTTGCTGCGCTGTTCTTCCTTATGAACTCGATTTCCGATCAAAACGGACGCGCTCTGTCGTTTGGTAAAGCGCGCGCTCGTGTTGGAGAAAAAAGTCGCCCCAAAACAACTTTTAAAGATGTTGCAGGTATTGATGAAGCTGTTGAAGAGCTTAAAGAAGTGCGCGACTTTCTTAAAGATCCTAAGCGCTATAAAAAATTAGGTGCCAAAATACCGCGTGGCGTGTTGTTAGTGGGAGCGCCAGGAACGGGCAAAACGTTGCTTGCAAAGGCAGTAGCAGGAGAGGCGGGAGTACCGTTCTTCTCTATTTCGGGTTCAGATTTTGTTGAAATGTTTGTTGGCGTAGGCGCTTCTCGTGTTCGCGACCTCTTTAAGCAGGCAAAACATGCAGCTCCTTCCATTATTTTTATCGACGAAATAGATGCAGTTGGCCGTCAGCGTGGAGCTGGAGTTGGCGGTGGTCATGATGAGCGCGAACAAACGCTTAATCAGTTGCTGGTAGAAATGGATGGTTTTGCAGAGAGCGACGCAGTTATTCTCATTGCTGCAACCAATCGTCCCGATATTTTGGACCCAGCACTTTTGCGTCCTGGTCGTTTTGATCGACGTGTTCAAGTTGATCCTCCCGATATCAAAGGCAGAAAAACCATTCTTGAGGTTCATGCTCAAAATAAACCACTTGCACCCGATGTGCGGCTTGGGGCACTTGCAAAACTGACGCCTGGATTTACGGGCGCTGATTTGGCCAATCTTTTGAATGAAGCTGCACTTCTTACGGCGCGCCGTCATAAGCAGATAATTGGTATGAACGAAATAGAAGAGGCTATGGAGCGCGTGATAGCTGGGCCAGAAAAGAAGGGTCGCGTTATGACCGAAGAGGAAAGGCGCACCATTGCCTACCACGAAAGTGGGCATGCTCTTGTTGGCCATATTCTTAAACATGCTGATCCTGTACATAAAATTTCAATTATTAGTCGTGGCTCTGCGCTTGGCTATACGCTTCAATTGCCCGAGCAAGATAAAGTGCTTGAAACTAAAAATGCTATGTTAGATCAGTTAGCAGTTATGCTGGGTGGTAGAACTTCCGAAGAGCTGTTTTGCGGAGATATCACCACTGGTGCAAGCAACGATCTTGAAAAGGCTACTAAACTTGCGCGCAAGATGGTTATGCGCTATGGCATGAGCGACGAGCTTGGTGCTCAGGTGTACGGCGAGGCACAACATGAGGTATTTTTAGGTCGCGACTATGCCCACGGCTCTAATTATTCTGCCGAAACGTCTAAGCGCATTGATGATGAAGTTGAGCGTATGATGCGTCGTGCGCACGAACGCGCTGAACAAGTTTTAGCTTCGCGTAAAGAGTTGGTACGGACGATGGTTGACGTACTGCTTGCGCGCGAAACGGTTGAAGGTGAGGCCGTTCAAGCTTTGCTCGATGGTAAGTGGGAACACTATCTTCAAAACCACCCTGAATATATGGAGAACGACATAGACCACAGCGCGGACACAAGTGCACGTGCTTAACCGCGCATGCCATATATTATGTACATATAACTTGTAGTTCATAACACTTTTGTGCCTATGTGCTTGAGACGCCGTAATGCTTTGCTGCTTGCGGCGTTTTTTGTAGTATGATTACCATATCTGCAACGCATACATACCGCAGATTAACAACGAGCGAGGAACCATATGGATATTAACCAAACATGTTATCAAGCAGGCTCTTCAAAATCATCTATTCGCGAGCTTGCAGCATTTGCTCAAAGGAGAAAAGCAGAAATAGGAAACAAGAACGTTTTTGATTTCTCAATTGGCAATCCAAGTGTTTCGGCTCCTGCATCGGTCAAAGCTTCTATTCTTAAAAATCTTGAGCTGCCTTCATTAAACCTGCATGGGTATACACCAGCTTCGGGACTGTATGAGGCTCGCCATGCCGTTGCGTGCGCGCTTAATCAAAAATATCATACCGATTACCATCCAGACGATCTTTATCTCACCTGTGGTGCTGCTGCATCGGTATCTATTGCGTTGCATGCGGTTGTTTGCCCAGGTGATGAAGTTATTGTTATTGCTCCGTTTTTCCCTGAATATAGCGTATGGATTGACGCTTGCGGTGCTCGCGAAGTTATAGTTTTAGCCAATCAGCACACCTTTGATATTGATTTTGAGGCACTTTCTGCTGCGATTTCTCCTAAAACTAAAGCAATTATTATCGACTCGCCCAACAATCCTGTAGGCGTTATTTATCCAAAAGAAACGCTTGCTCGTCTTAATGAGCTTATAAAAAACACTATGAACACGTTTGGTCATCCTCTTTACGTTATTTCTGATGAACCTTATCGCGAACTGAGCTATGGGACATGTGTTCCTTGGGTTCCCGATTATATCCAAACATCTATAGTGTGCTATTCGTATTCAAAATCACTGTCTTTACCTGGTGAGCGTATTGGATGGGTTTTGGTGCCTTCGTCTAACCCATATCACGACAAACTTATCCCATCTGTAGCTGGAGCAGGTAGGCGTTTGGGCTTTGTGTGTGCTCCAGCACTATTTCAGCGAGTTCTTATCGATTGCGCGCAAGAACCTGCACCAGTTGAGGCGTATAACACCAATAGGTGCGAGCTCATGCATATTCTAGATGATCTGGGTTATTGCTATATTAAGCCGCAGGGTGCTTTCTATCTGTGGATGCGTGCGCTCGAAGATGATGCCGAACATTTTTCCCTTGTGGCGCGCACGTTTGAGCTTATGCTTGTTCCCTCAAATAGTTTTGGTTGCAAGGGATGGGTTCGTATTGGTTATTGCGCTGATCTAGACACCATTAAGCGCTCACGAAAAGCTTTTGAGCTTCTCAAGCACGCCTATGACAATGAGCACTAACAAGCGTGTTTATGCTGGTTAACGACATGCGCCTGTGCAGACACATGCCACTTTAGTCTACGGGTCTCAAAGGGTTGCATAGCTGCATAAAGCATTGCGTACCGCTTAAGCGCTTCATACACCGCATACCGAAATTCATCGTTTGAGCTTTCAAATTTTGTTATGCTTAGCATAAGACTTTATTTCGTATTCGTCCCCATGCATAAAGAGGTGTATGTATGATACGGATTGCATGTGATACTCATTCTCATACGCTTTTATCACGTCATGCCTTTTCAACCATTCAAGAAAACGTGCATGCAGCTGCTATAGCTCGTTTAGAGTTATTGGGCTGTACGGATCACTTTTCTTCGATGATCACCAAAGAAGTTGACCTTGAGCGCGCGCAAACGTATGATTTGCGCGATTTTCAACATTTTATTAACTATTCTGCATGGCCTTCAAGTTGGGAAGGCGTCCGCGTATTACATGGCTGTGAAGTTGATATTGTTGACATGGAAGGCCATATTTTTGGCGAAGATATTCCCGTTCGCTATCAAATTGGTGGTCGGCTTTACGATCATGTTGAAAGTTTGGCAGATAAGGTTTGCTCGCAGTGTGATTATGCACTTGCTTCGCTGCATAACATAGATTTTGCTCGCCAGGCATCTAAGTCCGAGGTAACGCGCATGTATATGAAAGCCTTGGATAATCCGTACGTGTTAATTTTAGGTCATACGGGTCGTTATGGTGTTGATTTTGATATTAAAGAGCTTTGCGCGTACGCAAAGGAAAAAGGCAAGCTTATCGAGATAAACGAGGCAACGCTTGCTGGATATCCAACCAATACCTGCAAAGAAATTGCGCTTTGTTGTGCAGAAGTTGGAACTATGATTGCCACGGGCTCTGATTCTCACATTTCGATGCATATCGGTCAATTTTCGCACGTTAAAAAGCTTCTGGAAGAAATTCATTTCCCCCAAAAGCTTATCGCAACAACCGATTCGGCAACATTTTTACGTGTTATGCACTGTGCTCTGGGCACACAAGAACCCACAAACAACTAAAGTTCTTGCGCACTTGTTACAGCTCAAGCTCAAGGCCTACCGGACAATGGTCGCTTCCATATATCTCGTTATAAATGGCACTTGAGGTAACCGTGTTGGCTATTCTGTTTGAAACAAGAAAATAGTCGATTCTCCAGCCTGCATTTCTTTCGCGCGAACGCATACGATAGCTCCACCAGCTGTATGCTCCTTCAAGCGTGGGGTGTGCAGATCTAAAGGTGTCGGTAAATCCTGCACCTAAAAGGTCCGAAAAGCCTTCTCGCTCTTCATCAGAAAAGCCTGCGTTTTCGTGATTTGACGCTGGGTTTTTAAGGTCTATTTCTTGGTGTGCAACATTAAAGTCACCGCAGGTTATAACAGGTTTTTGAGCATCTAAACCTACCAAAAATTCGCGATACGCCTTATCCCATTCCATGCGCTCATCCAGACGTGCAAGCTCGTTTTTAGAGTTGGGTGTGTAAACGTCTACAAACCAAAACTTTTCAAACTCCAAAGCGCAAACGCGCCCCTCGTTGTCTGCCGCTTTGCAGCCTATGGTATGAATGGTTGATAGGGGCTTTTCACGAGAAAACACAGCCGTTCCCGAATAACCTTTACGCTCAGCGTAGCTCCATGTCTGTGTATATCCACTCAAATCAAGATCTACTTGTCCTGCCTGCAATTTTGTTTCTTGGATGGCAAAAACATCGGCATTGAGTGTCGAAAAAATTTCTAAAAAACTTGGTTCTTTTTTAAGCGTCGCTCGAAGCCCGTTTACATTCCACGATACAAAACGATACGGGTGTTTTTGTGACATATGCGATCTCCTTTATATTGCGTCGTGCACTTTGTGTAGTATAGAGATACCTACATGCCGCACGCGCTCGACATTTAGATCTTGCATGGTAAGTGCGCTTGCATGGGTAACATTTCTTAAGAGGAAGTATTGCCCAACTGTGTACCATATTACATGTTTGCTTAAAAGGATAGAAGATATTCATATGAACAAGAAATGCTCCAATAGTGTTTATGCTCCAGGTTTATCTGCTGATATGGATGAGCAGCAGTTGCAAAAAATCCAAGATGGTGTTTGCCTTATTTTAGAGGGTTTAGGAGAAGACACCGCGCGTAGCGGCTTGCTCGATACGCCGGCACGTGTTGCCCGTGCGTTGCACGAGTTTATGCAGCCAACGCGTCTATCTAATCAAACTATTTTTGAAAAATCTTTTAATGCGCAATGCAATGATATTGTGATGGTAAAAAACATTGCATTTTCTTCGTTGTGTGAGCATCATCTTTTACCGTTTTACGGTGTGGCTCATATTGCATATTTGCCACGCGCCGATGGCCATGTGTGCGGTTTATCTAAACTCGCACGTATTGTTGATAAATATGCTCATCGTCTGCAAATTCAGGAAGGCCTAACCCAGCAAATTGCCGAGGCAATTATGGATGGTACGCACGCGCAAGGGGTATATGTATGCATGGACGCAACGCATACCTGCATGTCGCTTAGAGGTGTTTGTAAACGCGAGAGCACTACGCGCACACAAAGCACGCTTGGCGTGTTTACCAATATGGATAAAAAACAGGAAGTTATGCGGTTGTTATTCGGGTAAAATAGAAGAAACCAATAAAATCTGTGCATTTGGAGGGCTTATTTATGCTACGTCAAGATTATTCCGTTTGGCATTGCGGACAGCATGATATCTCACTATCACGTCCTCGCATTATGGGTGTATTAAACGTCACGCCTGATTCTTTTTCAGACGGTGGAGAAAATCTTGACGCAACAAAAGCCATTACTCACGCATTGCGCATGCTCGATGAAGGCGCAGATATTATCGACGTTGGGGGAGAGTCAACGCGGCCTGGACATACTCCTGTGAGTGCCGAAGAAGAAGCACAACGTGTGGTGCCGGTTATTCGGGGAATCTTAGAGCAAGCGCCCCAAACTGTAATTTCTATTGATACACGTCATGCGTCCGTAGCAAAAATGTGCGTTCGTTTGGGTGCTTCTATTATCAACGATGTTACGGGCTTTTCGGATCCCGAAATGATTAAAGTAGCTGCTCAAACCGATTGCGGCTGTATTATTATGCATTGGGAAAAATTCAGCAACCAGCCCATGCGAAAATCCGTTCAACTCGATAGTACACGCCCCGTACGCGAACGTATTGTTCCTCAAAGTTCGCGCCGTTTCACGCTTCCCGATGAAGGTCCCATTATGCGCTCAATTATGGGATTTCTAGGAGATCAAGCACGCCTTTTAATGCGTGCGGGTGTTAATCACAGCAGAATTTGTATAGACCCAGGACCAGGCTTTGATAAAGACGCCAACGAAAATGTAGTTATCCAGCGCGCTATGCACAAGCTTGTTTCTATGGGGTATCCTGTTTTAACTGCTGTTTCTCGTAAAAGATTTGTAGGAGCGGTATCTTCGGTGGCAGTTGCTAATCGTCGCGATAGTGCAACGATGGGTATATGCATCGCTGCAATTGCTGCTGGTTCTCGAATCGTGCGCGTCCACAACGTTAAAATGGCGGCAGAAGTTATCAACGGTTACTGGTCTTGTTCGCAAGCCGATGCGCGTCAGGCATTTATTGCGCTTGGCTCAAATACGGGCGATTATATGGCAAATCTTGCCTTGGCGGTAAAACGAATCAACGAGATCCCACTTACAGGCGTTGTGCAGGTAAGCCATGTGTACGAAACCGAGCCAGCGTACGGCATTGCAACAAAAGTTGCAAATGCAGTGGTTGAAGTTCGCACCGAGCTTGCACCGCTTTGCTTGCTTGATGAGCTTATGGCAATTGAAAAAGAACTTAAACGCACGCGTTCAACTAAGTCGCGCATACCGCAGCCGCGCACTATTGATTGCGACTTGTGCTATGTTGAAGGCGAAACGCACTCAGGTCAAAAGCTCACTTTGCCTCATCCTCGCCTTGCCGAGCGTGATTTTGTGCTCGTGCCCATGGAAGATTTAATGCACGATCCAGCTCGCTTTCTTTCTCACGCAGGAATTGAGGTTTTGCCTTCCGAACAAAGAGTTGGCCATGTTATAGCAGACTTGGGCACCGTTGATTGGGAGTAGTATGAGCTGGGATAACATTTTAGACATACCTTCTCACAAGCCGTTTTGTATTGTGCATGTACGCATACGACCACAGGTCCCACAGCATCTCATAAGTGGCTTGCCTTGGATTTGTTCGTTAGGCATTTATGACGCATGCGCCAATACGCTTAATCATCAAGCACACATTTGTTGGCCATATCGTGTTGAAGTTGAATTATATTACGAGCGCTTAACCTTTGATATTGTGCATCACGGTGGATGTGATGAAGGTGGCGTGTTTGTTGATCTCGATATTATTTGCCAAGGTGATACGCCTACCGTTCAGGCACTTCCTGTTAATTTTGACGCCATTTTGCAATCTTGTCTTATGGATCGTATTACCGCATGGCAGCATGCGCTTTCAAAGACACCAGCTGTTGCAGGTCCGCTTGCTTTTGTAGCGTCAGAATATTTTGATCATGTTGATCATATGGGACATGCAATTGCAGTTCATCCCAAAGACGGAAGTGCTCCTTATGCAGCTACACTTGCTGGAGTGGACGTATGGGGTAGAGCTGTAGTAACGCTTAACAATGCAACAGAGCGCACCTTAGCCCCCGAGCAAGCGTCTCTATGCGCGTCTTTATAAATTAAAATTCAACCTTGCAAATTATTTTTAAGTAAGGTATAACGTGTGTGAGTTTGTTTTGCGCGCAGCTAGCCTTATGTTTACCCGCGCAAGCCTTGCTTTGGTGGGTGCTTTGCGCCTGCAACAAACTTAATTTATACATCAAATATAAGGAGGTGGGATATATGGACGCACACAGTACAGGTCACAGTAAGAGTAAAAGTCATAGTTGCTCTTGCGGTCGAAGTAGACGTATAAATAGTTGCAAAGAAGTGCATATATCTCATCTTTGCCTGATGGTCACATATACATGTGGCACAGGAGTTGATGCTTATGAAGAACATCTGGAGCACTGTCAAACGCATTAATACGCGTAAGACCTTATCGTCATCTCAAACATTTTCATCTCAAGATACTCATGCGATTATTTCAAAACGTAAGCGTTTTGATGGTAGTGGATTATCTCAGAAAAATACGGTAGAAGTTTCGCACGAAGAGCGTCTTACATTTGCTGCTACGCACAGTAAAACTGCGGTGTTGGGCTATGTACAAAGCTCACAAGAAGGTTTAACTGAGCGCGAGGTCATCAATCATCGTGCGCGTTACGGTACCAATTACATTACGCATAAACGCGAAAAAAGCCCAGTCCATCAACTTATAGAAGCGTTTATCAATCCTTTTACCGCTATATTGTTCGTGCTGGCAATTATATCTGGACTTAACGATGTTGTATTCCCACTGCTTTCAATGTTTGGTCAAACACCCGATGATTGCACCTACACAACAGTTGTCATTATTGTTGTTATGGTAACCATTTCGGGATTGCTACGCTTTATTCAAGAGCTTAAGAGCAATAATGCTGTTCATCAGCTTATGGTGATGATTAAAACTACCTGTTCTGTGCTTCGTAAAAGCGATACAGACCAGCCTACAAACGAGCAGCTTGCACACCGCGAGACTGCTGCGCGCGAAATACCTTTGGACGAATTAGTTGTAGGAGATCTTATCTATTTAAGCACGGGTGATATGGTACCTGCGGATGTTCGACTCATCGAAACTCACGATTTGTTTGTTAATCAGGCATCTTTAACGGGAGAAAGCGAACCTGCAGAAAAAATTGCGGCAACGCAAGCGCACCAAGCGAGTGTAACCGATTACGTCAATATTGCTTTTATGGGGACAAATGTTATATCTGGAAGCGGTTGGGCAATTGTGGTGTCTACCGGCATCCATACGCTTTTTGGAAGCATGACTCGTGCGTTGGATGAAAAAGATCCTCAGACAAGCTTTGCAAAAGGCGTTAACGCGGTAAGTTGGGTACTCATTAGATTTATGCTGGTTATGGTGCCCATTGTATTGATGATCAACGGTTTTACCAAAGGCGATTGGGTGGCGGCATCGCTGTTTGCAATTTCGGTTGCGGTAGGTTTAACGCCAGAAATGCTTCCCATGATTGTTACCACGTGCTTAGCCAAAGGCGCCGTTTTAATGAGCAAAAAGCAGACCATTGTAAAGAATCTTAATTCTATTCAAAATTTTGGTGCTATGGATATTCTTTGTACCGATAAAACAGGAACGCTTACTCAAAACGATGTTGTACTTGAATATCACTTAAACATTCACGGCGAAGATGACTTACATGTATTAAGAAGTGCATATCTTAATAGCTATTTCCAAACGGGCTACAAAAATCTTATGGATGCAGCCATTATTAAGAAAACTGAAGAAGTGGAATCCGCTGATAAAGAGCTTGAGGATCTGTCGGAAGCGTATACCAAGCTTGATGAGATACCATTTGACTTTAAACGTCGCCGCTTGTCTGTGGTTGTAAGGGGTTCTGAAGGCTCTACGGTGATGGTTACTAAAGGCGCTGTTGAAGAAATGCTTTCAATTTGCACGCAGGTTAGAGACGAAGACGCTGTGAAAGACCTTACAGCGGAAGTAAAAACCAAGATTTTACACATGGTATCTTGCCTTAATGACCGCGGATTTAGAGTGCTTGCACTTGCGGTAAAAGACAATCCATCACCTGTTGGCGCGTTTAACGTTAGTGATGAATGTTCGATGTGCTTTTTAGGGATCCTTGCATTTCTTGATCCACCTAAAGAAAGCGTTGCTTCTACACTTGCAGCTCTTCGTAGCCATGGTGTAACTACCAAGATTTTGACGGGCGACAACACGCAGGTTACACGTACTATTTGCAAAGCCGTAGGTTTGGAAGTGAGCTCCATTCTTGAAGGCAGCGATATTGAAGATTTAAGCGATACACAGCTTTGTGAACGCGCACAAACAACTACTGTTTTTGCAAAGCTTACGCCCGAACAAAAGGCTCGTATCGTGCGTGTTTTGCGTGAATGTGGTCACACCGTTGGGTATATGGGTGATGGCATTAACGATGCGGCTGCTATGAAACAAGCTGATATTGGAATATCGGTTGATAGTGCGGTTGACGTGGCAAAAGAGTCGGCTGATATCATTCTGCTACAAAAGGATCTAGGCGTTTTAGAGCAAGGTATTATTGGCGGTAGAAAAACGTTTGCCAATATGGTGAAGTATATAAAGATGACGGCATCTTCTAACTTTGGTAATGTGCTTTCGGTACTTATTTCTTCTGCAATGCTTCCGTTTTTGCCTATGCAAAGTATCCAGCTCATTTTGCTGAATCTTATTTATGATCTTTCCTGCACAGCTATTCCTTGGGATGGGGTAGATCGCGAGATGATCGAGCGCCCACGTGCGTGGAATGCGTCATCCATCGGTAAATTCATGATCTGTTTTGGACCTATAAGCTCAATCTTTGATGTGCTTACGTTTGCCGTTATGTTTTTAGTGATATGCCCGCTTTGCGTATCAGGCGGTATTGTATGGTGGGATTTACCAAGCGTATATAGCGGCGCGCAACTTGCAAATGTAAGAGCTGCATATTGCATGCTTTTCCAAACGGGCTGGTTTGTTGAGTCTATGTGGAGCCAGACGCTGGTTATTCATATGATTCGTACGTCAAAGATACCGTTTATTCAAAGTAATGCATCGTGGCAACTTACTTTGTGCACTTCGTGCGCTATTGCTCTCTTAACGCTGATACCGTTTTCGCCGTTAGGAGCTGTTTTGGGATTATGCCCTCTACCTTTAATCTACTTTGCGTATTTAGCGATATGTGTCTTGTTGTACATGGTGCTCACAACGCTTTGCAAAAAACTGTACATTCACCATTATGGTGAGTTGCTCTAGGTTTAGCACGTATTTTTATGCACGATAATGCCTCTTTGTGTTGGGGGGTCATTATCGTGCATATATTATAGTGTACGTGTTATCGTGTATGCTCACTATGTTTTGCGTGCCATGTCCTAATTTGGTAGATACCGCGAACGGTGAGATCCAGGTCAACGCTTTCAAATAAGGTGGTTGCATCAGCCACCATGTTTGCACAGCCTCCCGTAGCTATGACATGGGCATCTGGTTCGTCAAGCTCAGCTTTTATTCTGCTTACCATACCTTCAACCTGTGCTGCAGCACCAATAATAATTCCTGATTGTATGTTGGTTTCGGTAGTAGTCCCTATGGTTGCCGATGGCACTACTAACGGCACGCTCGATAATTTTGCAGCACGTGCAAATAGAGCATGCGCCGAAAGCAAAAGTCCGGGCATAATAACGCCACCGCAAAATCTGCCCTGTTTATCAACAATATCAATATTAGTAGCAGTTCCAAAATCGACGACAATAGATGAGGGTCCATACGTGTTATACGCACTTACCGCATTGGCAACGCGATCGGCACCTACCTCATGGGGATGAGGAACGCAGATCGGTATGCCACAGTCTTGTGTTGCATCAATAACGTAGACATCAGCGCTTTGAGAGATGCGTTTCATCGCGTGTGACCATTGTTGCGTAAGTAAAGGTACCACGCTTGCAATTGCAACATGGCATATGTGGCCTAGGTCTACGTTTGACATACGAAAAAACCCATCCACATGCATTTGGAGCTCATCGGGGGTATTACTCGAAGTTGTAGTCATACGCCATAGATGAATAAGCGTTCCTTGCTCATTAAACAGACCAAGATTTGTTTGTGTATTTCCGACATCAATTGCAAGCAGCATGGGGCAAGTTCTTTCTCTTGAGAAGTGCTCATAATTTTATACAAGCATTAAAGGAACAACATCTTATGTAGGTAAGCCCTTATAGGTGGCACTTTGTGCGTTGAGCATTAGTTATCGCTTGTCCGAAACATAAAGTTATCGATAAGACGAGTTTTTCCTATATATACTGCAATCGCGCATAAAGCTGTTTTGTCTTGTTCAATTTTTGCAATTTGTGTAATCGAGTCAAAATCAACCATTTTTACGTAATCAATACGCGCAAGCGGCTCAGCTTCAATGATGCTTCGCATAGTGCCCAAAATTTCTTGTGCTTCCCGTATTCCCTGCTTTGCCATATCTTGACCTGCAAAAATAGCTTTTGACAGGCAAAGCGCAGCCTTGCGTTCATCTGGTGAAAGATACGTATTGCGCGAGCTTTTTGCTAGACCATCTGCCTCGCGAATAATAGGACATCCAATGATAGTTATATCAAAATTAAGATCTTTGACCATACGCTTAATAACAGAAAGCTGTTGCGCATCTTTTTGTCCAAAATACGCACGATTTGGTTGGATAATGTTAAAAAGTTTTGAAACTATCGTGCATACACCTCTAAAATGAATGGGGCGTGAAAGGCCACATAATTCCTGTGTAAGCCCTTCAACACTCACATACGAGCATGCGTGAGGAAGATACATTTCTTCTGGTTTAGGATTAAATAAAAGGCTTGCGCCCGCGCGTTCGCAGCAGGCACAGTCGCGTGCTAGATCACGCGGGTAACTTTCAAGATCCTCGCCCACTCCAAATTGTGTGGGATTTACAAAATCTGATACAACTACAAAATCATTTTCAGCTGAGGCACGTTTTATAAGGCTTTCATGACCTTCGTGGAGAAAACCCATGGTAGGCACAAGTGCAATTGTTTTGCCTTGTGCTTTTTGTTGAGCAATTATCTTTCTTACTTCGCAAATTGTGCTAACAACGTTCATGTGAACTCCTTTATGTGACACATCGTGTTGTAATAAAACTTGCGCACGTTATATGCGCGTACACTCATGATTTGCAGTAAGAGGATCTACTGTCTAAAATCGAGCTCATTTTACCATGTGAAGCTGTCTTAAGAAACCTCATGCGAGGTATCGGTATCATCGGTGTACTTTCCGCACCAACACGCACGCCTAAAACGTGGTGAAACTATGTGATTTAGCGTGCTCATCGCGCTAAAAATTAATTTTGGCGACAAACATACAAAACTCTGCTAAACTGATAAGGCTTTTTATCTTCATGTGCTAAAGCAGATGAAGATGACATCCAAGCCTGATCGGAAACCAGGCAAACAAGAAGGAGTCCTGTCATGAAGCAAGGTATTCATCCAAATTATGTAGAGTGCACAGTACGCTGCACGTGCGGCAATACATGGCAAACACACTCTACTAAATCTGAGCTTACTATCGATTTATGCGATAAGTGCCACCCGTTCTATACCGGTCAACAAAAGCTCGTTGACACCGGTGGACGTGTTCAGCGCTTCTCTAACAAATTCGGTGGAGCTGCTGCAGCTCAACTTAAGGCTGCTCAAGAAGCTAAAGAGGCAAAAGCTGCTAAAGCTGCAGAAGAAGCTGCTGCTCAAAAAGCTGCTGCCGAAGAAAAAGCTGCTAAAAAAGCAAAGCGTGCTGCTGAGTTTGAAAAGCGCGCCGCAGCCAAAGCCGCTAAAGAAGCTGCAAAGCAACAGGCAGACGCCGCTGCTGCTCAAGATGCAGTTGAGCAAGCTGCCGATAAAACAGACGACGCAGCAAAGGATGCTGAATAACAGCAGCTTTGCGCTCTGTTAACCTACCGAACTTACATATGCCGGTATCAGGAGCACCTATCTGAATAAGAAGGTGCTCTTTTTTCGGAGAAATTTTCTTCGTGAACTTATAGATATCGCAAGCATTCATCTGTTATTGGGCATATAGTAGTTTGTACCTACTTTTTGTACCTAACTTTATGTTCTTCGTTACAGCTTTGAGGAGCTCATATGCGTGACAAACTTGAAAAGCTCATTGCCGCTTATGCCGAGCTTGAAAAGAAAATGATCGATCCTGCAATTGTTGCCGATCCAAAAGAATATGCTCGTATAGCAAAAGAGCACGCACGCCAAGGCGATCTTGTTGCGCGTGCACGCGAATATCTTCAAGCGCTTGATGACATTGAAGCAGCTAAAGAAATGCTTCACGATGCCGATGCAGACGAGCGAGAAATGTTGCAGGAAGATATTGCTGCAAACGAAGAGAAGCTTCCAGCGCTTGAAGACGAAATTAAGATCATGCTTATTCCGGGCGATCCCAACGATGAAAAAGATACTATCGTAGAAATTCGCGCAGGTGTTGGCGGAGATGAGGCAGCTATTTTTGCTGGTGATCTGTACAAAATGTACGAGCGCTTTGCTGAAAGTAAAAATTGGAAAGTTGAGATTCTCTCGTCGAGCCCTTCAGAAGTGGGCGGCTTTAAGACCATTGAATTTAAAATGCTGGGCGAAAAAGTATATTCTGTTATGAAATACGAGTCAGGTGTACATCGTGTTCAGCGCGTTCCAAAAACCGAAAGCCAAGGTAGAATTCAAACTTCAACCGCAACGGTTGCCGTTTTACCTGAGGCTGATGAAATTGATATTCAAATTGATCCCACCGATTTACGCATAGACACCTATTGCGCGTCAGGCCCTGGTGGTCAGTGCGTCAATACTACGTATTCTGCTGTTCGTATAACGCACCTACCAACAAATACAGTTGTACAGTCGCAAGATCAGCGTTCTCAAATTCAAAACCGAGAAGTTTGTATGCAAATGCTACGCGCTCGCCTGTATGAGATGGAACTCGAAAAACAGCAAGAAGAGCAGGGTGCTGCGCGTCTTTCACAAATTGGACACGGCAATCGTTCCGAGAAAATCAGAACGTACAATCAGCCGCAAGATCGTGTAACCGACCATCGTATTGGCTTTAATGCAACGTATAACGGTGTTCTGCTTGGAGATACGCTTATTTCTATCATCGAAGCCCTTGCTGCAGCTGAGCGTGCCGAAAAACTTGCAAAAGCCGTGTAAATAAACGTATGAATCAAACTGTCTGGACTATCAAATCAATTCTTTTGTGGACAACAGCCTACTTAACAAAAAAGCACGATGAACACCCTCGTTTATCAGCAGAAATACTGTTAAGTTCTGTTATGGGGTTTTCTCGCGTTGAACTCTATTTACACTATGATCAAGTGTTAGATGCAGATCAACTTAGCGCTATGCATCAGCGTGTAGAAGCGCGTTCTCAGGGAAAACCTCTTCAGTATATTACAGGAGAAATGCCGTTCAGACATATTATTATGCAATGCAAGCCTGGTGTTTTGATTCCTCGTCCCGAAACAGAAGTTTTGGTAGATATTGGAATCGCTGCACTTAAAGAGGCTCATGAATACCATCGTCAGCCACGCGTGTTAGAAATAGGAACAGGAAGTGGCTGTATTGCTTTATCGCTTGCGTCCGAGGTGGACAGCTGTACGGTACTTGCTACCGATGTTTCTCAAGACGCTTTAGAGTTAGCTCAACGTAATTGCCAGGCGCTTCATTTGGAGCATCGCGTAACGTTTGTTTCTTGTAGCATCGCGCAAGGCGTTAATCCATCTTATTATGGCCAATTTGACCTGCTTATTTCTAATCCGCCCTATGTTCCAACCTCGGTGGTTAAAACTTTACCTGCCGAAGTTGCTCTGTTTGAGCCTCATCTTGCTTTAGATGGAGGCAAAGACGGTCTTGATGTCTTTCAAAAAATTTTGGAAACCGCGCCACATATGCTGCGTCCTGGTGGTATGTTATGTGTTGAGCTTTTTGAAGATAATGTTGACAAAGCCCAAGCGCTCTGTGTTGCTTCAGGCGTTTGGCAAAAAGTTTATATTGAACGCGACCTAACACATCGCAAGCGTTTTTTGGTTGCTCGGTTAAAGGGAGATTTTGGAGCTATGACCACGCAGGAACACCAGTTAAAAGCCCAACGTGAAAACAAGATTGTAAAGGTTGACCAGAATAATCCCGATCCACAGATTATTGATAAGGCGGCCGATGTTCTTGCACACGAAGGTGTCATTATTACTCCCACCGATTCTGTGTATGGTATCGGCTGTGTTGCTTTGCCTCATAACGCTGCACATAAGAGAACTTTTGAAATTAAACATCGAGATCTTCGACAAACGCTTCCCTGGCTTATAGGAGATGAGTCCGACCTTATGCGCTATGCAGCAGATGTCCCTGCATGGGCACAAAAGTTAGCGCATACGTTTTGGCCTGGCGCTTTGACCTTGGTGGTAAAAGCATGTGATGACGTTCCTCAAGAATACGTTCACGCAGATAATAAAACTATTGCTCTGCGCTTGCCAAACTCCAATGTTGTTCGTGCGCTTGCACGTAAGCTGTCATGTCCGTTGGCTATTACCAGTGCAAATACACACGGTGCTGATGCGGCTATTTCGGGAGCAACGCTTGAAGACCGCCTGATAGATGAGGTTGATTTGGTGCTAGACGCAGGATGTGCACCTTTAGCGGTTGCTTCAACTATTGTTGATTGCACGCAATCGACTCCTAAAATTTTAAGAATTGGTGCAATTGATCCTCATGATATTATGGAGGCACTTAGCGTCTAAGTATAGTGGTACGCTATACGCGTAGAAAATTGTACACACTTACAGAAAGGCTACATCATGAAAGTTGCCATCGGTTCAGATCATGCTGGTTTCGAGCAAAAACCTGCGCTTGTTGAATGGCTTACATCGCTTGGCTACGAAGTTATTGATTTAGGCCCTACAACAGATGCTCGTTGTGATTACCCCGATTTTGCTGATAAAGTTGCACGTTATGTTGCAGAAGGAAAAGCAGATCGAGGTATTTTAATATGCGGCACTGGTATTGGAATGGCTATAACTGCAGATAAAGTTAAAGGTGTTCGCGCAAGCTGTATTCAAACGCCTCATTTTGCCCACTTGTTCCGCGAGCACAATAACGGAAATGTTGTTTGCATATCGGGTCGTTTTACCCCATACGAAATAAATCGCGATATTGTTAAAGAGTTTCTTACCACCGAGTTTGCAGGTGGTCGTCATGCTGGCCGTGTTGATAAAATCATGCGCGAAGATGACGATGCATTTTGCGGTGTGTGCGCGTAACTCAAGGTTTGCAAAGCCAGCTTACGCGCTTGATAGTTGGTTATCATAACAAGTGGAGCTTTGTTTCCACTTGCACAGAGCACGTCAGAAAGGACGCATCATGGAATTTGACAGCAAACGTTTTACGATTATTGATCATCCACTTGTACAGCATAAATTGCATCTTCTTCGCGATGAAAATACGTCAACCAAACAATTTCGTGAGCTGGTAAGTGAGCTTGCTATTTTTGAAGGCTATGAAGCTATGCGCGATTTTCCTTTGGAAGACGTCGACGTTAAAACTCCATTAGAAGTTGCTCACTGTAAAAAGATTTCGGGCAAAAAAGTTGCCATTATTCCAATTTTACGTGCTGGTTTGGGTATGGTCGATGGTATTTTGCAACTTACTCCGTCTGCACGTGTGGGGCATGTTGGTATGTATAGAGACCCCGATACACATGAGCCTCATCAGTATTATTGCAAGTTCCCCGAAGATATCGAAAATCGTACCTGCTTAGTGGTTGATCCTATGCTTGCAACTGGAGGTTCTCTTACCGCTGCTATTCATTTTCTGCGTGAGGCAGGCGTAAAAGATATTCGTGCACTCACCTTGGTGTCTGCACCTGAAGGTGTTAAAGCAACGCTTGACTTTGATAAGGACGTCCGCCTGTTTACGTGCGCTCTTGATCGTCAACTTAACGAGCATGCCTATATTCTTCCTGGTTTAGGTGATGCGGGCGACCGTATTTATGGAACTAAATAAAAGGCACAACGCAGGTTGTATATTGTTTTGTTGACATCTATCGTGTTGTGGTTTGGCTCAACAAAACAAACTGCTATGCGTATTACCTGTTCATTTAATTCAAACGATTAACATGTGACGTATACCTATAATGCCTATGTCATTATAGGTATACGTGTATATGTGCACATTTTGTATCAAATGCGTGATGATGACTTCAGGTAATGGACAAGCTTAAGAGATAAGACTAGACTTTCTAAACTTGGTTAAGGAAATTGGTTCTTGCCGTGTGTATTTGTGCTTTGCGTAGCTGTATACTGGTGTGTGTTACGCGTACGTATTGCATAAGGGAAAGGCCAAATATGAATGAGTTTACAACAATTGTAGCAGGCTTTATATGGTCGGTTGTGGTAACTCTTTCGTCCCTTATCGTGGTTGAAATATGTTATCGGTCTACGCGCGATATAAAAAATCGTAGCACATGGGCTTTTGGTAGTACTATAATTTCATTCGTATTGCTTGTTATAAGCATGTTTGTTGTGTACATATACGAGTTAGCATCGGTGCTTTATTTTGGTGTGGCAGTTGTATGTGGATTTGTAGCATGTTGGTTTATTGAGACAATGTACATATGTTGTAGGTTTAAGCATACGCAGGTAAAAGGAAAAGGGGTGAACAATGAATCCGCTGTCTAACTTATCGGAAGCTATGGATGAGCTTATTAACAGTTTTATGGCTCAGACGGTTTTTGGTTCAAGTTCATGGGGTATGACGCAGTACATTTTTTGGATGTTTGTTGCAATCATCGTCTATGTTGTTGTTATATTTCAGTTTAAAAAACGTCAAGCGGAGAGTTTTGTTCCTCACGGTTGGTTTGTAAATCTTGTTGAACTCGCTATTGACTTTGTTAGAAATGACATGTGCAAAAGTGTGTTAGGTGCAACGTGGAAAAAACACTTTCCTTTTCTTGCGACAGTTTTTTTCTTTGTGTTATTTAATAATTTGATGGGTCTTATTCCTGGCTGTAAACCTGGAACAGGAACTATGGGTGTAACTATTGCTGTTGCAACCTGCTCATTTTGCTATTTTGTAGTAGTTGGTTGTAAACTTAAAGGAGTGTGGGGTTACATTAAAAGCCTAGCCCCCGAAGGCGTTGCACTTCCTTTACAGTTGCTCTTGGGTATAATCGAAGCGTTCTCTACATTTTTACGCCTTATTACTTTGGCTGTTCGTTTATTTTGTAATATGTTTGCAGGACACGTTGTTATGGGTACGTTTGCAGTACTTGCTGCATTGTTTGTCGAACCCATGCTGCAAGATGTTACCGCTCAGACAATGGCAAATGCTTCAACTTCAATTTTTTGGGTTGGAGTATTGTTAGCTATATATATGGTTGAAATACTTGTTGCGGTAATTCAAGCATATGTATTTACGCTGCTTTCTACCGTCTATATTCAATTGGTAGAATCCGAGCATTAGACAGCATTACATATTGGTGTGTCTATGCGCGCGCCAATTAATGTGGACTCGTTCATAAAAGAACGAATGAAAAAGGAGGAACTGTGGGTGTTTTAGGATATGCAGTATGTGTTTTGGGCGCTGCAGGAGGAATCGGTTTGGCAGCATCAAGTGCTATGAAATCTATGGCTCGCCAACCAGAAGTACAAGGTCGTCTGTTTACCACCTTCATTCTTGCGTCTGCATTTATTGAAGCATTGGCATTGATCGGCTTTGTTGTAACTCTTATTGTTAAATAAGGATGTACCAAGAATGTCAGGTAAAGGCATGAAATTTTACAATCACTCGTTGATTACCAAAACTGCAGGTGTCACTGTTTCGATGATGCTTGGAGCTTCGGTGTGCGGCGCAACTTCGGCGTTTGCAACCACACCTGGTGGAGCAGATATCCTTCTGCCTAAGCCTGCAGAATTTTTGCCGGCACTTGCAGCTTTCTTAGTCGTTTGGTTTATTATGGCTCGTTTTGCGTGGCCCTCTATCGTAAAAATGATGGAAAAGCGCGAGCTCAAAATTAAAGGCGATCTTGACAGCGCTGAAGAGGCAAAGCTTAAAGCGGAACAAGATCGTAAAGAAAGCGCTAAAACAATCGGCGATGCACAAATTAAAGCTGCCGAAATTATTGCAACAGCAAAACGCGAAGCCGAACAAGAACGCGAGCACATTCTTGCTGATGCGCAGCGTAATGCTTCGGGTCTTATCGAGAAAGCACGTGATGCAATTACCACAGAGCGTCATAAGGCAATGATTGAGCTTTCTGGCTTTGTTGTTGATTTGTCGGTAGAAATTGCAGGCAAAATTATCGGAAATAGTTTAAGTGAAGCACAACAACGAGATCTTGCAGAACATTACCTCCACGAGGTAGGTGCAAAACATGACGAAGAGCAAGCATAGCGACGAGCGCAAATCTGAGGAATACGCGCGTGCATTGATGGACGCTGCGCAAAAAGAAGGTCGCTTAAATGATGACCTGGTGCAGTGGAAGCATGCAGCTAAGTTTTCTTCTGAGGTTTTTGAAACTATTCGTGCAATGTACGATGCAAACGATCTTGGTTTGGTAACTAACGTAGAAAATGCATATAAGCATATTTTAGATACGCATGACAATACTGTTTTTGTGACAGTTACCACAGCTGTTGCTATGGATGACGAGCTTCGTAATAAGGTTTGTGACTATATGTCCAAGCTTGTAAAAGCGCCTGTGTTCCTCGTAGAACGTGTTGATAAATCCATTATTGGTGGTCTTATCGTTGAGGTAAAAGGTAATCGCTATGATGCGTCTGTTCGTTCTCAGCTTGCAACAATTAGAAAGAAACTTTCTCAAACGTACACGGGAAGTGAGATGTAATGACTGACAAAATAAGTTCAGACCTTATAATTGACGGGCTTCGTCGTCAACTCTCACAAATTAATGCAACGGTAGATCGCCAACAGGCATCAGTTGTTACCGAGGTCGGCGATGGTATTGCCCATATCTCGGGCCTTAAAGCAGCTATGGCAGGCGAACTGTTGCAGTTTACTAGCTCATCTTCGGGTAAGAGCGTGTACGGTCTTGCGCAAAACCTAGACGAAGACGAAATTGGAGCCGTTTTATTTGGCGACGTTAACTCAATTCGTGAAGGCGACGAGTGCCGTACTACAGGACACGTTATGTCTATTCCCGTTGGTCATGCTATGCTTGGTCGCGTGGTTAACCCGCTTGGTGTTCCTATCGATGGTTTGGGCGCAATTCCAACTACGCATGAACGTCCAATTGAATTTAAAGCACCAGGAATTATGGAACGCCAGCCTGTTTGCGAACCAGTACAAACGGGTCTTCTGGCAATTGATGCTATGGTTCCAATTGGTCGAGGTCAGCGTGAGCTTATCATTGGTGACAGAAAAACAGGTAAAACAGCTATTGCTATTGATGCAATTGTTAACCAGCTCAACACCGATATGATTTGTATTTATGTTGCTATTGGTCAAAAAGCATCAACCGTTGCTTCTATTCGAGAGACACTTCATCAAAAAGGTGTTCTTGATAAAACAATTATCGTTGCAGCTACTGCAGCTGATTCGGCTCCTTTGCAATACATCGCACCTATGTCGGGAGCTGCTATCGGTGAGTACTTTATGTATAACGATGTAAATGGCAATCCTGCAGATGAAAATCACCCTGGTGGTCATGTCCTTGTCGTATATGACGACCTCTCAAAGCAAGCTGTTGCATATAGACAGATGTCATTAACCTTGCATCGTCCACCTGGACGTGAGGCATATCCTGGTGATATTTTCTATCTGCATTCTCGTTTGCTTGAGCGTGCGTGCAAACTTAGCGATGCACGTGGTGCAGGTTCGCTTACGGCACTTCCTATTATCGAAACTCAAGAGGGCGATGTTTCTGCTTATATTCCAACCAACGTAATTTCTATTACCGATGGCCAGATTTATTTGCAGTCTAACCTCTTCTTCCAAGGACAGCGTCCTGCTGTAGACGTTGGAATTTCGGTATCTCGTGTAGGTGGTGCTGCACAAATTAAATCTATGAAGCAAGTTGCAGGTACACTTCGTCTTGATTTGGCAAGTTATCGTGAAAAGCAAGCTTTCTCGCAATTTGGTTCCGATTTGGACGCCACCACACAGTATCAGCTTACTCATGGCGCGCACATGACCGAAATGCTTAAGCAACCACGTTATCATGCGCTTGACGTAGCGGATCAGGTTCTTACCATTTATGCTGCTAAGGAAGATTTCCTCGATGATATTGACCTTGTTCATGTTCCTCTCTTTAGAGATGAGCTGGCAGAATTTATGAAACTTGAGCACGACGACATTCGTCAAAAAGTTGTCGCACAAAAGATCGACGATGAACTTGCAGCACAAATTAAATCTGCACTTACAGAGTTTAAAGAGCGGTTTATGCTTAAGCATGCCAATAAAGAGGTTTCGGTAGACGTTATTGAGCAAGCGGAATATACAGCTCAAGCCGAAGAAGCTGAGCAGAGCGCGGAGCAGGAGTAACGTCTTATGGCAAATCTTCGCGAGTTACAAAGGCGTATGAATTCAATTACGTCAACCATGCAGATTACGCGCACGATGTCGATGATTTCAACGGCGCGTATTCAGCATGCGCTTGCAAATGCCGAGGCTGCTGCTGCATATAAGGACGCTATTACCAACATGCTCTCTCATGTCGCATGTGCTCATTTTGACACGGCGCAGCCACTGTTGGCTACTCATGAAGAAGAAAAGAACGTTCTTTTTATCCTTATAGCATCTGATCGTGGCTTGGCTGGAGGTTTTAATTTACAACTTCAGCATGAAGTTGAGCATCGTATGAAGGCTCTTCATGCAAAGGGGATAGGCACATCACTTATTACCTGTGGTAGAAAGCCAACCGAGTATTTTACGTTTCGCGGCGTCAAACCTGACGTTTCATTTGTGGGGATTTCTTCTGAACCAACAAGCGATGAGGCCGATCGTATTGCTTCGTTTGTGATGAATGGCTATATCGAGCAAAGCATAGACCGTGTTATGCTTATGTATTGGCATGCTAAAAACCGTGTTGATCAGGTCCCAGTGTACGAGGAACTTTTACCTGTTAGCCGTGAGCGTTTGCGCATGCCTAACCAGCCCCGCGTTGAAAAGGCAGTATCTACGGTAAAACCACAGCCGTATACTTTGTATGACTTTGAACCTTCTGCACAGGTCGTGCTTCATGATTTAATGCCAGCCTATCTTAAAACGGTTATCTTTCATGCATTGCTTGATAGCGCTGCTGCCGAACATGGTGCCAGACGTCGAGCCATGCAGTCAGCTACAGATAGTGCTCAAGACATGCTTAACAGTTTGTCGCGCACGTATAATCGTGAGCGCCAAGGAGCTATTACAACTGAGCTCAATGAAATTATCGGTGGTGCTTCCGCATTGGAGGACAACTAATGGAACAAGTTATGAACGCTGAACATACGCTTTTAGAGAATGCTGCACGCAATCAGCATAACCGCAGTGTTGGTGAAGGTGTTATTGTTCGTATTGTAGGGCCTGTTGTAGATGTTAAATTCTCAAAGGATCTCCCTAACATTTATACAGCGCTTAAAGTTGACGCTCAAACGCCACAAGGTCGTGTCAAAACCATCTTGGAAGTAGAATCACAGCTTCCTGGAGGTGTGGTACGTACCGTTGCTATGTCGTCTACCGATGGTTTACAACGTGGCCTTAAAGTACATGATACGGGTCATCCTATGATGATGCCCGTAGGTAAGTCTACGTTGGGTCGCGTGTGGAATGTTATGGGTGAGCCAGTTGACGGTAAGGGCATTCCTTCCGACGTTGATTATTATCCTATTCATCATCCAGCGCCTGCATTTGATGAGTTAACCACTCAAACCGAAATTTTTGAAACAGGCATTAAGTCCATCGACTTACTTGAACCTTATGTTCGTGGTGGAAAGACTGGTTTGTTTGGTGGTGCTGGTGTTGGTAAAACTGTTTTAATTCAGGAATTGATCAATAACCTTGCTCAAGAGCACGGCGGTACTTCAGTGTTTACGGGCGTTGGCGAGCGTACTCGTGAGGGTACCGATCTCTATCTAGAAATGACCGAATCGGGCGTTATTAATAAAACTTGTTTGGTCTATGGACAGATGAATGAGCCACCTGGAGCACGTTTACGCGTTGGTCTTGCAGGTCTTACAACTGCAGAATATTTCCGCGACCAAGGTCAAGATGTTCTGCTCTTTATTGATAACATCTTCCGCTTTTCTCAAGCTGGATCAGAAGTTTCTGCATTGTTAGGGCGTATGCCATCTGCAGTAGGTTATCAGCCTACGCTTGCTACCGAGATGGGAGACCTTCAAGAGCGTATTACCTCTACAAAAGAGGGTTCCATTACATCGGTACAGGCTGTATATGTCCCTGCTGACGACTTAACCGACCCCGCGCCTGCAACAACGTTTACGCACCTCGACGCAACAACCGTTTTGTCGCGTTCTATTACCGAGCTTGGTATTTATCCCGCTGTAGATCCACTTGCAAGCTCGTCTTCGGCGCTAGATCCATCTATTGTTGGTGAAGAACACTACCGTGTTGCTATGGCTGTTCAAGAGATTTTGCAGCAGTATTCAGATCTGCAAGATATTATTGCAATTTTGGGTATGGACGAGTTGTCCGAAGAACAGCAGCTTGTTGTTGCTCGTGCTCGTAAAATCCAGCAGTTCCTCTCGCAATCCTTCCATGTTGCAGAGAAGTTTACTGGTAATCCTGGACAATATGTTTCGGTAAAGGATACTGTTCGTTCGTTTGCAGCAATTATTGATGGTGAATGTGACGACTTACCAGAACAGGCATTTCGTTACGCGGGAACTATCGAAGACGTACGCAGACGCGCGGAAGCCATGAAAGATAGTACGCACTAAGTAAGTTTTACTACACGAATTGGGAGATACAATCACAATGGCCGAGTTAACATGCCAATTTGTTCGACCTGACAAACTCATATATGAAGGTCTCGTCAAGAGTCTCATTTTGGTTACAAAAAACGGTGAGCTTGGCGTGTGGCCTGGTCATGCAAACGAAATTTGTTCGCTTGGTGATGGTGTTGTACGCCTGCACCATCTTGATGAAGATGGTGGCGGCACTGATAACGTTGTGGTATCGGGAGGCTATGCCGAAATTGGTCCCGATGGTGTTATTATTCTTGCCGACCATGCTCGTCTTGCAAATGATATTGATCCCGATGTGGTTACTGAAACCAGACAAAAAGCACTTGATGCGCTCGAGAATTTGGATGACAGTGATAACCGTAGTGCCTATTACGAACAAAAAATCAAATGGTGTAATATGCTTCTAAAGGAAGAACAAAAACTAAGAGAGGGTTAATATTTCTTTAGTTTATTGTTGTTGCATTCATTTTATATATGCGTAAGTTACGTTTATAACGCTTAAGAGCATTGCATATGCAATGCTCTTTTGTTATTCTTCTTCACGCATATTTAACCTTCTTTTTGCGGGCGGGAAAATGTGCGGTTGCTGCATTTTGGGAGTAAAATAAACATAGATACTTACTAAAACCTGAACATGAGTATATCCAAGGAGGAAGCATGGAAGTCATACGTGTTGAAGGCGGCTATCCTATAACAGGAGAAGTGGCTGTTGAAGGAGCAAAAAATTCCGCGCTCAAGCTTATGGCTGCAACCATATTGGCTCCTGGCGTTACCACGCTTACCAATGTACCTGATATTTCTGATGTACATGTAATGGGTAAAGTACTTACCTATTTAGGTGCTAAAATTACGGTAAAAAATTTACACGAACTCGAAATTGATACAACCAATATTAACCGTTGGGATGCACCCTATCACCTTGTTGCTCAAATGCGTGCTTCAACTGCTGTTTTAGGGCCTCTTCTTGCTCGTTTCCATAAGGTTGTTGTTGCTATGCCAGGCGGCTGCAATATTGGTGCTCGAAAAATCGATATGCATATTTTAGGTTTAGAAGCCTTGGGAGTTACCTTTGATATTAACCACGGTAATATTCACGCCAAGGATGAGCACGGACTTCGCGGCACCCTCGTTTCTTTGGAATTTCCAAGTGTTGGTGCAACCGAAAATCTTATGATGGCTTCTGTGCATGCGCAAGGTGTAACCACCATTGAAAATGCTGCTCGTGAGCCCGAAATTGTTGACTTGGCTAACTTTCTTCAAGAAATGGGTGCAAAAATTAAAGGTGCAGGTACGCCTATTATCGAGATCGAGGGCGTGTCAGAGGAGCTTCATCCTGTTGAATGCCATAAAGTGGTTGGCGATCGTATTGAAGCAGGAACATTTATTGTGCTTGGTGGCTTATGCGGAGATCCCGTTGAAGTTAAAGGATTTAATCCTAAGCATTTATCGCTCGTATTAAAGAAGTACGAAATGATGGGCTTGTCTATTGAACGGGGAAACGATTTTGTACGCGTTCAGCGCAAGCAGCCTATTAATTCTGTTGATATCCAAACATTACCGTATCCTGGTTTTCCAACTGACATGCAGGCGCAAACCGTGTGTCTTTTAGCTCTTGGCAATTCAAGTTGTGTCGTAACCGAGAATGTATTTGAAAACCGTTTTATGTTTGCAAGTGAGCTACAGCGTATGGGTGCCGATATTCGTCTTGAAGGACACCATGCTGTTATTCATGGAATTTCTCGTTTCTCTGGTACCGATGTTAAATCGCCCGATTTGCGCGGAGGTGCCGCGCTTGTGATGGCGGGTCTTGTGGCAGACGGTTACACTACGGTTTCTGCGATACAGCATATTGATAGAGGATATGAAAACTTTGTTCCAAAACTACAGAAGTTGGGTGCGCATATACAAAGGCTGCAGGTAGCAGATGAAGAAATGTAGGAATTTTATGTATACAACTCACTCCTTAAGCGATTAAAATGTGTGCTGACGCAGATGTTTAATTACAATGAAATAAAATAACTATATGTGGTACATGTCCTAAAGACGTATTACAGTGTGCAATATTGGATGGGGATTCATTGCATAGGGAGAGAGACTATGTCCAACACGACAGAAAACGCGTGGCATCGCTTAACCATGGCGAGCGAAGATTATTTAGAAACTATATACCGCATCATGCAGGAAGAAAATGCTTTTGATGGGATTCGATCAAAAGACGTTGCAGATCAGCTTGAAGTTTCAAAAGCAAGCGTTAATAAAGCATTAAACGTTCTCAAAGAAAACGGCTATGTTGAGCAGAATCGTTATGGTCGCATTCAACTGACCACTACAGGTAGAGAATATGCTGCCCATATTTGGCGTTGCCATCGTATGATTCGTTCATTTTTGGTGCAGGATTTAGGAGTAACAAGCGAAATTGCCGATAACGAAGCTTGTCTTATGGAGCATGCTATTTCAACCGATACGCAAAACAGATGGCTTGCCTATTTGGATAAGCAAGGTATAACCATTGAAGAATAACATAGAGCCGTGTGCAGAAAACCTTTTGCGTACTTTAGAACTTTTGTCTGTTTTGTGCTATCGTATCAAAATGATATGCGCTTAGTATAAACTTTTATGCATACTTGTTTTATGGAAAGCTAATAAAACACGAAGAAATACCTGCGTGTTTGTGTATCGGTGCAATCACCGTGTAAGAAAGGAACCACTATGAAGGCCATCATTCCTGCGGCAGGGCTTGGTACTCGCTTTTTACCAGCTACTAAAGTAACTCCAAAGGAATTATTGCCGGTTCTTAACAAACCTGTTATTCAATACGTGGTAGAAGAAGCGCTTGAGCCCGATGACGTTGACGGCGTAGTTATTATTAATTCTCACGAAAAGCCCCAGATAGATTCTTATTTCCAACATAACGAAACTCTTGAGCGGTATTTGCATGATCGCGCAAAGAACGCAGAAGCTCAAATGGTACAAGAGTCCGAATCCTTGCCTATCAACTTTGTATATCAAGATAAACCGTTGGGTCTAGGTCATGCGGTTCATTGTGCAGCTCCTTACACCAATGATGAGCGCTTTTTTGTACTGTTGGGCGATTATTTTGTTCCTGACCGTCAAATGTGCGTTCGCATGAAGCAAATTTCAGACGAACATGCAGGCGCATCTGTTATTGCGGTTGCTTGTGTTCCCCAAGATCAGGTGAGCAGATATGGCATCATTGCAGGTGAGCAGGTGGGTACGCTTAAAGGTTATGAAGGTGCTGCCTCAGATGAAGAAGGTGCTGTTTGGAAGATTTCTGGTTTGGTTGAAAAGCCAAAGCCCGAAGAAGCACCTAGCCATCTTTTTATTGTTGGCCGTTATTTATTAACTCCGCGTGTAATGGAGCTGCTTGCAACGCAAGGCGTGGGCGCTGGCGGAGAAATTCAGCTTACCGATGCTATGGAGCGTGTGCTTGCCGAAGAAGAAATGTACGCACTTGTTGTTGACATTAACGAAGGCTGCGACACGGGAACACCGGCTGCTTGGGCAGCAACTAATGCTCGTATAGCTCTGCTTAATTCCGAGATTCGTCCAAAGTTCATTGAGGCTCTTAACGATGACGCTCTTTCATTTTTAAAGTCGGTATTGTAGCAGATATACGATAAAGACAGCAATGAACGCAACAACCAGCACGGTTATAGATTTAGCATTGCAAATGTCAATGCAGGTTATTATTGTCGAATTTTTCAGCCGTCGAGCCGGAATATTTTTAGGTAATCGAAATGAATATTGTACATTTTGGCTCTAATGGCTGGCACGCTCGTTTTGATGAAGCTTTGACACTCCAAGCTCTTTATAGTGTTGCTCTCACGCTTGCTCATTTATATGAGGCCGAAAAAGCTCGCTCAACCATTCTTGTAGGCTATGACACCAGAAGTCAATCGCGCATGCTTGCGTATATTGTGGCTGCAACGATGGCCGATCAGGGCTATTCTGTTCGCGTTATAAATTATGCGGTAACAACTCCCATGATAAGCTTTATGATGAGCGATTCTTCTTATGCATTGGGGATTATGCTTTCTGGTGCCGATTATGCTGGAACTTACGGCGGCGTCGTGTTGCGTGCGCGTGGAGGCGGTCTTGTAGCCGCTAACATATGGTCTCAGCTTGATGGCCTTGTTGAGCAGGCAATTCCCGATGAAACGCAGCAGCTTATCACAGCGCTTACCAATCATGAAATTTCTTTAGAAGATCTTGATCGCACGCTTGTTGCCCCTCGCCAAGATGTGCGCTCGCTCTATAAAAAAGAGATTCTTGTCTTTGTAAAAAACATGGCACCACATGGTTTGTGCCGCCCACTTACCGTTGTGCTCGACTATATGTATGGAGCAACAAGTGGCATTGCTGCCGAATTGTTTGAGGCTCTTGGCTGTAAAGTCATTACCACGCGCCAAGACGCGCGCGATGATTTTGGCGGCGTACATCCCTGTCCCATTAAACCGTGGACTAAGCACAGCTATGAAGTTTTACGCTCAGCGCAGGCTGATGTAGCAGTTATATATGATGGTGACGGAATGCGTTTTAGCTTAATAGATAACGAAGCCCAGCAAGTGCCGCTTCACCTTATTGCCCCATGTATTCTTGATTTTCTCGTACACTTTTGCGGTGAGCGTGGGCGAGTAGTTACCACACAGGCCAGTTCAGTAAGAATTTGTCGTCTTGCCCAACAGCTGAATTGTGAAACAAGCATTGTACCAGTAGGTTATGCTCGTATTGCCGATGAACTTACCGAAGGCGACGTCTTACTAGCGTGCGATGAATATGCAGGCATATGTGTTCCTCGCTTTGGAATATGGCGTGATGGCATATTAGCGTCGCTGCTTGTAATTCGCTATCTGCAAATGAGAAACGAGCCGCTTCATACAATTATTGCCAAGATGAGCTCTGACCTTGGCAATATGGACTATATCCGAAAAGATTTACGCCTCGACCCAGCCAAAATGCAAACATTTTCTACCATGTTACCCGGTGTTAATCCTACAAGTATTGCGCAAAAAACTCCTTGTGCAGTAAGCCATGCAGATGGTTTGCGTCTTGCGTTTGATGATGGGTCGTGGATTATGCTGCGCCCTTCGCGTACGCAGCCTACAGTTCGTATTTATGCCGAAGCGCCTAATCTAGCCGAAAGAAATGAGCTCTTACGTGCAGCGTACGCGCTTGCCCAAAGTAAACTGTAGAAATCTGTTTTCCGCGGTACGGTAGATAAAGGCTTACAAACTCAGCACCGTAGGAATTGTTTCTAAAATATGTGCATGATATGAAGAAACAAGGTGTAGATTTAAATATATTGATATAAAACAGTTCTTGCTTTCTAAGTCTTTCACATCTCATCTACCGTTCAAAGTTATAAAAGACCAGCTTATAATATCTATAGAGCTATAATACATCACCAATAATTGATAGATTCCCTCCCTAATTGTGTCGATGACGTGAAGACTTAAATTCTCGCACACATTGCCTATTGTTTCGCGTATAGTAATTCCTCGCGCCGCACAGACACTACATTGTCTCGTGAGCGCACACTGAACCTTGAAAACTGGATACTGTGATTGAGAAATCATAAAAGATAGCTAAGCAAATTCGAATTTATATAAGTATTTATACGTCAATTT
>QWCU01004633.1_pt1 | contig 95799 bp, 67 predicted proteins | sample 1972601 | NCBI WGS metagenome assembly QWCU01 (sample SAMN09866700, study PRJNA288562) | Human vaginal metagenome isolate pre2_vaginal, whole genome shotgun...
GCAAGCGGTGCAAATGGCGCAAAGTCATTCTTAAAGCCAGAAGTTATGACGTACGACGCGTTCTTTCAATCAATCGTAAGAAGATACGGGCTTTTGGTTGGCTTTAATCAAAACACAATGCCATTAAGCGATGCTGGCGCGATGGAAATCATAAAAAGTATAATCGGAAAATATTTAGATAATCCACAAAATAACGCTAAAAATTTAAGTAAGCTATACAATTTTGACACTTTGTGCGCTGATGTTATTAATCTTTGCGCCGAAATATCGTGCTCGATGATTGGAGTAGATAGTATAGGCGCAACGTGCTCAAGCGTGCCTCAAGCTGTTCAAAAAATACGCGAGTGGAATAATGAGTTTGCAAAACACTTAAAAAACGTTATTGCAGATAGAAAAGTAGAATCGCCACTAAGCGCAAAAGCTCCAGCAATTCCAAAATACAAAAAAGTCAAAAAAACAGCTGGAATGAGCGAAGAAGATGCGTTGAAAGCGTCTGCGGAAAAATTTAAGGATGCGTGCAAAAATTACGAAAAATATTGGGATGATTCGTGCTTGCAATTTTGCATAAATCTATACAACGCTTGCCTAAAACGAGACATTTTGCTAGATCTTGTTTTACAATTTGACGCCGAAAAAAAGCGCGTAAACATGGCGCAATTTAGCGATTTTACGATTGCAGCTTACTATTTGGTTACGCATTTCCCTTCGATTTGTGCGCAATACAGGAATCAATATTCGCAAGTTCTTTTAGATGAGTATCAAGATACTTCTACAACGCAAGCAATGCTTATAAATACGCTGTTTTATGGTAATGCTGCTGCAGAGGGGAATCGCACGCATGTTATGGCAGTAGGCGATCCGTTCCAAGCAATCTACTCGTTTAGAGGCGCTTCAACTGGAGCTTTTTGCAAGTTTGAGCAAGACTTTAACATAAGCGCGCAAAACAAATATTCGCTAACTGTTACGCGCAGAAATTCGCTGTTTATACTAAAAGTTGCAAACGCGCTAACTGAGCCAATGCGCGCGGAAAATGGCGATACTTCAACGCAAAACGCAAGTCGTAGATTTAGCAGCATTGACGATCGCGAAGTGCAAGTGGAAACCTTAAAGCCAAAAGAGGATGCGTCAAATGGCACTGTTGGTGCGTTGTTCATGCCAAATCAAGGCGAAGAAATTGATGCAGTTGTGCGCTTCGCTAAGAAAATCGTTGAAAAATATGGCGAAAATCCGCTTGAGCCGCAACTTGCAATTCTTTTTAGAAGTAAAGCAAAAATGCCGCAATATGCTCAAAAACTGGAGGATGCTGGGATTCGCACAAGCATAGTTGGCTACTCTTCGATTATTGAAAAGCCTGCAGTTAAAGACGTTTTGAGTTTGCTAAGAGTTGTTCAAGACCATAGTGACTCAAATTCGCTTATGCGTCTTCTTGCCACTCCTCGTTTTGCGCTATCTACCGCGGATTTGAGCACATTGGCATCAATCGCAAATAGTGCGAATACGGAATATCTTTACAACGTGTATGCATCGGCTGGGCTTGTTGAGGAGGGATTGCCTAGAAGTCAATGGGATTCTGCCGTTCGCAATCTTAGAAACAGGGCAAATAGTGGGGAAGTATCGGCGCAAGTCATAAATATTTATGGCGGAGTGTATTTAGCGGATTTGATTATGCGCGATTTTGGCGATTTTGGGGCGAGTGGGGATTCTGGCGATTCTGGTAAGTCTGCGGTTGCTGGCGATTCTTCGGTTGCTGGCGATTATTGGGTTAGCCAAATGCGAGAAAAGTTGAGCGCACATGCATTCGCTGCAGTAAATCGACTTAGTAAAATCCTAAATAAAGTTGATCGCGTGCAAAGAAATTCTCTAACAAGCGTTATGCAATCGGCTGTTGAAGCGCTTAACGTAGACATTGATAGCGCTGTTGGAGCGGCCTTAAAATACAAGGATTTTAGCAATCAAACAATGCTTAACGACATGCACAATGTTCTAGATTCGCTAAACGCGATTGTAGAAACGTATGTGCAAGAGATGGGCGAGTGGCAAGATGTTAGTTTGCGCGGACTAATAAGCTGGATTGACTCAGCAAAAACGCTTGATTTGCAAGCATCTATAACAGAGCAAAATAGCGCGCAAGTTGTTTTAATGACAGTTCACCAATCAAAAGGTTTGCAATGGCCTGCAGTTGCTGTAGTTGGGCTAAATGAGGGCGCTTTTCCAAGTAATCAAGGAGATTCTCTAAAGATTGATGATAATGGGCAGGCCAGCGCTCGCATACCGATTGAGTTTGCTGCAAGCGTGCCTTCTGCGTTGCGCGTGGATGCCAACATTTTGCCGCATTTTCCGCATACAGTCACGCGCTCGGAGGCAATGTACCCAGAAAAAGCAATGCAAGACTTGGATAGTGTGCAAAAGATTTTTGACGAGATTAAGCCAGATAGAATCAAAGCTTTGTGTGATTTTGCGCAGGCTGTTGAAGAAGTGGATGCTGGTGCTGTGGATTCTGGTTCTGCGGATTCTGGCGATTTTTTGAGTGAAGAAACGCGCCGCGTGTATAACGCGTATAAATCCCAGCAAAGCGTTGATTTTATGCCATTTACGCAAAGTGAGGAGCGCGGAATCCAGCTTCACATGGACGAGCGACACCTTATGTACGTTGCTCTTACGCGCGCAAAGTTTGCAGCGCTTTTAACTGGCTCAGCAAATTCGGGAGATTCAGGCGAAAATGGGCGAAAGCGTGCAGCTTCGGTGTTTCTTAAGGAGTCGATGGAAGCTATAAAGTCGCTTAATGGTGTGATTGAGGTTAAAAGATGCGAGGCGGAAAATGCTGGCGATTCTGCGGATTCTGTGGATTCTGTGGATTCTAGTAATTCTGATGATTCCAGTGAAGACGTTTCCAGTGAAGACGTTTTTGGCTTTATTGCAGGCGATTTTGCGCATGAGTTTGCTAAAGATTTTGGAAAAATTAAAGTTCAAAGCGATTCGCATACTAAAGAAAGCGTGCTTGAATGGCCTTGTGCTTTGAGCGAAGATGTAGAAAATGCGCTTCAAGAATCTGCAAAGCTTGTTAAGAGTGAAGATTTTACTGGCGATTTTAATGGCAAATCTTCCTTAATATCTTCTCAAAAATCTCTTTATTGCCGCGCAAAAGCGTTTGTTCAAGATGCCGATTTAACTGCGCAAAATGCTGGCGATTATTCACTAGAAGACTTGGCAAAAAAGGTGGAAAAGATTTCCAACGGATCTAGGCTTAACGTAACGTCTTTGCAAAAAATAAGCAAAGTTGCGCCTGGTGTAAACGCAAACGCTAGCGCGCGCGCAAACAATCGAGTTTACAACAATCTATTGGCTTGCATTCGACCAATTCCGTCCATTTCGTCAATTGATGCAAATCTTGGCACCAAGTTCCACGCTTGGGCGCAACAATTTGTAGACTCTGCAGTGCCTTCTAGCGCATGCGAGTGTGCTAAGTGGCAGTCAGTTGTAGAAAGCGGAACTTTGTTAGATGAGCAATTTGTTCCTCAGACTCGCAAAGATTTGCTTTACGAATTTAATCAAAGTCGCAAGAATGCGTACTTTGCTAATGATTTGGCCAAATCTCAAGACGCTCAACTAGACGAATGGAAGCAACGGCTTATAGAATCGCGTTGGGCAAAACGAGTGCCGCTTGCCGCAGAAATGCCGATTTTAATGCAAATCGATAATGCAGAATTTGCAAATAGAATCATCAATGGCACTTTGGATGCTGTTTTTGCAGGGGGATTAGACGCTAACGACGAATCAAAACTCTACACAATCGTTGACTGGAAGACGGGTAAGCGGCCAAAAAGTGCGGAAGATATTCGCCTAAAACTTGAGCAGCTTGACTGGTATAGGCTGCTGCTTGCGCGCGCAACAAACGTTGATTTAAGATGCATTGACGCCACTCTTTACTATGTTAGCGAGGCGCGTGCGGAAAATCGCGAGATTCACGCGTTGTGCAAAACTCGTGACGAGATTTTGAGCGAGGCGTCTTTTTAGAATCAACGTATTTGGTAATCTAAAAGTAGAGCATAAGCCGATTTAAGTAAAAGAAGGACAAAATGACGGTTGAGTTTCGTCCAGTTAAAATTAACGACATTGACGCAATCGTAGAAGAATACGAGCGCACATGGGGGATTGCGCATGCTGTTGGAGCAGACGCTTCGCGCAATCTTTCTAGGCGATTTGTGCTGCACTATTTGGAGCCTTCTACGTACGGAACTGTTGCAACAATAAACGGCAAGTTTATGGGGCTGCTTCTTGCGCGCGTTTACGGAGATAAGGTGCTGTTTAAGCAAGTTCAGAAGATGCTAGAAGAGCAAGAAGCAAAGATGGCTAGCAAAGGCGATTCTTTGCACGCAAAAGCGTTGGATTCTGCGATTGGCATGGGCCAGATTGAGCGCAAGTTAGAGGCGATGAGTCATATTAACGACTTGACTCAGGCAGAGTTGGAGCTTTTTATTGTTTCTCCAGACGCTCGCGGGCACGGAGTCGGCGGCGGATTGTGGAAGCGCACAATGCAACATTTGCGCAGCCGCGGAGTGAACCGCTACTTTTTGCACACAGATACGGCTTGCGATGTTAGTTTCTACGATTATCACGGGCTTAGGCGAGATGCTACGTGGGCTAAAAAAGATCACGAAAAGTATGCGGATCGCGTAAAAGACCTTGTTGAGGACTTGTACATATACTCGGGCGAGCCGTTTGTAAACCGCACAAGACGCNCTATTCCTCGCGGCTATTAGTAGCCGCTCGGCTGATTTGGCATGTAAAGTCCACTGGACTTTACATTTGAGCCAAATCACGCTTTGAAGGAGCTTGAAATGCGTTATGCAACTTCAAGCTCAGTCAAAGCGCTTTGCCGCGCAGAAGCAATGCTTCTGCCTTGAGCGGCTCAGCGCTCCGAATTGCCCTCGCACGCTACGCTCTAAGTGCTCAGGCAGGTCGTCGCGCGTACAAAATACGGAAGAATGCTTGCGCGTATTAACTGCGCTTGCGCGTTACAATAATCCACCCAATTGACGCGATTGGAATCGCAACAAGCGTAGAAATCCACGGAACCATCATTCCGCCGCGCGAACTCCAAGCGTCAATCGCAAATCCCGCAACCATGGATCCAAGCGAGGCGCCAGTCGCGGAAGCGGTTGGAAGCCACGATAATCCTTCAGTAAGCGAATGCTCGGGAATTGTGTCTTTAACAATAAGGTTTCCAGTTGCAAAAATCGGCGAAACGCATAGTCCGCTTAAAAGCTCAAAAATGCTTAGAAGCACAAGTCTATCTATGTTAATGTTCATAAGAATAAAGCCAATAGTAAGCAGGCTTAGAAACACGATTAGATGAGACCAGTTGGATCCGCGGAATTTATGCGAGCCAAAAATAACGGCTCCAACTAAAGACCCGCATGCAAACAGCGCAAGTTGCAAGCCAATCAGTTTGTCTAATCCTTGCGCGCGCATTGCTGCTGTAACAGATACGTCAAAGGCGCTAAAACTCATGTTAAAAACAAGGAACATAACAACAAGCGGTATGATTCCGCGGTATAGAAGCACGTTTTTTGGCTTGTTTTTGCGATTTGTGTTCCTCAGCTGTTTTAGCGAAAGCCTATCTCTAAGATTTTTTGCGATTAGTTTCTTGCCATTTTTCGATGAGTCCTCACTTGCTGTGTAAGGGCCATTTTCCAGCGCGACTTGCACATCTTCATCATTTGCGGGTGCGCTTTCTACTTGCACGATTTTAACAACCGCAGGCTGCGTGTTTTTAAGCGATAAGAACCATGCTCCGCCTAGTCCGCTTGCTAGAACTGGCACAAAAAGCTGAGATACAGGGTGAACGCTAGTGGCAAGCCATGCAGCAAGAATTGGTCCGAATATAAACACAATCTCGTCGATTCCAGATTCCAGCGCGTATGCAACGTTTAGCAAAGTGTCGTCGCTTTGATTTTTAAGCGTATATGCCCAGCGAGTTCTAACAAGCGCGCCGAACGCAAATTGTGTAACACCCATTAAAATTGCAAGCGCAAATAATATTGGCAAAGGTATGTGGAAAAGTGCGGCGGTTGCAAATGATAACATGCAAACAACTTGCGCACTTAGGGCGATTACGCCCACTTTTCGCTGGCCGAATCTATCAAAAAGCTTTGCGTATAATGGCGTTACAGCTGCTTGCGATAGCACGTATGCTGCGCTCATTGTGCCTGCAATTGTCCAATTGTTGTAAATGTGGTTTAATGCCAGAACAATTCCTAAGCCCATCATCGAAATAGGCAGCCTTGCTATTGCTCCAGATATGCAAAACGCTCGTGTTCCTTCAAAAGAGAACAATCTTACGTAGTTTGACATAGGCGAAGACTTTGGCTGCGCCGATTTCGATGACATATTCACTTCCCTTAAAATTTGTACGCGCTTAACATGTTTAACTTGATTAACATGATTGATTTTTGAGTGTCTTTCTAGTCTACATTATGGCGTCAAAGTTTGCCGATGTTGTTTTGTTTTTTCCCGACTTTGTACGTGATTTGGGTGGAATGTGGTACAAAGTGCGTTAATTGGTTTCGCTTTTTGTACGTGTTTTAGGTCAAATTTGGTACAAAGTGCGTTAATTGGTTTCGCTTTTTGTACGTGTTTTAGGTCAAATTTGGTACAAAGTGCGTCAATTGGTTCCGCTTTTTGTACGTGTTTTAGGTCAAATTTGGTACAAAGTGCGTCAATTGGTTCCGCTTTTTGTACGTGATTTAGGTCAAATGTGGTACAAAATGCGGAAAAGTTTTCCGCAGATTAGTCGCGTCTATTGCGATGTGATTGTTTTTACGATTTTTTGCGATTGTATATAGCGATTATCTTTTGAAGAAAAGTATTGTAGAATTGTGTTATAGGTTTCAAACAAACTGGGAAGGCAAGAAATGTTTGGTTCACTTATTTGCTCGGCAGCTGGATTTACTAACACTCAATCGGGTTCTGCAATACTTGGCTCCATGATTTTTGCAATCGTGGTTGTTCTTGTTGGTATTGGAATTAAGATTTGGAAAAAGTACGGAAAGCACTAGAGTATTAGAGTGCTAGAGCACTAGATTTAGCTTAATATTTTTGACTTTCATTTTTCGCGGCATTTTTGTTGGCATTTTAAGACAGCCTTGTAAGGCAGTCTTTTAAGACGGTATTTTTGTGATTGCTGTTCTTATTGCGCGCGCGAAGTCGCAGTTTTGTAAATCCGTTGAGGCTTAACGCTACAATAGAGCAGATGAGTGATACAACGACGCAATCGACGGATAAGATTCTTGCAGAGATTGTAGACTCTGTAAAAATTCCTCAATCCCCAGATATAAACAATAAAAAGTCAATAAAAACTGTGAAAAAAGAAAATAAAACTACAAATAAAAATACAAAAACTAAAAAAACTAAAGACTCTGAATCGAATAAGGTGAGTAGGGCATCTAAAGGATTTAAGTCTCCTAAAAGCTCTAAAGCCACTTACAATGCGCTTCCGCCAGTTGTAAACGATCAGCGAGAGGGCGCGCTTGTTGCGCCTCCAAAGTATCGCAAGGGGTCAATGCGAATCGTTCCGCTTGGCGGCTTGGGTGAGATTGGCCGAAATATGAACGTTATTGAATATAACGGCCATATTTTGCTTATAGATTGTGGCGTATTGTTCCCAGAAGAAGAGCAGCCAGGCGTGGATCTGATTTTGCCAGACTTCCACTACATTCAAAACAGACTAGATAAAGTAGACGGGCTAGTTTTAACTCACGGCCACGAAGACCACATTGGCGGCGTGCCGTATTTGCTTAAAATGCGCCCAGATATTCCGCTAATCGGCTCTAAGCTCACTCTTGCGTTTGTTGAAGCAAAGTGCGAAGAACACAAGATTAAGCCAAAAACAATTCAAGTAGAAGGCCGCTCAAAGCTAAAAGTTGGCCCATACAATTTGGAGTTTATTAGCGTAACGCACTCGATTCCAGACGCTCTTGCTGTATGCGTAAAAACTCCTGCTGGAACGATTATAGATACGGGAGATATTAAGCTAGATCAGCTTCCATTAGACCATAGAATCACCGATTTGGTTGAATTTGGAAAGCTTGGCGAGCAAGGAATTGACCTATTGATGGCAGACTCCACAAACGCCGAGGTTCCAGGCTTTGTTAAGCCAGAAACTTCGATTGGCCCAGCTTTGGATCAGGCGTTTGCTAACGCATCGCGCAAGATAATCGTAGCAAGCTTCTCTAGCCACGTTCATCGCGTTCAGCAAGTGGTAGATGCTGCGCACAAGTATGGTCGAAAAGTGGTGTTTGTTGGGCGATCAATGGTTAGGAATATGTCTATTGCGGCCGATCTTGGCTACTTGCATATTCCAGAAAATACTGTTGTAGATCTAAAGCAAGCAAAAGATATTCAAGACGACAAGCTTGTGTATATGTGCACGGGGTCTCAAGGCGAGCCGATGGCAGCACTTGGGCGAATCGCAGACGGAATACACAAAGATATTACAGTTAACGAGTTTGATACCGTTATTCTTGCAAGCTCTTTAATTCCAGGAAACGAGCACGAAGTTTACAAGGTTATTAACAAGCTTGTGCAAATGGGCGCTCGCGTAATCAACAAAGACAATGCTGCGATTCACGTTTCTGGCCATTGCAATGAGGGCGAGTTGCTCTATTTGTACAACATTGTTAAGCCAAAGTGCGCTATGCCAATTCACGGAGAACACAGGCATCTTGTTGCAAACGGTTTGATTGCTGTTAAAACGGGCGTGGACCCTAAGAATGTTGTTTTGGCAGAAGATGGCGATGTTGTGGACTTGTACCACGGAAATGCCGCTGTTGTTGGCTCTGTTCCATGCGGATACGTGTATGTTGNNGCAGAAGACGAGTCTGATTTTGAAAAAGTTCGATCTCAAATTGTTTTCCAGCTTCAAGATGCCATGATGCACGGCGAGAAAGACACGCACAAGTTGCAGCAGATTATGCGCAGAACGCTTGGAAGTTGGATTGCGCGCGCGTTGCGTAGAAAGCCAATGATTGTGCCAGTTGTTGCGGATCTTGCGCAAAAGGATTAGTCAAGTGATTAGTCAAGGACTAGTCAAGCGATAAGAGCCACGTAAAAATCATAAATAAAGTACAATCACCATAAATACACAAGTAAATACACAATAAACACAAAAGGAAGTTAATATGCCAGGAGCAAATCTGACTCGCGTAGAAGCTGCGGAACGTTTTAGCGCTATCCAAATGCCAATTCACTACACTGTTGCACTTGATTTAGGCAAGGGTGGCCGCGATTTTAAGTCGCACACAAATATTGAGTTTGGCGCAAAAGCTGGTGGAACAAGCTTCCTCGATTTGATTGCAAACAGCGTTGAATCCGTTGTGCTTAATGGCGAATCTCTTGACGTTTCTAAGGTTTTTGCAGATAGTCGCATCGAGCTTGCAAATTTGGCCGAGCACAACACAGTAGAAGTCGTAGCAAATTGCCAATATTCCAACACGGGAGAAGGCTTGCACAGAAGCGTGGACCCTTCCGACGGCAACGTTTACCTTTACACGCAATTTGAGGTTCCAGACGCTCGCCGCGTTTATGCTGTGTTTGACCAGCCAGATTTGAAGGCAGTTTTTGACTTTAGTGTGGATGCTCCAGAAAGTTGGATTGTTACTTCCAACATGCCAGTTAAAAGCGAAACTGCGATTGAAGGCCGTAAGACGGAAGATGGCACTTTGGAAAATGGCGTTGTAGAAGGTATGAAGCGTTGGGTATTCGAGTCAACTCCAAAAATGAGCTCCTACTTAACTGCGATTTGCGCAGGCCCTTACGCCGAATGGCACACGTCTTACAACAACGAGGACGGCCGCGTAGTTCCAATGGCCGCTAAGACTTGGGGAGTGCCATACCCGTACGCAAAGTACGATCAGATTTACGTGCCAGAATATAACGCTGGAGCTATGGAAAACATTGGTATGGTTACCATTCGCGATCAGTACGTGTTTGAATCCAAAGTTACGGACGCATACGCTGAGCGCCGCGTTGTAACAGTCTTGCACGAGCTTGCACACATGTGGTTCGGCGATTACGTAACAATGAAGTGGTGGAATGACTTGTGGCTTAACGAGTCTTTTGCTGAGTTTACGTCTACGCTTGCAACTGCTGAAGCAACCGAATGGCACGACGCTTGGAGCACGTTTAATTCTGGCGAAAAGAGTTGGGCGCTTAATCAAGATCAGCTTCCAACAACCCACCCAATCGTGGCTCCAATCAACGATTTGAACGACACTTCCGTAAACTTCGACGGCATTACTTATGCAAAGGGTGCTTCTGTTTTGAAGCAACTTGTAGCGTATGTTGGTCGCGAAAAGTTCTTTGAAGGAATTCACAACTACTTAAGCAAGCACGCTTATAGCAACGCAACTTTGGCTGATTTGTTGCACGAGTTGGAGCTTACAAGCGGACGCGATCTTAAGGCTTGGAGCGCTCAATGGCTTGAAAAGGCTGGAATTAACACGATTTCTACAGAAGTTGAAGAAGCTAGCGACGGCACTATTGCTTCTTTGCGCTTGCGTCAAAGCGCCTCAGTTGAGCATCCTGTTTTGCGCGCGCATCGCTTGGCTGTTGGATTCTACAATGTGGACGAAGCAAGTGGCGAAATTGTGCGCACAAAGCGAATCGAACTAGATGTTGATGGCGAAGTGACGGAAGTGGCGGAAGCGCGCGGATTGCAAAGGCCTGCGCTTATTCTTGTAAACGATGACGACTTGACTTACACAAAGTTGCGTTTTGACGAAAAGTCGCTTGAGTTTGCTGCCGAAAATCTCTACCGCTTTAAGGATTCTTTGACTCGCTCGCTTATTTGGCTTGCATTGTGGGACATGACTCGCGACGCAGAATTCCCAGCAGAGCGCTTTGTGGAACTTAGCCTTAAGGCTTTGGCAACAGAGCACGAATCAACTACTTTCCGCTATGCTCTTGGTCAAGTAAAAGTGACTGCAAGCCACTATGTTGTGCCTGAGCGCCAAGCAGAAGTCGCAAAGCATGTAGCTCACGAACTATGGCAGTTGGCTTTGGCGGCTTCGGCAGGCTCCGACGAGCAGTTCCAGTTGCTAAAGGCTTATCTTGGATACGGCGAAGTTGGAGATAGTGAGTTTGTGCAAATCGCTCGCGGATTGCTTGACGGTTCTGTGAGCTTAGAAGGCTTGGAAATCGACAACGACTTGCGCTGGAGCATTCTTATTGCGCTCGCAGGCGTAAATGCTTTGGACGAAGCTGGAATTGATGCGGAACTTAAAAAGCGAGACACGACTGAGAATCGTGAATACGCATACCAGGCTCGTGCTGCTCGCTCAACTGCAGAAGCTAAGGATTGGGCTTTTGAACAGGCTTTGCGTAATCTTGATTTAACTAATATGCAAATGGGTGCTGTGGTTGCTGGATTTGCAAGCACTGCTAAAGGTGATTTGGTTAAGCCTTATGTTGAGCGCTACTTTGCGGAAGTTGAGTGGATTTGGAAGAATCGCACATTCCATATGGCGGAAACTTTGATTGAAGGCTTGTATCCAAATTATGCGGATGTAGACGAGTTGGTTGAGCGCGGACAGCGCTGGCTTGATGAGCATAAGGATGCCGACCTTGCTTTGCGTCGTATGGTGCTCGGCAAGCTTGATTCTTCTCGCCGCACGCTTAAGGTGCAGCATTACAACGCTTCGCTCTAGTTTTTTGCAATCAAATAGCAATTTTCAATGTACATTCCTAATAAGAAAATAGGGAAATGTAGATTGAATCTAAGTTTATTAAAGATTAGGTTGATTAAAGATTAATTCAAGGAGTCGCAAGATGGCAGAAGATATGCATCAATCAACGCCAACAATACATGGAGAGCAACTAAACGCGGATGGCACGCAAAAAGCACAAGACCGCGTAAATAATCGATCTTTGCGACCAAACAGCGATTCCTTTAAAGAGTTTATGACTAGCGGCTGGGATAACCAGGAGCCTCAAATCGAACCGCTTGAATCATCGAAATACACACCAGCGCGTCTAGAGGCGCTTGGCAGGCGATTCCCAGGCGAGCGCCTTGTTATTCCAGCAGGCCAGCCAAAAGTGCGCAATAACGATTGCGACTACGCTTTTAGGCCAGACACAACTTTCGCATATTACACTGGTTTGGGCCAGGATTACGAGGCAGGCGCTGTTCTTGTGCTTGAGCCAGTGCAAGCAGGCAGCGAAGAGGAAGCGGCGGGCAAAACCCACGTTCCGCAGCTTTTTGTGGCACCTCGCGCAGACAATAGCACTGCAGCATTCTATAAAGACCCGCACTACGGCGAATACTGGGTTGGCCCTCGCGCAGGACTTAAAGAGCTTAAGGCTATGACTGGCATTGAAACGCGCGATATTGCCGAGCTTGACGACGCGATTGCAAAAAACGTTAGCGACGATAATAGCTCTGCCGAAAGCGTGCGCGTGCGAATTGTGCGAGAAGCGGATGCTGATCTAACTGCGCGCGTAGATGCTTTAAGAGAAGCGAGCGGATTTAGCGACGAAGATGCTAACATTGCTGCAGACGATAAGCTGCACGAAGTGGCTGCCGAAGCGCGAATGCTTAAAGACGCTTACGAGATTGGCGAAATGCGCAAAGCTGTTGCTGCTACAAAGTTAGGCTTTGACCGCATGCTTACGCGTTTGCCTCAAGCTTTGGGCAAGGAGCATTCTGAACGCATGATTGAAGGCGCTTTTAACTCCGTTGCTCGAGAAGTTGGAAACGAAGTTGGCTACGATACGATTGTTGCTTCTGGCAAGCACGCTCCAATTTTGCACTGGATGCGCAACACGGGCGTGGTTTCTAGCGGAGAACTTTTACTTATTGACGCAGGCGTGGAAGTCAACAGCCTTTACACAGCAGATATTACGCGAACTTTCCCAACCAATGGCAAGTTTACGGATTTGCAAAAGAAGCTTTACCAGTGCGTTCTCGACGCTCAGCAAGCTGGTTTTGAGGCTGCTAAGCCAGGTGCTACCTACAGCGATATTCACCACGCTTGCATGCGCGTGCTTGCAGAGCATTTGCACGAGTGGGGCATTCTAAAGGTTAGCGTTGAGGAATCGCTTTCGCCGCAAGGTCAGCAGCATCGTCGCTGGCATGCGTGTGGTGTTGCTCACCATTTGGGTCTAGATGTTCACGATTGTGCTCAAGCTCGCTACGAGGCGTATCAGGGTGCAAAGATTACTCCAGGAATGATTTTCACAATCGAGCCTGGCTTGTACTTTGCTGCCAATGATCTTATGCTTCCGCCAGAAATGCGCGGAATCGGAATCCGCATTGAAGATGATGTTTTGATGACGGAGAATGGTCCTGAATGGCTTTCTATCGATATTCCTAAGCAAATCGAAGATGTTGAAGCTTGGATGGCTCAGCGCGCTGCTAAATAGTGTGCTGCTATCTAAACGGATTGTCTAAGATTGTCTAAGATTATTTAAGATTATCTAGGATTATCTAGAATTATCTAGAATCATCTAAGACTATCTAAATTAATTATCTAATCTTTACGCAATAATGTTGTTATAGCACTTAGTTGTTATAACAACATTACTTTATTGCGGCTTATGTGTCTTGTGTGCTGCATATGCTTTATATGTTTCATGCGTTTTATACATTTATGTGTTTTATGCATTTATGTGACTTGTTGCAATAAAGATGTTGATTAACGAGTCGCAGCCAAAATCATCGATACTCTCGAAAGGAATACAATGACTAAGCCAATCGTTCTTTCACTTGGAGAACTACTGTGGGATTTGCTTCCCCAAGGAAAACGAGTTGGAGGTGCTCCAGCGAATTTTGCGTATCACGCGCAATGCAATGGTGCAGAAAGCTACGTTATTAGTGCTGTTGGAGAAGATTCTCTTGGCAATGAACTTGTTGAAGAAGTTGAAAAAGCAGGGATTAAGCACGTTATTCAGCGCAATGCTTGGCCAACTAGTACGGTAGATGTTTCGCTTAGAAATGGCATTCCAGAGTACACGATTGTGCGAAACATTGCGTGGGATCATATTGTTTATACGCGCGAACTTGTGGATCTTGTTAGTAAAGCAGACGCGATTTGCTTTGGTACTCTTAGCTTAAGATCGCAAGAAACTCACGACACTGTTTTGGAGCTTTTAAAGCACACCAAGCCAAACGCCATGAAGTTCTTCGACATAAACATTCGTAGCGATCATTATTCAAAGGATTTGATTGACGCTCTTCTTAAAGAGGCAACTGTTTTTAAGCTTAACGATTCCGAGCTGCTTCTTCTTAGAGATATGTTCAATATTCGCGAAACTTCCGACAATGAGGCTTGCAAATGGTTCCAAGCTCGCTATGGTTTGGATTATGTGATTTTGACTGGCGGATCTACTTTTAGCGCAATCTTTACCAAGAATGGCGAAAGCTCTACCTACCCAACTCCTCATGTGGAAGTTAATGACACAGTTGGCGCTGGCGATTCGTTCTCTGGTACTTTTACTGCAAGGATTTTGGCTGGCGATTCGCTTAAAGACGCGCATCGTGCTGCGATTAACACTGCTGCGTATGTTTGCACTCAGGCGGGCGCGTGGCCAGAATATCCGAGCGAAATCCCAGACTATCTTTCTAAAGCAGGACTGTAGTCTGCTAAGAATATAAACAAAAAGCTTCAACTTGTAAGAAGAATTAGGATAATTCCTAAGAATCAAACGAGTTGAAGCTTTTTTATACGCCATTAAGGCGATTATCTAGTGGGGCCTCAGGGGCTTGAACCCTGGACCGGCGGATTATGAGTCCGCTGCTCTAACCGACTGAGCTAAAGCCCCACGCTAACAAAGTCAGCAACGACTAGATTAGCACACACCCATAAACGTTTAACACGCTATGCAACACTATTCATATACAATTCGCATTGCAATGCAAAGCGCATGGGTGTATGAAAGACAAGTCGCAAGCAGCTTTAGAGCAAATAGCTACGCTACTACTTCTTGGTCTCTTCCAGAAGCAAAATTGCTTAAAGCTCCAGTCTTACGAACTGCAACGAATAGAAGCCAAGGAACAATGCCTGCAATCACAAAGCCGCTTATAAGTTCGCAAATCATGTGAATTGTGAGATAGTTTGCGCTCTTTCCCTGGTAGACCACAAACATTAAGTAAATACCATATTCAAGAGCGGTAAGCGTGCCAGAAATTACGCTTAAAGTAAGATTGTACTTTTTGTAGCGAGCGATAGCAAAAGGAAGCTCGCTAAACACGGCTTGCAAGGCGGCAGAAGCTAAAACCATAAATGCAGAGAATTGCTGGCCAAGAATGTTCTCAAACACGGCGCCAACAACGTTTACGTAAATTGCAGCACCAGGCTTGCGGATTAAAAGAAGAGCAAGCGGACCAGACATGTACCAAACGCCGTGCAAAATGCTGCCAAATCCAGGCAAAACAGTGCGCAAAATGGGGGAGATTTGGGAGAAGAACACAATGGTAAAGCCCCAGTAGATTATGCCAAACAAGGCGGCTAGAGCGGCGCCGAGCGATATATCTGCAACGCGCCATTTAAGACTTGCGATTGTTGTTGGTGCAGGATTTGCGTTTGCACGAGCCTTATCGGTTATTGGAGTTTCGGATTGTGCGGAGTATTGTGCGTTTTCTTCGCTTTGATTGTTTGCGGATTCGTTGTTTAGAATATCACTCATTAGTGTTCCTAACTATTGATTGCTGCGCATTGTAATTTCTTTGAGCGTTTCTCGACCTACGCAGCCTGGGCAGAAACGCCAACGTGTACTTTACCATTTAATAGCCACTAACACGCCTTTATGCGCTAGTTTTGTGCGATTTGTAACGTTTTTGATTATTGCAGAAATCTATAACGCGCTATAAAACCGATTATTCAACGCAAGCAAACATGTTCGCGCGACGACCTGCCTTTTCGCTTGAGAAGCGTAGCGCGCGAGCGATATTTCCCGAGTTTGTACGTGATTTGGGTGGAATGTGGTACAAAGTGCGGAGTTGTTTTACGCGTTTTGTACCACGACACGCCGTAAATCAGGTACAAAAACACTACAGTTATTAATCTAGATAGTTGGAAAAATGAGCGAAACGTAAATCCGAAAACGTAAATCCGAAAACGTAAATCAAAAATAGGGGAGCACAAAATGTCGATGGAACATCCAAATCGCACCAATGAGCGAATTGTTGACGTTGAGCGAGATATTATGAGCCGCGCTCCAGAGCATAACAAGACAAATCTTGATTTAGATAGAATGCGCTTAATTCTTGATATTTTGGGGCATCCAGAGCAGTCTATGCACGTGATTCACATTACTGGCACCAATGGCAAAGGCTCCACGGCGCGCATGGCGGAGGCGATTTGCCGCGCGTACGGTTTGCGCACGGGTCTTTACACTTCGCCACATTTGCAACGCGTAAATGAGCGAATTATGATTGACGGCCAAGAAATTAGCGATGACCAGTTCGTTGACGTGTTTGATCAAATGAAAGACATTATAGACATGGTTGACGCTCGCATGGATGCTGACGGCAAGCCGCGCATGAGCTTTTTTGAAGTGCTTACAGCTATGGCGATTTGGGCTTTTGCTGACGCTCCTGTAGATGTTGCTGTGATGGAAGTTGGCATGGGCGGCGAATGGGACGCCACTAATGTTATGAACGCGGATGCTGCGATTATTGGCCCTGTAGACATGGACCACATGCAATGGCTTGGAAACACGGTTGAAGAGATTGCGCGTACAAAGGCTGGCATTATTAAGCCAAATTGCACTGTGATTTTGGGGCCGCAGCCACACGAATCGCAAGTTTTGCCGATTATTCAAGAGGTGGCAAATCGCAATAATGCCAAGCTTTTACGTGACTTTAGTGACGGCAGCGGAGAACTAGAGGTTGTTTCGCGCACTCCAGCTGTTGGTGGTCAAGTTGCCACTTTGCGAACTCCAAATGGCACTTATGAAGATGTTCCAATAGATAAGTTTGGTGTGCATCAGTCGCATAATGCTTTGGCGGCGCTTGCTGCTGCGGAGGTTGTTCTGCCTGTAAATGGCGCTTTAGACGGCGATTTGGTTGCCGAGGCTTTGAGTCAAGTTAAGGTTCCTGGCCGAATTGAGCAAGTTCGCACTTCTCCAACGATTATTATTGACGGCGGCCACAATGTTAATGCTGCTGAGTCTCTTCGTAAAACAATCGAAGAAAACTATAATTTTGAGCAGCTTATTGGCGTTGTGGCAATGATGGCAGATAAGCAAGTTGAAGAATATTTAGGTGTTCTTGAGCCGATTTTAACTAAGATTATTGTTACGCGTAACTCTTGGCGCGACCGCGTTATGGACCCTAAAGACCTAGAGAAGATTGCGATTGGCGTGTTTGGTAAAGATCGCGTGATTCGCGTTGACGATCTTCCAGACGCTATTCAAACGGCAGTGAATCTTGTTGACGAAGACGATGAGCTTGGAGTTGGGTATGGTCACGGAGTGCTGATTTGCGGTAGCTTTGTTACAGCAGGAGATGCGCGCACTATGCTGATTGAGCGCGTTAATCCAGACTTAAAGAAGCCAAAAGATCAACGCGCTAACGTTCATCCAAATCTTGCGGAATGACTTTAGCTACGGATTGACTTAAGCTAAAGAGTTGCTAGCTAAAGAGCCGCTAGCTAAATAGGCGCTTAGCTAAAGAGCCGCTAGCTAAATAGGCGCTTAGCTAAACTAGCTAAATAGGCGCTTAATAACAAGCGAATCGCTTTCGTAAGGAACGTGCTTGTTGTTGTGCTTAATCCAGCGTTCGTCGCCCTTTCCAATAATGAGGATTACGCTTAATAAGTCGTTATCTTCATCGCGTTTGCTGTGCTCGTCGCGCTCTCTAGCTTCGTTTACGCTGTGCTCAATCGCTTGCGTTCTGTCGATTATTATCTGCGACTTAACGCTTGGTATTGTTATGCAAGATTGCATATCGTTGCAAATATCCATTGGATCTTCGGTGTTTGTGTCTTCGATTGTAAACACAAACTCGTCGATTCGATTTTGCGCAGCTTGAACAATCTCTTTGCGCCTGTCGTAAGCTTTGTTTCCAGAAGACCCCGTAACAAGAGTAGTGTATAAACTCTGGCTTGCGTATCTTTCTTCAACAAAGTCAAGTAGCGCTTTTACAGAAACGTAATTATGCGCGTAGTCAACTATTGCAATCGTGTTGGATTTTGAATCCTTAAAAATCTCCATGCGCCCTGGAATTTCAACGTTTTCAATCGCGTGCAAAGCTTCAACATTGTTGATTAAATCTGGTTGCGCGTTTTGTGCAATTGCAATCGCAGCCAATGCATTCTCGTAGTTAAAGTCGCCAGCAATCTTTAGATTGAATTTGTCTATAGCGCTGTAATTAGGCATGTCTTGATTTACGTACTCGCTAGCTTCGCCTTCCAAAATCGCAATACAATGCTCTTGCGAACTTGGTAATTCTTGCAACCCTTGCGATTCTTTCAACCCTTGCGGTTCTGGTATCGCTACATATCTTGGCAAAACAAGCTCTGGGTATTTTTCGCTGTTTTCGTAAGGATGAATATCGGAATAATCGCTGCATTCTGGGCAATTGCAAGTGTTTCCGTCTAGTTCTTCTTTGTGTATTCTTGAAAAAGTCGTGACTTTTACACTATTTTCTTGTGCGTCTTGAAGAAGCAAATCTGCATGCGCGCAATCCGCATTAAGCACAAGTGCATCCGTATTTTTTACGATTTGACGCTTGCAATACAAATAATCTTCAAAAGTAGGATGTTCGATTGGACTTATGTGATCTGGGCTAATGTTCAAAAATGCCGCAACATTAAAGTGCAATCCATACACGCGGTTGACTTTGTATGCTTGCGACGAAACTTCCATAACAAGGTATTTCATGCCATTTTCTACAGCCTGGCTCATCATTCTAAACGCGTCTAGGCTTTCTGGCGTAGTCAAGTCCGACTCAACATATGTTTTACCATCTAAACAATTGTCTACCGAAGAGAATAGCGCGGCTTTGCCATTAGAATGTGCGTTCAAAATAGCATGAGTAAAGTATGCTGTGGTTGTTTTGCCTTTTGTTCCCGTAATGCCAATAGTCGTAAGCTTTTCTTGCGGATTGTTAAAGAACGCAGCCGAAAGCACACTCATTGCTTTACGAACGTCTGTTACAATCAACCCAACCGCATTAGTGTATTCCGCGTAGCAATCCTGAGCAACGTATGCGTTTAAGCCATTTTTATCTGCGTCTTTAAGATATTCTGGCTTAAAATTGCCCTTAATAAAAAGCAATGTGTTTGGCTTAATATCGCGCGAATCGTACGTTATGTGGCTGTACGGCTTTGAGTGCGCACTAAAATCGCTAGCATCTATTGACCAAGTTTGGTCGTTTCCGTGCGTTAAATCGTCATGTTTTTGCGCACTTTTATTTTGTATTATTTCTCGCAAAAGATTTTGCTTCAACAAAATATTGCATGCTTCGTCTAGAGATAATTTTTGTAAAGACATTTTGCTTTTCCGTGTTGTTTTTGCTATTTGCGTTTTATTTTAGTTGATTTTATTTGAGTTGTGCTTATTTGATGTGCGGCTGCTTGCGATTTTTCCGCGCGCAAATTGCACAAGAATCGCCATTAATCACAGCCAGTTTCCTTCGCTAGCTGGTCTTCCTTTAGACTTAAGCCAGCTATCAAAGTTTAATTTCCACTTTGCGTAAGCGTCTCGCTGCCAAGTCATAATCTCGCATAACTTAAGATTTGCAACGTTTTCGTGCAACTCACTTATAGGCTCAATCAAATCAACTGCAGCAACTGTATCTGCTGTAGCATCGTGAAAATTGCCAATTGGCTCCACGCCGTAAAACTGCGTTGTGTATGTAAGTGTGCGTTTGCCAGTGCGCTTAGAAATGGCTCTATCTATAACAAGCGGGTCTACAATAAGCATCTCGCCGCCATTAATTGTGCTTTTTGGGCGATTTTGCAAAGAGTCAAGACTCCATCTTTGCAAATCATGATTTAGCATTTTAACGTCAAAAGGCGCATTGTATGCAAGAAGTGGAATATTCTTGCTTTGTGCAAGGCTAATGGCTTTTCCAAGTAATTCGATTTCTTGAGTTGGTTCGCCTCCGTTTTCTTGCAAAAACTCGTTTGTAAAGCCGTTTACTTCGCTTGCTTTAGGGTTGATTTGCTTATGCGGGTTTACAAGCCACGTTGCAATAACGTCATTGTTACGCCCACGCGCTGGGTCTCTAAAAACGAGCGTTGCAGAGCATATTGAATCACTGCCAATAATCGCGCCCGTTGTTTCTGTGTCGAAGCCAAGCAGCATTGATTTGCACAATGTTGTGTTTTTATCTTGCTGCGGTGCTTTTTCTAGTGCTTCTAGCAACTCATCTATGTTCTTTGCCATGCAATAATCCTAGAATGCAGCGAAGACCCTTGCGTGCGTTTTGAGTCGTTTGGTAGTTTGATTAAAAATCACGTAAACAAAAAACCCACGGTAATAAATCCGTGGGCTTTTAGTTACAAATTTATACGCAAATCAAACGTATTAAGCATTTGCATTAAGCATTTGCATTAAGCATTTGGCCTTTTGCCGTGATTTGCTGCCTTTTTGCGGCGAGCCTTGCGCTTGCGTCCACGCATACCCATAATAAACTCCTAACGATTAAAATGAACAACCTTACGGATTATCGCACGTTGCCACGACGTTTGCTAGCTTTAAGCTAGAATATTTGCCACAGTCGCGTTAAGCAGGCTAACCAAATCGTTTGGATTTAGAACAACGTCAAGACCGCGTTTTCCTCCAGAAACAAGAATCTCGTCAAAGTGCATAACGCTAGCGTCCAACACAGTTTCGTGATGAGTGCGCTGACCAAATGGGCTGATTCCTCCAACAACATAGCCACTTTCTCGTTGAGCTACGTCTGGGCTTGTCATGCTGGCTTTTTTGGCATTCACTGCGCTCGCAATCGCCTTCATGCTTAATCGAGCGTTTACTGGCACAATACCAACTACGCGCTTTTCGCCTGTGTCTACCATAAGCGTTTTGCAAACTTGCTCTGCGTTTACGCCTAATTTTTGCGCTGCTTCCATGCCGTAGCCGTCATCCATGTGATCTGCATCGTGCTCGTAGTCAACAACACGGAATGTGATTCCAGCATTTTCTAGCTGTGCGATTGCTGGCGTTGCTTTGCCTGTTGCAGCATGTTTTTTGCCCATTTTTACCCCCGTGTGCAATGCGTTGCGAAAACCCCCTGCGATGAGTCACCGCAAGGGGTTTGTAGTTTTATTTAGCTTTATTTGTTTCGCTAATTTTACTCAGCAATCTCAGCAAAGTAAAGCAATGTGCGAATCATGTTAGCAGTAAAGCCATACTCGTTGTCGTAGAAGGTAACGGTACGAGCCAAGGTTACGCCGTCAACAGTGTTAACGTCGGTTTGAGTTGGATCGAAAACGCCACCGTGAGTGTCGCCAATAATGTCGGAAGACACAATGCTATCGGCGTTGTAGCCAAAGTAATCGCAGTTTTCGAATGCCTTCTTAAAGGCTTCGTTGATTTCTTCGGTGGTTGCTGGCTTCTCGAGAACAGTAGTCAACTCGGTAACGGATCCATCTGGAACCTGAATACGCTGAGCGTGACCCTGAAGCTTGCCATTAACCTCTGGAACAACCTTGCCGATTGCCTTAGCAGCACCAGTGGAGTGCTCGATTGTGTTGCAAGCAGCAGAACGGTTGTTGCGTGGCTTGGAGCCGCGTGGGCCGTCGAGAATCATCTGGGTGCCAGTGTAAGCGTGGATAGTGGTCATAAAGCCAGACTTAATGCCCCAATTATCTTGCAAAAGCTTAACCATTGCAGCCATGGAGTTGGTGGTGCAAGAGCCAGCAGACACAATGTTATCGGTTGGCTTTAAGATCTCTTGGTTTACACCAAACACAACGGTTGGGGTGGTTTCGTCTTTAGCAGGAGCAGAGATAAGAACCTTCTTAGCTCCAGCGTTCAAGTGAGCCTGGGACTTTTCTGCAGAAGTGTAGAAACCAGTGCACTCGAGCACGAACTCAACACCATCGTTCTTAACCCATGGAATGTTGTTTGCGTCTTTTTCGGCGTAAACCTTGTAAGTCTTGCCATCTACCACGATTGCGTCTTCGGTGGAAGTCACCTCAACTGGAGTGCCATCGTCGTGGCGGAAAGTGCCATGAGTGCTGTCGTACTTAAGCAAGTAAGCAAGCATTGAAGGAGTGGTCAGATCGTTGATGGCTGCGACTTCAATATCGCCAGCTTGACCGCCACGAGCTTGAAGCTCAAAAATACGACGGAATGCCAAACGGCCGATACGTCCAAAGCCGTTAATACCAATCTTGACTGTCATGTGTGATCTCCCTTGAGTGAAACCTTAACGCACGGTTTTTGCGATTTTTCGCGATTTTTAACAATACGTTTTTGGTCTTCGTTATTTAAACTAACATGTTCATTTTAATGTGCGGCATGTACTACGTTAGTGCATCATTTTGTATTACACTTGTGCAACATTTTGCCTTGTTGCATCGCGCATTTGCGATTATTCGCACTATTTTGGCGCAACAGCTAGAGCGCTCGACACACTAGCGTTTACATCTCCCAAATCGCCAACTGGTCGCTTAAACCAGCTAACTTGCGGCAGTGGAGCGTCTATAGGGAATGTGATTACAAGAGTGCCTTCGTGAACGTCAATGTGCGCAGGAGTGTCGTTTAGTAATTCGTTGCTTAGGCCTTGAACGGCATCGCCATACATAGTTTCGTGCTGAAGTTGATATTTAAGACCAATCTCGTTTACATCGTTAGAAACAGGCGTGTGTGAGAACACAGAAACCATTCGGCCTTCGGGGCCGCCTGACGCAGGAAAGTCAAGGGAACCGTTGTGAATTGCTGTAACAATCGTGCCGTCTCCATACAAGAATCCAATTCCGCCTCTAACTGCAAGTCGAACCATAAGCTGAATATTGGAAATCGTGTGATCAACGCGGCCGCCTAAGCCGCCAAAAATATGGAATTCTCTAGAGCCTTTAGACCAGCCAACTTTAAGAGCAGAAAGCAAATCTGGGTCATCTTTTTCGGCAGGAAGTCGCGTAATCGCAGCGTCTGTTGGGAGTTTTAATCGCACGGAGTCAAAGTCGCCAATTAGAGCATCAACATGCAAACCAAGTCTGCACGCATGATCCCAGCCACCATCGGCTGCAATAGTTAAAGCGCGATCAGGAACGTGTTCGCGCGTATGGTCGTAATAATCTCCAGCTGCTAAAACAACGCAGCGCTTCAAAGGCTCCATAGTCATATAATATCGCGCGCGCGGAATTGCGATTATATCGCGTGTTTTGTTGCGGCTTCTTGAGATTTAATGCGACTTGTTTAGTATTTTTGATCATGGTTGATTATTGTCAAGGCTTCAAGTAGAATGAATATTTGGCTTGAGTAATCAAGAAAGTGGTATATCCCACCTGGAAGCCTAAAGGGTTTCGGGTTCATGACTTCGGTCACGTAGCAATATGCTTGCTATAGCGCTATTCTTAAGCGCATTTGATTGATGTTTGAACTTGAATTTATCTTTGACCTTTTGGTGCGCTGTTCCACTGTTTTAACAAGGATTGGAGTCATCATTAGCGACGAACCACGCATTAACGAAGAGATTCGCGTCTCACAAGTACGCCTTATCGGTCCGAAAGGCGAGCAGGTGGGTGTTATTGCGACCTCGGTAGCGTTGAACCTAGCAAAGGAAGCAAACCTCGATCTTGTAGAGGTTGCGCCTACTGCTAAGCCTCCTGTAGCCAAGCTTATTGACTACGGTAAGTACAAGTACAACGAGAAGATTAAGGCTCGTGAAGCGCGTCGTAATCAAAGTACGGCCGAGATTAAGGAAATTCGTTTCCGACTCAAGATTGACGATCACGATTTCGACGTTAAGAAGGGTCATGTTCTTCGATTCCTAAATGGTGGAGACAAAGTAAAAGTCACCATTATGCTGCGCGGCCGCGAACAGTCGAGGCCTGTAGGCGGAGTTGAGTTATTGCGTAGGCTTGCAGATGAGGTTTCCGAAAGTGGAACCGTGGAGTTTGCCCCTAAGCAGGAGGGTCGTAACATAATAATGACTCTCGCGCCTAAGGGTAAAAAGATTCATACTCAGTCTGAGCAGCGTCGTAGAGGCGCTGAATCGCGCGCAGAGCGTCAAGCTCGTCAAGCAGCACGACTTGCGGCAAAGCAAGGAGCTCAGGCAGCGGCCGATGTGTCCGCAAAAGCTTCTGTAGAATCTGATCAGAATCATAAGGAGGGCAGCAATGCCGAAGATGAAAACTAATTCCGCAGCGTCCAAGCGCGTTCGCCTCACCGGCACTGGTAAGGTAATGCACGATGGAAGCGCAATGCGCCACAACTTGGAGCATAAGTCTGCTCGTAAGCGTCGTGCTTTGTCTGCAGATAAGGTTTTAGCTACAGCACAGAGCAAGAATTTGAAGGGCTTGCTAACTAAGTAAGTTGCAGTAAAACGAAGACGCAATTAAAGAATTTTTAAGAAAGCTGAGGAATACTTATGGCACGAGTAAAACGCGCAGTTAATGCTCACAAGAAGCGTCGCGTTGTTCTTGATAGGGCTTCGGGTTATCGCGGTCAGCGTTCCCGCCTTTATCGCAAGGCAAAGGAACAGCTGCTTCACTCATTTACTTATAACTTCCGCGACCGCAAGGCTCGCAAGGGCGACTTCCGCAAGTTGTGGATTCAGCGCATTAACGCTGCTGTTCGCGCAGAAGGAATCACCTACAACCGCTTTATTCAGGGTTTGCGCTTAGCTGGCATCGAATTGGATCGCCGCGCTTTGGCAGAGCTTGCTGTTAGCGACGTCGAGACCTTTAAGGCAATCGTTGAAGCTGCTAAGGCTGCTTTGCCTGCAGATGTTAATGCTCCAGTAGAAGCCTGATTCTAGTTTATAGTCTTTATTTGAGTGATTTAATCACTTTAAGCATTAAATAGCATTAAATATTAAGTCCGTCTTTTTAGGCGGACTTAATTGTTTTTGTGCATATATTAGGTTCATAACCTGGTTTTGTGTTTAATTATTAAGTGCTTAAGTCGTAGCGTGAAACTGTGGCGCGTCTAGCGCATTGCAGAGTAAAATGGAGCACAGTGTGTTTTTTGAAATCTAATTGAAAGAGTCTGATTATGCCAAATATGTTCGGTACCGATGGTGTTAGGGGATTGGCCAATCGCGATTTAACCGCGCAATTAGCGCTAGATTTAGGCGATGCTGCCGTTCGCGTTTTAGGAGAAGCAACGCATAGCAGTGATTCAAATAGCGAAGATACAGGGAAGAAAATGCACGCTAGGAGAAGGGCGCTGGTTGGTCGCGATACTCGCGTTTCTGGCGATTTCCTAGCATCCGCTTTGGCAGCAGGCATGAGTGCAGGCGGATTTGACGTTATAGACGCTGGCATAATCCCAACTCCTGGCGTGGCCTTTTTAACTTCTGTGCTAAACGTAGAGATGGGTGCAGTAATATCTGCTTCGCATAATCCAATGCCAGATAATGGAATCAAGTTCTTTGCGCGCGGTGGTTTTAAGCTTCCAGACAGTAAAGAAGACGAGATTGAGGCGGTTTTAGGCAAGGATTGGCAGCGTCCTACGGGCAGCGGTGTTGGGCGAATCAGTCACGATACCACTACAGCTACGAATCTTTACATTGATCATCTTGTTTCTTCTGTAGCGCCTTTAAGCAGTGAGTCTTCTACTCGTCCTAAGCCTCTTGCAGGTCTTAGAGTAGTGGCAGATTGCGCAAATGGCGCAACGTCTGTAGTAGCTCCAGAAGCATTGCGCAGGGCTGGCGCAGAAGTGATTGTTATTAACGCTTCTCCAGATGGCTACAACATTAACGATCATGCTGGTTCCACGCATCCCGAGCAGTTGCAAGCTATGGTTAAGGCGTCTAAGGCCGATTTAGGAGTAGCTTTCGACGGAGATGCAGACCGATGCTTGGCTGTAGACGAAAACGGAAACATGGTTAATGGCGACCAAATTATGGGCATTCTTGCGCGTTCTAAGAAGGCCGAAGGCAAGCTGAATCACAATACTCTTGTTGTTACTGTAATGAGCAATCTTGGATTAAAGCTTGCGCTAAAAGACATGGGCATCTCTACTGTTCAAACAAGCGTTGGAGACCGTTACGTTCTAGAAGAGATGCTTAGAGGCGATTATTCTCTTGGCGGCGAGCAGTCGGGGCATGTGATTAATCGCGAGTTTGCAACCACGGGAGATGGCACTCTTACAGCGCTTACGTTGTGTCGAGAAGTTGTGCGAGAGGGCAAGAAGCTTTCACAAATGGCTGCCGACTTCCCACAGCTTCCGCAATGCTTAGTAAATGTGCCAAACGTAGATAAGATGGCTGCTAAAACTAATGCTGCTGTTCTTAATGCTGTAGAGAAGGAAAGTGCGCTTTTGGGAGACACGGGTCGCGTTCTTCTTAGACCAAGCGGAACGGAGCCACTTGTGCGCGTTATGTGTGAAGCTGCAACGCAAGAGCAAGCAGATGAGGTTTGCGCGCGACTTGCACAAGTTGTAACGGATAATCTTAAGCTGTAGCGCTCGACGATAATCTTAAGATGTAGTTTTCCCGACTTTGTACGTGATTTGGTTCAAATTTGGTACAAAGTGCGTCAATCTTTTCCGCTTTTTGTACGTGATTTGGCTCAAATTTGGTACAAAGTGCGGAGTGGTTTTCCGCTTTTTGTTGTTAGACACGCCGTTTACAGCTACAAAAAGCGGATAATCTTGATATACTGATTCTTTTGGTATTGTTGTTGATGTACGTGTTTTATCAACAATAGTCAAAGTTAGACTTATAGAGTTAGAAGTTTTGTAGAATCGCCTTGTAAAGGAGTCCTATGTTTACGCATCACGCAAGTGTCGACACTAAGCTTAGCCGCGCAGTAGAGCGCCTTTTGGATTCTGCTACAGAAGATGGCGTTTTGTCGATTGTTCAAGCAGGGGAGCCTGTTTTAAGGCAGCGCACGGTTGCTTACGATGGTCAGCTTACGCGCGCAACGCTTAATAAGCTTATTTCGCTTATGCACAGCACTATGCTAGACGCTCCAGGAGTTGGTTTGGCCGCTCCGCAAATCGGTCTTGGCTTAGCGATTGCGGTTGTAGAAGATCACGTTAGGGATGACGAAGACGACCCTAGAGATATTGCGGAATTGCCATTTAGGGCGATTATTAACCCGCATTATGAGCCAATTGGCACGCAAACGCGCAGCTTCTATGAGGGCTGCTTAAGTGTTGCAGGGTATCAAGCTGTTCGTCAGCGCTGGCTAGACATTCAAGCCACTTGGCAAGACGAGGATGGAAAGCAACATTCGCAGCGTTTGCACGGTTGGCCAGCGCGAATCTTCCAGCACGAGACGGATCATTTACGCGGTGAGCTTTACATTGATCGCGCAGAAATGCGCTCGCTTTCTAGCGACGAAAACCTTGAGGATTATTGGGCAGATGAGGCAGTTCCTGTAAACGCTGCTAGAACACTAGGCTTTGCGATTTAAAATAAAAGACGAATGCAAAATAAAATCCCCCACAAGTTTTCTTGCGGGGGATTTGCTTATCGCTTATCGCGATTTATTACGCATTGTTACGTAGTTACTATCAGATATGGAAGTAAAGCTCGTACTCAAGTGGCGTTGGAGCCAAGCGAGCCATATCCATCTCTTCGTGCTTTAGATTAAGCCAAGTCTCAATCAAGTCGCTAGTAAAAACATCTCCTTGCATAAGGAAGTCGTGATCTTCTTCCAAAGCCTGCAAAGCCTCACCGAGCGAAGAAGGAACTTGCTTAATGCCGTCGTGCTCTTCTGGAGGAAGCTCGTACAAATCCTTATCAACAGGAGCAGGAGGCTCAATGTGGTTCATAATGCCATCCAAGCCTGCCATCAGCTGAGCAGAGAACGCCAAGAACGGGTTGCACGAAGGATCTGGCGCGCGGAACTCAATACGCTTAGCAGCAGGAGACTCGCCAGCAAGAGGAATACGAATAGCTGCAGAACGGTTACGAGCAGAGTAAACCAAGTTGACTGGAGCCTCGTATCCTGGAACAAGGCGGTGGTAAGAGTTAAGCGAAGGATTTGTAAAAGCAAGCACAGAAGACGCGTGCTTAATCAAGCCGCCAATGTACCAGCGTGCAATATCGGAAAGCTGAGCATAACCAGTTTCCGCATAGAACAATGGCTTGCCGTCCTTCCAAAGCGACTGATGGCAGTGCATGCCAGTGCCGTTATCTCCAGCAATTGGCTTAGGCATAAACGTTGCAGCCTTTCCAGCCAAAGCAGCAGTCTCGTGAACAACGTACTTGTACTTCATTAAGTCGTCGCCAGCGTGAACAAGCGTGTTGTAACGGTAGTTAATCTCCTGCTGACCTGCGCCGCCAACCTCGTGGTGGGAACGCTCAAGAATCAAGCCAACCTTTTGAAGATTGTAAACCATGTCGTCGCGCAAGTCTTGGTTGTGATCAACAGGTGGCACAGGGAAGTAGCCATGCTTTACGCGATTCTTAAAACCAATGTTATTGCTGCCATCGTCTTCGGTGTCGATGCCAGAATTCCATGGAGCCTCGTTAGAATCCACCTCGTAGAAGGAACGCTGCATGTCGTTTGCAAAACGAACCTTGTCGAAAATAAAGAACTCTGCTTCTGGAGCAAAGCTTGCGGTATCGGCAATGCCAGTGGCCTTTAAGTAGGCTTCGGCTTTAATTGCAACTTGGCGAGGATCCCTAGAATAAGGCTCGTCTGTTACAGGATCCACAATCGAAAAAGCAACGTTCAAAGTCTTGTGCTTGCGGAATGGGTCAATGTATGCGGTGTCTACGTCTGGAATAAGCTTCATGTCGGATTCGTTAATAGCCTGGAATCCTTGCATAGAAGAGCCGTCGAAGGCCATTCCATCTGTAAATGCGCTGTTTAAGAACTCACTTGCAGGCACAGTAAAATGCTGCTGAACGCCAATCAAATCAGTAAATCGAACAGATACGTACTCAATGCCTTCTTGCTTAATCAAAGCCTCGGCATCTTCTTTAGTTTGCAAAGTGGTCATGCCACGATCCTTTCATAAAAATCTCAGTAAATAGTTTAGATTGTTGTATATGATTTTGGATTTCAGCGACTCGACTATCTGGTTACGATTGTGTTACACGCTTTGTAAAGTACAATGGAATTTATGACAAATAAAGAAAACTACGAAAGCCGTATGGACAGCCACGGCACAAGCGCAAAAATCGACTTAGCTTCGATTTTTCCAGCTAAGGGAGATAATCGCAGGCCTCCTGATTGGCTAAGTCGCGCGCTTATGTATGCGGTAATCGCCGCGTTTGTTGCGATTTTTGTTTGGTTTGCGTGGGGAAGTATAGCTTTTATAATTTTCGACGTTGTAATCTCCATTTTTATAGCGTTGGCAATAGAGCCACTTGTTGTGCGCCTTATAAAACACGGTTGGAGTAGGGCTTTTGCGTCTTTGGCAAGCTTGATTGGGCTGCTTGCGGTTATTATTTTGCTGCTTGTTCTTTTCGGCAATCTTTTTATGCAACAAGCTGTTTCTATGGTTCTTGGTTTGCCTGATTTATACAACCAATTTGCGCATTTTGTGTTAAATTCCACTGGATTTAGGATGCCGAATATTGAGCAGCTTGGAATGGAGATTTTGCGCAACATTCAAACATCGTGGGTTGTGGATTTTGGCGGTTTTGCACTTAACACTACCTGGGGTTTGATGGCCGCTTTGCTTGATTTGCTTACCATTTTGATGGTTACTTATTATATTTCGGCGGCTGGTCCTGCAATGCGTAGAAGTGTTTGCCGTTTGCTAAATCCTAAGTCTCAAAGGCGATTTTTGTTTATATGGTCGGTTGTTCAAGAGCAAATATCGAGCTTCTTGTTCTCGCGCACAATTTTGGCTGCGATTAATGCAACGGGTACTGCGATTTTTCTAATATTTATGAAAGTTCCGTACTGGCTTCCGCTTGCGCTGTTCTGTGGAATAGTTTCGCAATTTGTGCCTACGATTGGTACGTATTTGGGTGGAGCTTTGCCAATTGTGTTTGCTTGGAGTTCCAACGGTTTTGCATCAGCTTTGGCTGTTCTTGTTTTTGTGACCATCTATCAGCAGATTGAAAATATGGTGATTTCTCCTAAGATTTCCGAAAAAACAATGGACCTAAATCCTGCTGTAGCATTTTTGTCGGTGTTGGTAATGGGTGCTGTTTTTGGGGCGCTTGGCGCATTTTTGGCGCTTCCTGTTACCGCCAGCTTGCAGGCCATTCTTAAGGTTTGTACAAAGCAATACAAGCTTGTTGATTCTCCATTAATGAACGATCCAAAGCCTAATCGCAAGTCGATTATGGTTACAAGTGTTGAGGCAATTGGTAATAGTTTTGTAAAGCCTGTTAAAGACAAGGTTCTTCGAGTTATGAAAGGCTCGTCTTCTAGAGTTTCGATTAATGAAGACATTATGTATTGGTATAAGCAAGCTTATGTTTCTTCTAGTGATTCTGGTGTTTCTTCTAGTGATTCTAGTGAAAGTCAAAATTCTAAAGAAGATTCTGGATACATTGAAACAATGGCGATTTCGCGCGATGTTCTAGATGCAGTTAATCGCGATATTGCTAAGAAGCGTGCGGAAAATGCGGATTTGGATAGTGGGCAAGCGGCTCGCGAATCGCAAGCAGCCGACGGGTTGCATGCAAATGCTAAAGATAAGTCGCAAGGTAAGTCGAAAGCAAATAAATCTGCTACAATTCCAAACGAAAGTAAAAACAAAAAATCGAACACAAACACAAATCCACGAAGCGGGTGGAATAAATGATTCTTTTGTCTATTTTCGACGTTTTAGTAATCATAATCGGCGTGAGCAGCGTTATTTACCAAGGCGTTTGCGCAGTGGCGTCGCTTGTTGCAAAGCCAGTAGTGTTTCCGAATGCTCCAATGGACAAGCATTACGCGGTTTTAATATCTGCGCGAAACGAGGAAGCTGTAATCGGGAATCTTATAGAGTGCATACAGCATCAAACTTATAACCAACAGCTAATAGATATTTGGCTAGTTGCCGACAATTGCACAGACAGCACGGCGCAAGTTGGGCGAAAGTATGGGTGCAATGTTATAGAGCGATTCGATAAGCAGCATATTGGCAAAGGTTACGCGCTTAGCTACCTTTTGGACCACATAATGGAGCTTGGAAAAGACAAAGATTACGACGCGTACTTTGTTTTTGACGCAGACAATAAGCTGGATTTGCACTATTTTGAAGAGATGAACAAGGGATTCCACGCTGGGTATCAGATTTTAACAAGCTACAGAAATTCTGTTAACCTATCAGATAATTGGGTGTCTTCTGGGTCTGCATTGTGGTTTATACGCGAATCGCGATTTACTAACAATTCGCGCATGCTTTTTGGATCTAGCTGCCACGCAGGTGGAACGGGATTTATGTTTTCGCGCGAAATCATGCACAGAAATCGTGGGTGGAAGTTCCATCTGCTTACCGAAGATCTTGAGTTTACAATGGACTCGATTTTGCATGGCGACAAAGTGGGTTATTGCGGGTCGGCGGTTCTTTACGACGAGCAGCCTGTTTCGTTTAGGCAAAGCTGGAGGCAAAGGCTGCGTTGGAGTAAGGGCTTCTTGCAAGTATTTCGCTATTACGGAGCGGCTCTTATACGCCACGGAATCCGCGAGCGCGATTTTTCGTCGGTTGATTTTACGCTTATGCTTTGCCCGTTTATGGTGCTTGCGATTATTCGCCTTATACTCGGATTTATCTTTGCAGCATTTGGATTTGTTACGTGGGCAAGTCAGATTGATTCAACGCTTAGCTTTATAACAACTACTGTTACAAGCGTTTTGGGTATGATGGTGTTTGTTTCGCTTACCATTCTTGTAGAACACGATAAGCTTGGAGCTACTAACAAAGAGCTTTTTGCGTACGTTCTTAGCTTCCCGATTTTTATGCTTTCGTATGTGCCGATTGCGTTCCAAGCTGTGTTCTCTAAGAGCGAGTGGAAGCCGATTCATCACACGGGTCGATAGTTTTGCTGCGTTCTGCGCGAATTAACTCCGCTTTTTGTACCAAATTTGGCCTAAATCACGTACAAAGTGCGGAAAATAATACGCGCATATTCCCCTTACTCGGTATTGCGCGAACGACATGACCTGCCTCGTAGTGTGTTTATACGCAATATATGAGATAATGGAAGCCTTGATATAAACGTGCGATTGCGCAATTAATGTGGCGCAATACGTGCGTTTATCTGTATGTTGCGAGGTTTATATGGTGGATTCTGTTCCAGTTTTTGGTGCAAACACTTATTCGAGCGATTCGAGTGATAGTAGTGCAGAAGTTCCAGCGGTTTCTATTCGCGGATTTGTTAAGACTTTTGGCAAGAAAGTTGCTGTAGATAATCTTTCGCTAGATATTCCAGCAGGATCCTTCTATGGATTAGTAGGCCCTAATGGTGCTGGCAAAACTACTACGATTAAAATGCTTACGGGCTTGCTTATGCCAGATGCTGGCTCGGCTTCGATTTTTGGCAACGATGTTTGGAGCGATGTAAATAGCGCTAAGCGTGCAATCGGTTTAATGCCTCAAGCAGACGAGATTTTTAAGACGATTACTGGCCTTCAGCTTTTAACATACGCTGGCATGCTTCGCGATATGAGTCGCGCGGAATCAGTAAAGCGCGCAAACGACTTGCTTTCTGCTTTCGACTTAACAGAAGCTGAAAACACTATGGTTTCGGACTATTCAACTGGTATGACTAAGAAGATTTGCCTTGCAACAGCTATGATTCATAGCCCTCGCGTGCTTGTGTTGGACGAGCCTTTTGAGGCAGTGGACCCTGTTTCTAGCGCAAATTTGAAGGATATTCTAGTCGAGTATGTTTCTACTGGCGGAACTGTGATTATTTCTTCGCACGTTATGGAATTGGTTGAAAAAATGTGCTCGCACGTGGCGATTATTAATGAAGGTCATGTTGCAGCTTCTGGCACTCTTGAAGAAGTTGCTCAAGGCAAAGATCTTGAAGATCGCTTTATGGAGCTTGTTGGTGGACGTCATTCTGCTGCGCGCATTGATTGGCTTAACGGCGGCGAGTCTTATAGCGCAACGCCAATCGCAAGCAACCACAACGCGTGAGCGAAAGGCGGTAAGTAATCATGTCTATGATTTTTACAATGGTTCGCCTTCGTTGGGCGCTTACTTTTTCCGTTATGCGAAAGTCGAGTTGGCAAAAAATCGGCTTTGGTATAGTCATTGTTTTTGGACTTGCGATTATATGTGCTCTTGGTTTTGCCGGCTGGCAAACTGGCAAGTACATTAATCCAGGAATGCTTGCAGATACTAAAAATTGGCAGGAATTCCAACTTGCTCCAATAATGATTGCGTCGATTGTGTCAATTTTTACGCTGTTTATAAACTTGTTTATGTTAGGCAGCGACACAACACTAAAATCGCGTAGTTTTGCGCTTTACGGTATTCCTCACGTAAAGCAGCAAGCTGGCATGCTTCTTGGCTCCCTTTTTGGAGCGATTTCAATAAGCTGCACAATCGCGCTTGCTTTGTGGTCTTTAGCGTACAGAAACTTTGGAATTGTGCCAGTTTTAGTAAGCGTAATTGCAGCTCCGCTTTACGTTGTAACAATCGTGTCTTTAAGCAAAATGCTTATTGAGCTTTTGGACACTATTTTAATAAACAAGCGTTCAAGAAACATTTTTTACTTTGTTATTTTTGTGGCGTATATGCTTTTTGTTGCGTCAATGAATACGCATAGCCCCTCGTCAATTGTAATTTCGCTAGGTACAAGTTTCTGCGCTGTTTCCGCTTTTACTCCATTAAGCGCTGCTATGGCTTTGCCTCTTGACGTCATTAATGGCAATTGGCTTGCACTTGTTATTCGCTTCCTTATTTGCGTTGTAACGATTGCTGCTTGCTTTGCAATCTCTGTATTTTGCGCAAAATTAGAGCCTAAGCTACTTCGCGGTGAGCAAAAAACAGTTGTTAAAACTAAGGGAATCGGCTTCTTTGCATCAGTTCCAGACAACATAGTTGGTGCGATTATTGCGCGAATTATTAGCGTTATGAGAAGAGATATGCGTCAACTGTTTTTGCTTATTGCGCCGCTTTTTATGCTGGTAGTTGCAGGAGGAACTAGTTTTAATGCTAAAGGATTTGGTTCTATAGCACAGGACATAGGTGTTTCTGGCTGGATGATATATGCTGCGACGCTTATGGGAATGGTTGTTGGAAACAATATTGCATACGATGGAACAGCTTTTACTATGCATGCGATTATTGGCGTAAAAGGTTTGCACGATCGTTTAGCGCACGCAATAGTTTGGTCCGTGATTTGCGCTGTGTACTTTGCAATTCTTGGAATAGGGGTTTACGCTTTCCTTTTCTTTGTAGCAAATGTTCAGCAAAATATGAATGCAGTTATGTTCCAAACCCTTTCTCCAATCGGAGTAGCTTTTGCGACCATAGGCATTGGCTTAATTTCTTCGTGCATTGCAATGTACCCTGTATCGTCAATCGAAAAGCCATTTTCTAGGCCGCAAGGTTCTGCTGGCGGGCGAAGTTTTGCAGCTATCGGCTTTATGCTTCTTTCTGTAGTTTGCATGATTCCTTCGGTTGCGGCTGTGATTGCGTTTATTATTCTTGCGCCGCAACTGCTGTGGATTGCATGCATTCTGTTCGTAGTGAACGGCGCAATTGTGTTGGCTGTTGGCGTAATTATTGGTGGCAAAGTAATGGATAAGCGCATGATTCGTATTGTAGAAAACTTGCGCAGATTTGCGTCGATTACTGCTTGAGTATTAATGCGCACGTAAGATCTGCGATTTATGTGTGCAAGCGTATAGCTTATGTAGGCTTTATGTAGTTCTTATATAGTCTGCACGGCTTGTATAGTTATACAGAGTTGCAATTAATCGGTAAAACAGGCGGCGTGCGCATGCAAGACGATGAAAACGTTAAGAATCCAGATAATATAATCGAGATTCCAGAAGATGCTTTTACGTCTAAAGAATCAAGAGAAAAAGCTGGATTTACGTCTAGCTTAGGCGCGCAAAAGCCGCCAAAGTCACGTAATCGCGCTGTTGTGTGCTTAATCGCAGCTGCAAGCGTTCTATCACTAATGTGCGGATACATTCTGTTCGATAGCAAAGATCTTTTGCAAAATCGCGATTTTATTCAGTCGCGAATGGCAATTAAAAACAATAAATCTTTGCAAGAGCTAAGCAGTCCAAAACCTAAGAAAATAGCGCATTACGCGTCTTTAATAAAGCAATTAGATAAAAACAAGCCAGTTGACAAAGCTGCTGCGGAAAAGGTTTTGCAAACATTCCTTGATTACCCAGCTCTTGGGCCAAATGTGGCGGCTGTTATAGCGGATGCAAACGGGAAGATTATTGCTGCAAAAAACGAAGATCTTGCTTTGCAACCAGCGTCTACAATGAAAACGCTTACAGCTCTAGCAGCCTCGCATACTTTAGACATGGCTTCAACGCTAGACACGCTGGTCTATGCAAGCTGCGACGAGAGTGGGAGTGCTGCGCGAATTGTTTTGCGCGGCGGCGGAGACATGCTGCTTGGGGCTGGGCAAAGCGACCCGAATCACGTAAACGGTAGAGCAGGTTTAGAAACTCTTGCAAATAAAACGGCTGCCGCTCTTAAAAAGCGGGGCGTTAAGATTGTTCAGTTTGCTGTTGACGATTCGCTGTTTGGTGCAAAAAGATATCCTGAGCTTATTAACGAGAACGACGAAGAAGGCAGATTCTACGCTCCAACTTCGTCTGTTGCGGTAGATGAGGGGCGCAATCGCGATTTTGCGGCGTGGGTTTCGTACGGAAACGACGCGGACGATACCGACGATTATCCGCTTTTAGACAGGCATCCTGCTGTTAGTACGGGTTTGATTTTTGCAAATTTGCTGCAAAAGTCTGGCATTGACGTTCGCGAATGGAAGGGTGATTCTGCAAAAATCACTAAGGCGGCTAAAATTTCTGGCGCAGACTCCATGCATGTTAGCTACAAAAAATCACTTATTTCCGCCGATTTTAGCCAGATTGCGCGCGTTTGTTCTGCTCCGCTAAGCGAGATAATGGCGTATATGCTTAGGCATTCCGACAATTCCCTTGCAGAAGAGTTCGGGCGTTTAACTGCACTCGCTATGCGTAAGTCAAATTCTCCAAAGGGTGCAACTTTGGCTGTGCAAGATGTTTTGCGCGATTTAGGTATTGATATAAACGGATTGCACATGTCGGATTGCTCGGGACTTTCGCCTAAATCCGCTGTTCGCGCGGTTACTTTGATTCAGGTTCAAGCGCAAAATCTTAAAGCGGGGCTTGGCGCGGCAGCAGCAGAAGGTTTGGCTCTGCCAGGCGTTTGGTGTACTTCTGCTAGAAAGCGGCTTGTTGATAAGTCTGCTGCAGGATTGATGCGCGTTAAAACTGGATTTTTGGGTGATGTTTCGTCTATGGTTGGCAACGTTTCTAGAAAGTCGGGAGGCGCGCTAACTTTTGCGGTTGTTGTTAATCCTCCTGGAGACGTTAACTACACTTATGTTGGCGTTAACAAGATGATGGCGGAGCTGACTAATCTTTAGTTGCTCGCGTCTTTGCTTGTTGTTGCGCGAGGTTTGAGTATTTCTCTCCTCGCAGGCGCGCCAATCTGCCTTCGAGCTTAGAGCGTAGCGCGAGAAGGCAATTTGGAGCGCTGAGCAGCTCAAGGCAGAAGCACTGCTTCTGCGCTGCGAAGACGTGAGCGCGGCTAATCCGCGCAAGCGAAACGCTTTTACGGATAGTTTATGAACGTTAATATTCTAAGGTTTTAGGTTTTGGGATGGCGCTATTTATTGCTCGTAGAGAAATACATCAAACCTTCTGAATATCTAGAACAATTGCGTATCTTTCATCGCCGAGATTCTCGATTTTTCTTCTTCATTCGATGAATCACCATTTCATGCTGAGGTTCATCTCATTCAGTGCGAAAAATCTCGAATCTCTACTTCACTTGCGCGGAAAAACCGTTCGCGCATTACGAAATCGTTATAGTCTGCGATTTTCTGCTTGCTGAATATCCTCCTGGAAGCGCAATCGGCTTTTGGCCATGCCAGTTTGTTATTAGCTCGTCAATTGATTCTATATGATTTGACGAAAAACGTATTCCAGCGTAGGTTAGCGCGCGCGCGATTATTCGTCGTCTAATCGAGATGTGGCTATTTGCTAGAGTCGCAAGTTTGATTTTGACTTTGCAATCCTCTTTTACAATCGCCTCTTTTTCTACAAGATTTACTTGAGAGTTTATGTAGTCTAGGTCGTCTTGAGCAAATTTTGCTCCCTTTGCAAGCAGCAAAGTCATATCTGAGTCAAAAAATCGCGAAATATACGGCATAAGGGTATGCCTGATTCTAGATCGCAATGGGTAGGCTTTTGGCAGCTCAACATCGATTGGCGATGAATCGCCGTTTGTTGGATCGTCCCACCATTCAACGCCCAAATCCTTGCAAATCTGCGTGGTTTCAAGCCGCGTAAGATTAATCAGCGGCCGAGCAAATAGCACATTTTCTTTAACCGCAACGTCTTTCATTCCAGCCACGGCCTCCAAGCCAGCAGAATCGCGCAATCCCATTAAAACCGTTTCTGCTTGGTCGTTTGCTGTGTGTGCTAAAAGAACCGCCGACGCGCGCAAGTCTTTTGCAACTTCAATAATCGCAGCGTATCTAGCATCCCTAGCTGCGCTTTCTTCTCCCTCTTCGTTATCTTTAACTTGCACAGATTTAACAAATACGAGTGACTCGTCTACTCCAAGTTTTGCAACAGTTTTAGCAGCATTAAGCGCCACTTTGCTGGAGTCTTTTTGAAGATTATGATTTACGATTATTGCACCGCATTGAATCCCTCTGCTTGCGCACACTTTTGATGCAAGCGACGTTAGTGCAAGCGAATCTCGACCGCCAGAGCATGCGACTAACACAATAGGAGCGGATGGTAAAGTTGCGTGTTCGCCGTGTTGCAAGAATTGCGGGTCTTGCACGTTTAACCCTATGTTATTAAAGCAACGTTTTACTTGGCCGATTCCTTTGCGCCAACAAGATGAGTACACCATGCTTATAGTCTAAATCCTAATGTGTAAGTTGTAACATGTCCGTCATTCTCTTATGCAATTATAGTTAGCATGCAAGTTGCAGATATAAGAGATGATATTGATTACGAATTAATCAGCCACGAAGAGCTTATGAAGCGCATTCGCGAGGTTGCTGCTCAAGTTAGCAAAGACTACGAAAACCGCGATATTTTGCTTGTTGCAGTGCTTAAAGGCGCTGTGAACACGCTTGCTGTTTTCTCGCAGGAGCTTAGCCTTAACGCGCCGATGGACTTTATGAGTCTTTCTAGCTACGGCAGTGGCACTAAGACCAGCGGCCAGATTACGGTTCGCGAGGACTTAACTACAGATGTTCGCGGTCGAGATGTGCTTATAGTGGAAGATATTGTTGATTCTGGCAAGACTTTGGACTGGCTTGTTAGGGAGCTTAAGGGCAGGGGAGCTGCAAGTGTAAAGGTGTTTGCGCTTTTAACAAAGCCAGCTCGCCGAGAAGTGGAAGTAGATATTGCGTACACTGGTTTTGAGATTCCAGACGCGTTTGTAGTCGGTTTTGGCATGGACTACGACGAAAAGTACAGAAATCTTAATTCTATTGCGGTTCTTAAGCCTTCTGTATATGAGTCTTGATTGGTTCTTTATTAGCGGTCTTGATTAGATGGTTGCAATTGAGTAATCTTGATTGATTACATGCTATTTATTTAGCGATTAATTAAAGCGATTAATTACAGGGATTAATTCAAGCGATTAATTACAGCGATTACAGCGATTACAGCGATTGCGCTTTGGTTGCTTGCGATTAGTAATTACATGTTTAGACGAGTGTTGTTAGTTAGAATCCTGAAAGGAGTCTGATTGTATGGGCGCTTCTCCAATGTCGCCTCGCGGACCTATGGGTGGACCTATGAAAAGTCCTATGGGAGGAAACGGCAACAATCCGTTCTTGCCTCCTAATTTTGGAAACAATTCAAATAAGAATAAGAATAAGAACAATAACGGCAATAAGAATAATGGCAATAAGAATAACGCCAATCCAAAGGATGGCAATAATTCCGATTCCAATCGTAAATTCTTTAAGTCGCCTTGGACTTGGATTGTTATTTTAGTTTTGCTTTCTGTAGCTGCATTCCAATTGTTTGTGCATAATGGTTCGCAAACAATCGACACTCAAGACGGATTAGAGTTGCTCGATAATCGTAGTGCAAATTACGTTGAGGTTATAGACAATAAGCAGCTTGTTAAGCTTACTCTAAACAATAAGTACGTTAAGGTAGATAAGCGCGATAAGCAAAAGCACGATTACGGAAAAGACGTTCAGTTCTACTACACGATTGCTCAAAGCAAGACAGTTGTGCAAAAGATTCAAAAGGCTAAGCCAGCAAACGGTTGGACTGTTAGCATACAGACTTCTAGCTTTTTCTCGTACTTGATTACGTCTATGCTGCCGATTTTGATTCTGCTTGGACTTGTTTGGTTTATGTTTGGCAGAATGGCAAGCGCAGGCGGCGGAATGCTTGGCATGGGTGGCGGCCGCGGTCGTGGAAAGCTTTTGGAAGGTCAGACGCCTAAAACTAAGTTTGCGGATGTTGCAGGCGAGCAGTCTGCTGTAGAAGAAGTTGAGGAGATTAAGGAATTCCTTAAAGATCCTTCTCGCTACAAGGCTTTGGGCGCGCGCATTCCGCGTGGCGTGCTGCTTTATGGCCCTCCAGGAACTGGTAAAACTCTTCTTGCGCGTGCTATTGCAGGCGAAGCTGGCGTTCCGTTCTACGCCATGGCTGGTTCGGACTTTGTTGAGATGTTCGTTGGTCTTGGCGCGTCTCGCGTGCGCGAGCTGTTTGATGAAGCTAAGAAGAACGCTCCAGCAATCATCTTTATTGACGAGATTGACGCTGTTGGACGCCGCCGCGGAAGTGGCATGACTGGCGGCCACGATGAGCGCGAGCAAACTCTTAATCAGCTGCTTGTAGAGATGGACGGCTTCGATAACGACACTAATTTGATTATTATTGCCGCTACAAACCGACCAGATGTGCTTGATTCTGCGCTTTTGCGACCAGGCCGATTTGATCGCCAAGTGGCTGTGGAAGCTCCAGATTTGGAAGGCCGAGAGGCGATTCTTAAGGTTCACGCTAAAGGCAAGCCTTTTGTTCCAGATGTAGATCTTCATATGGTTGCTGTTAGAACTCCTGGATTTACGGGCGCGGATTTGGCTAATGTGCTTAATGAAGCAGCTTTGCTTTGCGCTCGCTCTGGCGCTCAGCTTATTGACAATCGCGCTATTGACGAGGCAATTGACCGCGTTCAGGCTGGTCCTAGAAAGAAGTCTAAGGGCATGGCTTTGGATGAGTTGCGTAACACGGCTTATCACGAAGGTGGTCACGCGCTTGTTGCTGCGGCCTTGCATCACACGGATCCTGTTACTAAGGTTACGATTTTGCCTCGCGGCCGCGCTCTTGGATACACGGCTGTTATGCCAACTAGCGACCGCTATTCTCAGTCTCGAAACCAGCTTCTCGATCAAATGGCGTATGCTATGGGCGGCCGTACTGCGGAAGAGGTTGTGTTCCACGATCCAACTACTGGCGCTTCTAACGACATTGAAAAGGCTACAGCAATCGCTCGCAAGATGGTTGTTGAATATGGCTTCTCGTCTAAGCTTGGCGCTGTAAAGTGGATGGATGCAGATCAGGATTCTTCTGGTTCTTTGGATTCTTTGCAATCGCGTAAGTTCTCTAATAAGACTGCGGAAGTGATTGACGAAGAAGTTCATAAGCTTATTGAAACGGCTCATACCGAGGCTTGGCAGATTATTAACAATAATCGCGATATTTTGGATGAGCTTGTTAGCAAGCTTCTTGTTAAGGAGACTCTTAACGAGAAGGAACTTGAGCAAATCTTCTCTAAGATTCGTAAGGCGCCAGAGCGCGATTTGTGGCTTTCTAATGCGGATCGCCCAGATTCGCCGCTCCCGCCTGTAGAGATTCCAGAAAGCTTAAAGAGGAATGTTGCAGGTGCGAGTTTAGAGAAGAGCGATAAGGATTCGGATTCTAATGCTTCTAAGGCTGGTGCTGCAGAGGATTCTGCAGCGCAAAAGTCGCAAGCAACCGCAGAAGTGCAAGAATCGCACGAGTCTTCCTATAACTCAAATATCGCAAATACTACAAATGCCCTAAATAGCCCAATGCAAACAACCGCAGTGGTTTCTATGCAAGGCAAAAAGAGCGATTCAACAATGCGCGCAATGCTAAACGTATTAAGCGAACTTGAGCATAAAGATTCGCATAGCGTAACTCAAGTCGAAGGCGTTTCGGCGCTTTACCAGGCAAGCAATGCAAACGGTGAAGATTTTTGCGCGGTTGTAGTGGCGTCTACAACAATGAGCAATCAGGAATTTGCGCAAAGAATCGAGCAAATGCAACGCGATCAAATTGATGGCGATTCTGGAGATTCTGCCGATTCTGCCAGCTCTTTAGATTTGCGCTTAAATATTGTTGGAACAAGAGAATACGGCTTAGATAGCGCGTCTACAAAGTCAATGGATTCAAGCAATCCTTTGCACTTAAGTGCTGCGCAATTGGAGCCGTGGATGCAAGTTGAGCCAGACGCTGCAATTGATGGCGAACCAGTCTCTTACAAACTTGCGCTTTTGCAAGATGCTTCGCAAGTTGGCGTTTATTCTGAGCGCTGGATTATTGGGGAGTGCTGATGAAAGCTTACCGTACGCCTTGGTGGTATTTTGCGCTTGGACTATTGTTTGGATTTGTATTCGGCGCGTTTTTGGTGTCGATTACAGAATCTAGCGCAATATCGCTTTCGGGAGCTCCTTGGATTGTTTTGGCTGTTATGATAATCGGCGGAATAGTCACGTTTGTTCTTGCTTGGCAAACGCATCAATACGCTACTTCTAAGCCAAAAGAGCGCAAGCCTTTTAACATGCAAATGGCTGTTTCGGCACTCATGCTTGCAAAATCGCTTGGAATGGCTGGTGCTATTTTAACGGGCTGGTATGCAGGTCAGATTTTTGTTTGCTGGCCGCACGCGGATATTCCGCTTTATTCCAACGTTATTCGCGAATGTGTTATTGCGGGAATCGTGTGCATTATAGATATGATTATTGGCATTGTTGGCGAATGGATGTGTCAGATTCCTCCAGAAGATGGAGCGGATGCTGCTGGCGATTCTGCGGATCGAGCGAAGCAGGCGGCGGCGGTTTAATTGCGGTTAGCTGCGATTAATGTAGAAAATGGCAGCTAACAGCGCTTAGTGACAATCAAAATAGCAATCAAAATTGCAACTAAAATAGCGGTTTAACAATTTTAAGAAAGGTATTACTTTGGCTGAATTTATTTACCAAATGATTAAGGCACGCAAGTCTTACGGAGATCGCGTAATTCTAGACGACGTTACCTTAAGCTTCTTGCCGGGCGCAAAAATTGGCGTTGTTGGACCTAACGGCATGGGTAAATCAACGTTGCTAAAGATTATGGCTGGATTGGAAAATGTTTCTAACGGCGAAGCTTCGATTACGCCAGGCTACACCGTTGGCATTTTGCAACAGGAGCCGCCGCTGGATGAGACTAAAACCGTTGGCGAAAACATTAAGATGGCTTTTGGCGAGATTGCTCAAAAGGTTGATCGATTCAACAAAATCGGCGAAGAGATGGCAAATCCAGATGCCGACTTTGATGCATTGATGGAAGAAATGGGCAAGTTGCAAACGGAGATTGATGCGGCTAACGGTTGGGATTTGGATTCTCAGCTTGAGCAGGCAATGGACGCTTTGCAATGCCCAGACCCAGATTCGCCTGTTTCTGTGTGCTCGGGTGGAGAAAGGCGACGCGTGGCATTGTGCAAGCTTTTGCTTGAAGCTCCAGATTTGCTGTTGCTTGATGAGCCTACAAACCACTTGGATGCGGAGTCAATTCTTTGGCTGGAACAGTTCTTGCACAAGTACGAAGGTGCTGTTATTGCTGTAACTCACGATCGCTACTTTATGGATAACGTTGCAGAGTGGATTTGCGAGGTGGACCGCGGTCAGCTTTACCCATACAAGGGCAATTACACTACTTACTTGGAGACTAAGGCCAAGCGTATGGAGATTCAGGGCGCTAAGGATGCAAAGCTTGCTAAGCGCTTAAAGAATGAGCTTGACTGGGTGCGTAGCTCGCCAAAGGCTCGCCAGGCCAAGAATAAGGCTCGTTTGGAGCGTTACGACCAAATGGAGCAAGAGGCACGCAATTCCAAGAAGCTTGATTTTTCGGAGATTCAAATTCCAGCAGGTCCGCGCTTGGGATCGCAAGTTTTGGAAGCGAAGCATATTCACAAGGCTTTTGGCGATCGCGTGCTAATCGACGATTTGTCGTTTACGTTGCCTCGTAACGGCATTGTTGGCGTGATTGGCCCGAATGGCGTTGGTAAGTCTACGCTTTTCAAGACGATTGTGGGCTTGGAGCCACTTTCTGGCGGCGAGCTTACTGTTGGAGACACTGTAAAGATTTCGTACGTAGATCAGAATCGCGCAGGCTTGGACCCAAATAAGAATTTGTGGGAAGCTGTTTCGGGAGGCCTTGATTTTATTGAGGTTGCAGGCGTTGAGATTCCTACTCGCGCATACGTTGCAAGCTTTGGTTTTAAGGGTTCGGATCAGCAAAAGCTTACGGGCGTGCTTTCTGGCGGCGAGCGTAACCGCTTGAATTTGGCTTTGACTCTTAAGCAGGGTGGCAATTTGCTTCTGCTTGATGAGCCTACTAACGATTTAGATGTTGAAACTCTTGAAAGCTTAGAGAACGCTTTGCTTGACTTCCCAGGATGTGCTGTGGTTGTTTCGCACGATCGCTGGTTCTTAGACCGCGTTGCAACGCATATTCTTGCTTGGGAGGGCACAGACGAGAATCCTGCAAATTGGTACTGGTTTGAAGGCAACTTCCAGGCGTACGAGGAAAACAAGATTGCGCGCCTTGGTGAGGAAGCTGCTCGCCCGCATCGCTTGCACAGAAAGCTTACGCGCTAATCGCAAGTTGTGTGTTGCTGCGGCTGGCGTCTGGCAATGGCGGCTGGCTGCAAGTCGCAAGCTGTTGGTGGCAAGTCGTAAGTTGCTAGTCGCAAGTCGCAAGCTTTTAGCAGCAAGACACAGTCTGTTGGCGGCAAATCGCCTTGTAAAACGCTAAAGCAAATATCTTAAACGGTAGTCGCGCTAAAATCGTGTATTGAGCTAAAAAAGGAGTGCAAATGCCAATACTAGATAAAAATGATTCTGCTAAAGTTAAAGAATACGAGGACTTTGTAAAAAATTCTCCGTACACTAATGCAATGCAAGACATGGCATGGGCAAAGGTTAAAAACAACTGGTCTAGCGAATACGTTTATCTGGAAGAAAACGGCAAGATTACTGCTGCAGTGTCTATTCTTGGCATTAAGGCTGTAGACGATAAAACGCTGTTTTACGCTCCTAGAGGCCCAGTTTGCGACTTTTACGACGTTGAAACCACTAAAAAGCTAATCAACGAAGCAAAGCCACTTTTTGAAAAGTACAACGCGTTTTTGCTTAGAATGGACCCTTGCGTTCAAACCGACGAGGCTCTTATAGAAAAGTACAGGGCAGCTGGCTACACGTTTAGAGGCCAGGGATTCCACCCTAAGTCTTACTCCAACCCGCTTCACGAGATTATGCTTAAGGTTGAGGGCAAAACCGAAGAAGAGCTTATGGCTGGTTTTAGCACGCTTACAAGAAGGCATATTCGTGCTGGCATTAAGGCTGGTGTTGTAACTCGCTGGAGTAGGTCGGAAGAAGACTTGCAAACCTTCTACGAGCTTACAAAGATTATGGCAAACAGGCATGGCATTAAATATAGGCCATTTGAATACTTTGAGCGCTTGCTTGCTGCCTTCCCGCAGATTGAGATTTGCACTTGCGAGTACGAGGGCGAGCCAGTTGCAAGCATGCTTTCGTTCCCATACAAAGACACTTTGTGGTACATTTACGGCGCAACACAGACAATGCATGGAAAGGTTGCTCCAGGCTATACGTGTATTTGGAATTTGATTTTGCGCACTAAGGAGCTTGGTTTAACGTGGTTCAACATGGGCGGAACTTATTCGCTTAGCATGGATGAAGGCCTTTACTTCTTTAAGAACGGTTTTTGCAGAGCGAATGATCCGTTCACTTGGATTGGTGAGTTAGACGTTGTTATTGACCAAGACGCTTACAAGAAGTTTGTTGGCAGGTGGGATGATTTGCCAGAGGCTAAAGCCGATGAGTCTAAGAGTGAGGCTGCTAAGGCAGAGTAATATTTAGCTATAATAACGCTTTTGCGACTAGTTGCATGTTTTTGTGGCTAGTCGCTTTTGTTTTTCCCACGAGTCTTTCCGCTTTTTGTACGTGTTTTAGGTCGAATTTGGTACAAAGTGCGTCAATATCGCTCGCGCGGATTAGCCGCGCTCACGTCTTCGCCGCGCAGAAGCAGTGCTTCTGCCTTGAGCGGCTCAGCGAATCGAGGTGACTTCTCGCGCTACGCTTTAAGCTCGAAGTCGTCGATTCGCTGCTTTTTGTACGTGTTTTAGGTCGAATTTGGTACAAAGTGCGTTAATCACACAAAATTCATCATACGAATTAATCTTAAATTGTATAAAACAATTAGTAAAATATGCCTTGCATAGTTATATGGATTTTGCGGTCTGGTTGGCGTATTAATCCAAAGAAAAAGATAATGGAGTAAGAGTATGTCTAAGAAGATTCGTGTAGTTAAGCACTATTCTGGCGTTTATTCTGGTGTTGGGGCTGATTCTCAGCCAGTTCTTTCAAAGAGTGTTTGCGCTGCAATGCTAGCTGGCGCAATGGTGCTTGGGGGGGGGGGGGGGGGGGTATTCGTTTCCTCACCTGCCTATGCTGATGGTTATGTAGACGGCACTGGCAACAACATTTATTACGGTTATAAAACAGACGCAAGTTATACAGAAGCTCGTTTCCACATAGAAGTGGATTATTACGATACTCTTGATCACGCCATAGACGGTGGTACTGAAGGAAAAGATCCTCTAGGCAAGTTTGTTCGCGTTCATTATCTTTCTAATTGCAAGAAAGAAGGCGGCACAGCTGACGACTGGCGATTCCGTCCAATGTGGTGGTTTGGCGTTCCAAAAGGTTTGCAGAACGTGCAAAATATTACGTATACGCGCGTTGAAAAAATGACTAATGTGCGCGGTAATCAGCAGTTTGTGCCAGCAGGTTCATCGCAGTTTACGTTTACAGATACAAACGGTTACGGCGTTGCGTCTAAGAAAACATATCCTACTCCAAAGCAGTGGAAAGGCATCTCCAACTTCTACTTTGATGAACAAAATGTGCTTGCAAGTAAGGGGTGGAAGCAGCTGCTTGGTCTTAATGGCGGAAAGTACGATAACACTGGAAATACTGAGAGTCAGTGGGGTGATTATCAGAAGGAAACCGACGGCTTACAGGGCATTTTTGTAGACTGGGAGTCTGCAGGGCAGCGCTTCTACGATATGACTTACGTTGGCGAGATGACTAAGGCAGCTTGGGAGAATCGCGACGCGAATCCGCTTCGTTTTGCTGCTGGCGTGTATCGTTTTGCTGGAAATTGGCACTATGCGGTTGGTCAAAAGCACAATACTCCAAAGATTGCGGATCATTTGAAGCTTGTGTATCCAGAGGTTACGAAGGTTAAGAAGCTTGATGCACTTAGCAATTACGAAAAGGGTCAGGTTAAAGAAGCAATCGAAAAAGCTAATCGCGGCAAGGCTGGTACTCAAACTCTGTTTGACGAATTAGTTAAAGACGATCAAGACGGCATTGTTATAAATAATGACGGCTCTGCAACTATCACCTTCAAAGATAATACGACTCGCACTATGCCAGCTAGCTTGCTTGTAACAAAAGATGAGACTGATAAAGATAAGTACAAGCCAACTTTGCCTGATGCAACTCCTGTTGTGAATCCTAACGCTTTGACGGAAGATGATAAAAAAGCTGTTATTGCTGCGTTCAAGAAGGCGAATCCTGATGACAGCGAATTTAGCAAGCATCTTGCTAAGGATAATGCCATTGCTTTCGATAAAGACGGCAAAAACCTTGTTGTGACTTACGAAGATGGCTCAAAGGCTACGATTCCTGCGTCTGAGCTTGTATTCCAAGGACCAAAAATCTCCGATTGGGCGCCATACGTTGTGCCTGATGTGATTGAGGTTGATGACCTTACAAAGCTTACTGGCACTGACATAACTAACATCATCAAGGCTTTTGACGACGCCAATAAGGGCATCACGCCGTATGACGAGGCAAAGGAAAAGAATACAGAGAAGAAAGCTCCTGTATCGGTTGATTCTAAGACGGGCGACGCAACAATCACGTGGGCAGATGGTTCTAAGACCACTATCGCCGCGTGGCAATTCCTAAAGCAGAAGCCAAAGGCTCCATCTCCAGAGCCTCAGCCGCCTGTTCCAACTCCTGCTGCCGAAAAAGAGTTCATTGTCGAAGCGCCTAAGACGCAAACAAGAGTTAAATTTGATCCATTCAAGATGACAGATGCAGATTTAACTAACCAAACAAATGTTTCGACACTCAATGGTGCTAAGACTTTATATACTGGTGAAAAGGGAAAAGACGCTAAGGATCCTTCCAAGAAAGTGAATATTAAAAGCGTCGAATATAGTGTTGATAATGGTACAGGCTATATTACTTTTAAAGCTGATGGTTATAAAGACGCTAAGTATCCAATGAGCGTATTCTTTAAGAAAGATCCGGGTACGCAAACTCCTCAGACACCTTCTACTGAAACTAAGACAGAAACGGATACAGAACATCCAGAAAATACCTTTACGTATAAGGTGACAAAGACGGAGATTGATGGTGATAACCCAACTGCTCCAGATGCTGTAAAGGCTTTAAAGCAGTTTGTAAGAGATAATTACGATAATGTTAAAGATTCCGATCTAGCTAATGTAACCGATAGTATTACAATCTCAACGGCCTGGACTCCAAAACCAGGCACTGTGCATATGGGAGCTTGGGATAATACAAGTAATTCTGACCCTGTAACATCTATACAGCTGTCTGGTGACTTTGGCATCCAAGTAAATGGTCACCAATGGATGGAAGATGAAGGTTGGTCTGCTGGTATGGAAGGGACGCTGTTTACCATAAAACCCAGCGATTTGTATGTTAAAAAGAGTAGTACTCAGCATCCTACTGATACAACGATTGAGGATCTTAAGAAGCAAGCTAAGGATTTGCTAAATAAGCGCAAAAATACCGATAATCTTTCTAACGAAGATTTGAAGCGCGCAGGTATTACAGATCCTGATCAGCTGAATGATTCCAAGATCGACAGCATGGCACAAGGCACAACAGCAGAGAAGGATCTGCGCGATCTTATCCGCAAGCTCACCGATGCCAAGAAGGCTGATTATAAGTACAATACGGATCCGTATGAGGCTGATAAAGGACCTAGCGATACAGACTTTAGTGTGACCGATGACATGTTCAAAGGCGCAGTTAAAAAGTTCTTGCACGCCAATTATGACGACTCAAAAGCTAGTGAAGACAATAAGATTGATAATCTTACCCTCACTTCAAACAGTGCAACGCTGACAGGTAAGGGTTGGACTCCAAAGGAAGGCACTTCTGATTTGGAGCTTAATTCTGATACGGTAACGTATGGCATTACTACTGTTGTTATGAACGGTGACGGTAAGAGTGTCGACTTTAAGAATGGTGATACTGTTCTGTTCACCGTGCCTGCAGATAAGCTGTTCAAGAAGAAGACTGCAGATCCTACTCCTGCGCCAACGCCTGATGCGCTTGCGCAGATGAAAAAGGACGCTGAGCAGCAAATTGACCGTAATCCTAACTTAACGAAAGAGCAAAAAGAAGAATATAAGAAGCAGATTGGTGATGCTACCACTGCAGACAAGATTAAAGAAATTCTCAAGAATGCTGCTGATAAGGGCAAGGAGAATGCAAAATCTACCGACCCGAATACTCAGCAAACTATAAACAACAACAAGGGTGGCGGTGACGCAAAGAAAGACGCTGAAAAGAAGCAAAAAGAGAAGGAAGATAAAAAGCAGGAGGATCAGAAGAATCAAGAGCTACAGGATAAGAAAAAGAAAGCTTCTGATGCAATTGATGGTTTCGGTAATCTAACTAATGACGAAAAGAAAAAACTTAAAGATCAGATTAACGGCAATGGTACGACAGAAAATCTAAATGGCGTTGCTACACCTGAAGAAGTTCAAAAGATTCTGGATGACGCTAAGAATCTTAATGAAGCGCGCGAGGTCGTTAAGGTTGGTGCTCTTCCATTCTTAAGCCACGGCAATGCTAACAGCGATGACGATAAGGCTCTTAAGGAGTTAATCGGTTCTGATCCAAGCAAGAAGGATGCAGCACTCACTGCTTTGGAAGCTGATCTTGCAAAGAAGGATCCTGCTGCTACTGCAGAAGAGATTAAGAATGCTCTTGATGCAGCCAAGCGCCAGAATGCGATTAACGAAGAAAATGCTAAGAATGCTGGTATTGCGAAGCTTGATGCGCTTTTGCAGCAGCTTGAGGATGCTCAGAAGAACTTGACTGATGCTCAGAAAGAAGCTGTTAAGAAGAAGGTAGAAGCTGCCAAGACTGCAATCAATGGTGCTAAAACTTCTGTAAAAAGCGCTAAGAAGCCTTCTGATATCAAGACTGCTCTTGATGGCGCGAAAACCTCGTTTGATGAGGCGCTTAAAGAGATCAACACGCAAGTGAGCACCACTCAAAAAGGCAATAGTTCCAATCAAAACACTGAAAATCAGAGCAAGCTGGATCAAGAAAAGAAAGATCAGATTGAACGCATCAAAAATAGTAATCTTTCTGACGAAGAAAAGAAGAAGGCTATTGATGACATCAATGATGCAAAGAAGATTGGCGATCCGACTGCTATTGCTGATCGCGCGCTGAAAGCGCAGAAGATTAAGGATGCTCTTGCAGCAATTGAAAATCTTAAGCATTTGAATGATGCGCAAAAGAAGGCGTATAAAGATATCATCAACACTACTGATGCTGGTAATCACAAAGATGACCAGGGCAAAGACACTGGTGTTGACGACATCGACGATGCGCTCGCTAACGCTGCAAACACCGATAATGCTATGGCTCGTCTTGAAGAGCTGAAGATCATTGCGGATAAGTTTGCTAAGAGCGATTCTTATACAAAGTCAACTGATGCCGATAAGAAGAAAGCATTTGATGATGCTTCTTCTGCTGCTGGCAATGTATTAAATAAGACGGATGGAGACGCAAAGAGCGCTGCCGAAGTCAACGATATCTACGCGGATCTTCTTAACGCAATGCAAGCGCTTGACAACACAGTTAAGGGTGCAGGAGTTAAGACCGATGCTCTTGCTGCTGAGATTAAGTCCGATAAGGGCTTGAAGCCAGATACTACTGCAACTCCTGCAACTAAGGGTGATTCGGTTTATACCACCGCTTCTCAAGATAAGAAGGATGCATTTGATCAGGCTTTGAACGAAGCTGAGAAGGCTTTGAAAACGGCAAACGACGATAATGCAAATTATAAGAAGGAAGGCACCACGCCGCGAACTCCTGAACAGGAAGCAAAAGCTCAGAAGGCTGTTGATGAAGCTCTAGACAAGCTTATTAAGGCTCGCCTTGCTTTGGATGGTGTTAACACCAAGCCGTTGCAAGATGAGATTGATAACGCTCCTACTGTTAAGGGTAATGTAAGTTACACTAAGGCCTCTGCTGATAAGAAGAAGGCGTATGACGATGCTCTTGAAGCTGCTCAGAAGCTCATTGCACAGTTGACTGGTAAAGATACTCAGCAGGGCGGTCAAGGCGCTCAGCAGTCAGAGCTTAAGACTAAGGAACAGAAGCAGCAGGCTTTGGATGCGGCTCTTAAGGCGTTGAGAGACGCGGCTGCTGCTCTTGATGGCAAGGAGCCAACTCCAGTTCCTCCAAGCGATGATGACAATACTGGCTCTGGTTCGGAATCGGATTCTGGTAGCGGCTCGGATTCTGGCTCTGGCACTTCCACAAGCACGAGCGGTGGCGTTAATAAGCAGAATTTGATTAATCAGATTAACACAACCGAAAATCCAGGTGGCGCTAATCCAGGCTCTGGTGCAGCTGGCACAAATCCAAGCACGCCAGGTGCAGGTGCGCAAGGCACTGGTATGGGTGCTGTAACTCCAGGCTCTGGCTCTGGTGCTGCTGGCACTGGCGCTGCGGGTGCAGCCAGTGCAGGTGTTGACAACAAGGCTGTAAATAACGCTGTAGAAAACGCTCCAGAAGTTAAGCAAGCAGATGCTGCTGTTAAGCAGGCTGCTGCTACGCTAGACGAAGCTTTGGCACAAGCTAAGCGTGTTGCTGCAGATCCGCACGCAACGCAAGCGCAAGTTGACGCTGCGGCAGCTAAGCTTGCGGATGCGCGCAAGGCGCTTGCGGATGCTCAAGCCAATGCAGCAAAAGTGCGTGCAGCTGTTCGCAGCCGCGTTATAAAGGGCATGCGTTCTCGCGGAAATGCAGGCGTTGCTACGGGCGCAGACGTTGCAACTACTGGATTGATGGCAACTATGATTGCTGCAATCGGCGGAGCATTTGCAACTCGTCGCATGCGCACAAAGCACGCTAATCGCGATTAGCGTTTAGTTGCTACTTATGTAGGTCGTCGTGCGACGACCTACATAAGCGCTTAAAGCGTAGCGCGCGAAGGCAATTTGGCGCGCTGAGCAGCTCAAGGCAGAAGCACTGCTTCTGCGCTGCGAAGACGTGAGCGCGGCTAATCCGCGCGAGCGAAACACTTTTACGGATAGTTTATGAACGTTAATATTCTAAGGTTTTAGGTTTTAGGATGGCGCTATTTATTGCTCGTAGAGAAATACATCAAACCTTCTGAATATCTAGAACTTTTGCGTGGTTTTCATCTCCGAGATTCTCGATTTTTCTTGCTCTCTCGGCGAGTCACCATTTCATGCTGAGGCTCGCCTCGATAGCTGCGAAAAATCTCGAATCTCTACCTAGCTTGGCGTAAAAACTTCCGCACTTTGTACCATTTTTGATCCAAATCACGTACAAACTCGGGAAATCAGGTCATATCGTTCGAGCGCTTAGACCGCGTGAACGATTTGTCAAATTTGGTACAAAAAAGCGGAAAGTAGCTGTCTATGTAACAGTTTTGTGTGGGGCGTGTGCTAATCTCGGTTAGTTCATGACTTTTTATCGATTCGTCAATCGAATTGTTCAATCATAAAATACGAAAGGCTATTGTGCCACATACTCATTATGATGCGTTTGCTAAAACGCAAGGCTCTAAGAAAACTGCTGCTAGAAAATCGAATAGTAAAAAATCCACTGTAAGTCAAAAAGATAATAAGAATTTTTCTAAAAAAGGCTATAAGTCCAAAGAAAATCCATTTGAATATAGAAGAAATCGCAAGAATAACGAATTTAACGCTCGTAAGAACCGCAATCGTAAGGCAGATAAAGCTAGAAGTCGCGCCAGAGAAAAAGCTTTGCAATACGAAGAGATGGCAATTCAAGAAGCTGAGAAGGACTTTGGAGAGAAGGGCTTTACTTCTCAGGACTTTAGCAAGCGCGATTTTGATAAGCGCGACTTTAAGAATCGTGACTTTAAGAATCATCGTCTAAATAATCGTAATCAAAATAAGCAAAATTCATATAAGCAAAATCAAGAAGTCGAAAAAAACTCCATAATGATTCCAGATACAGCTGTGGAATCACGCGAAAACTATAGCGATGACGTGACTTTTGCGCAGCTAGGCGTTCCGCAGCCTTTGGTGGAAGTTTTGCGCGCAGACGGAAAAAACACGGCTTTTCCAATACAGCAAGCGACTTTGCCAGACTCTTTGCAAGGCGCGAACATTCTTGGGCGCGGCCGAACGGGAAGTGGCAAGACGCTAGCGTTTTCAATTCCGCTTGTTGCTCGATTGGCCGAGAACTTTGTTGATTTAATCAACTCGGGTCGCGCTTCTAGAAAAAACAAGAATCGCAAAGAAGACGATGTTCCAGCGCCTCACGCAATGATTTTGGCGCCGACTCGCGAGCTGGTGCATCAAATCGACGACGTAATCGCGCCTCTAGCGGCTGCTTACGGCATGAAAACTGTAACGGTTTATGGCGGCGTGCGCTACAAGCAGCAAATGGCGCTTCTTAAGCAGGGAGCGCAAATCGTAGTGGCTTGCCCAGGGCGATTAGAGGATTTGCTGCGTCAAGGCGCGTTAACGCTCGAAAAAGTGATGGTAAGCGTTTTAGATGAGGCGGACGAAATGGCAGATATGGGATTTTTGCCAGCCGTTACGCGCTTGCTTGAGCAGACTGATCCAAACGGCCAGCGCATGCTGTTTTCTGCTACTTTAGATAAGCAAGTTGCGACTATAGTAAATCGCTTCTTGCCGAATGCGCTTGTTCACGCTGTAGATGACGCGGATTCGCAAGTAGACACAATGACACATTACGTTTTTGGCGTCTCTGCGGCAGATAAGTACGAAGTTTTGCGAAAGCTGGCTTCGGGCAAAAAGCGCTCAATATTCTTTACGCGCACAAAGTATCAAGCCAAAAATATGGCAAAGAAGTTTGTGCAACAGGGGATTCCTGCAGTTGATTTGCAAGGAAACTTGTCTCAAAATCAACGCGATAGGCATATGAGCGTTTTTGCTAGCGGAGATGTGCGCGTGCTAGTGGCTACGGACGTTGCTGCGCGAGGCATTGATATTAGCGATGTGGCGCTTGTTGTGCAAACGGAGCCGCCAGAGGATCCAAAGTCCTTCTTGCATAGGTCGGGGCGTACTGCGCGCGCAGGCGAGTCGGGCAATGTTGTGACTCTTGTGTTGCCTAATCAAAAGCGCATGGCTCACACTATGTTGAGGCGTGCTGGCATTAATGCTAAAGCGCAAGACGTTAAGCCAGAGTCGCCGATTTTGCAAGAGATTGTTGGCGATTTGGCAGATTTGCAAGAGGGCTGGAGTATGCCAGAGCCAGAGCAGCCAAAGCGCAAAGGCCGGGGTAGAGGCCGAGGCAAAGGTAGAGGACGCGGACGTTCGCGCGCTTAGAGCGCAGCGCGCGAAGGTAATTCGGAGCGCTGAGCCGCTCAAAGCAGAAGCACTGCTTCTGCGCGGCGAAGACGTGAGCGCAGCTAATCTGCGCGAACGATTTTCCGCTTTTTGTACGTGATTTAGGTCAAATTTGGTACAAAACCCGTCAACTAACTAAGTGCCGACTATTTGCGCTACTTGCTTTGACCTTTGCCGAATGCGCGCAAGCGAATACCATTCCAATCTTCGCTAACTGTTAAAGGCGTTGCGGCGTTCATTCCAGCAGTCATTGCTGCTGCTTGAACAGTGCTCGAGCTTGGAGAACCAGCACGCCCTGGCTTAGGTGTTAAAACCCACATAGGTGCGTTGCTGTTCAACATGTTTGTTGCATCCATAATGGTGTCTGCTAGCTCGTCTTCGTCGTCGCCGTCTCGCCACCAAATAATCACTCCGTCAACAGTGGAGCTGTAATCTTCGTCAACAAGTTCTTCGCCAGTCAATTCTTCGATATTGCTGCAAATCGCATCGTCAACGTCATCGTCCCACAGCCACTGCTGTACGATGTCTCCAGGTTGGAATCCAAATTCTTCTGCATGTTGAAAAGCTGTCTGTTCCACGTGACTCAATATATCAAAGCGTCAAGAATTTGCGCGACTCGCCCTAGCTGCGCACACGGCACGCTGAGACACGCCTGGAAAATCGCCAGAAACCACAAAATCACTATATATAGTTTGTTATTTATGTAAATTACCCTAGATATTGTGCATGCTATGGACTATAGTAGAGCAAGTTGTTGCGAATCATAAGTCGATTTGCGATGCAAAATACACGGTAGATTGAGAAAGGTCTGTAGAATGCAGGTCTCTGATATGACTTTAGAAGATGCCACTTTGCAAGATGAGCAAGCAGCCACTTTGGGTGATTTTAATGGCGTCTTCAACGACTCTTCTAAGAAGTCTCGCGTGCAAGTCGAAAAGCGCGATGGCCGCGTTGTTGACTTTGATCAGATGAACATAATAATGGCCATTAAAGCTGCGTTTAAGGATTTGCGCAAAGAAGTTGGTCCGCAAGAAGAGCAGATGATTCGCGATATTACGGATCATATTGAGGCCGAGATTCAAGACCGCTACAATGGCCCTGCAAAAATCGAAGATATTCAGACTCTTGTTGAGCATGGTCTTATTGAAAATCACCTTTACGAAGTTGCGCGTTGCTACACAAGCTACCGCCTGAACCGAGATATCGATCGCGCTAAGGCAACCGATATTAACGAAGCTGTGAATCGCCTTGTAAACCGAGATGAGTCGCTTGTGCGCGAAAATGCTAACAAGGATTCCAACGTTTACGCTACTCAGCGCGATCTTCTTGCAGGCGCTGTTTCCAAGGCTTCCGCGTTCTCTATGCTTCCTCACGCAGTTTCTAACGCGCATATGAAGGGCGATATTCACTTCCACGATGCCGATTATTCGCCATTTACTTGCATGAGCAATTGCTCGCTTCCAGACTTTGGAAACATGCTTGCTAAGGGATTTGCGCTTGGAAACGCAATGATGGATAGCCCAAAGTCGATTGGCACGGCGGCTACTCAAGTTACGCAGATTATTAAGGATATTGCAGGCGCGCAGTACGGCGGACAAACTGTAAACCGCGCAGACGAGATGTTGGAGCCTTACGCTAAGTGTGATTACGACAAGAATCTTGCTATGGCTCATGCCATGATTCCAGATTCCACGCCAATCGAAGTTGCTAAGGCTATGATTGACGGCTTAAAGGCTCAGGAGCCTAAGAATCTTCATTGTTCAGATAGGGATCCTCTTCCAGAAGACACTCCTTTTGATGAGAATTTGAGTGAGTTGGATCAGCTTCGCGAAGTTTACGCAAAGATTATGACGCGCAAGGCGATTTACGACGCTATGCAAACAATGGAATATCAAATCAATTCCAACCGCGTTTCTAACGGCCAGACTCCGTTTGTAACTGTTGGCTTTGGTCTTGGTACGTCTTGGTTTGCTCGCGAAATTCAGCGCGCTATTTTGCTGAATCGTATTCGTGGACTCGGCAAGGACCGTCATACTGACTATCTTCCCTAAACTTGTGTTTACTATTAAGCACGGCGTTAACGCAGATGCTGGCGACCCTAACTACGATTTGAAGCAGCTTGCGCTTGAGTGCTCTACAAAGCGCATGTATCCAGATGTTGTTTTCTACGAGAATATTGTTAAGATTACAGGCTCCTTTAAGGCGCCTATGGGCTGCCGATCCTTCCTTCAGGGCTGGATTGATCCAAAGACTGGCAAAGACGTGGAAGACGGCCGCATGAATCTTGGCGTTGTAACGGTTAACGTGCCTCGCATTGCGCTGGAGTCTCACGGAGACGTAAACCGCTTCTGGAAGCTTTTTAACGAGCGCATGGAAGTGGCGCATCAAGCTTTGCGATTCCGCATTATGCGTTGCAAGCAGGCAACTCCTGTGAATGCTCCAACTCTGTTCCGCTACGGCGCGTTTGGACGTTTGGGAGCTAACGAGAGCGTGGATCAGCTGTTCCGCAACGAGCGTGCAACGGTTTCGCTTGGCTACATTGGCTTGTATGAAGCTACATCCGTGTTCTTTGGCAAGGATTGGATGCAAGATCACAGCTGGAATGAGGATGGCAAGCAATTTGCGCTTTCTATGGTTCGCCGCATGAATCAGCTTTGCCAGCAGTGGTCGAAGGCAGAGGGATACCACTACTCGGTATATTCCACTCCTGCTGAGTCTTTGACGGATCGCTTTAACCGCATGGATCGCCAGAAGTTTGGCAGCATTGAAGGCGTTACCGATCACGACTTCTACACTAATTCCTTCCATTACCCAGTGTGGTTGCAGCCAACTCCTATGGAGAAGCTCCGCTACGAGGTTGACTTCCCGTATCTTTGCTTCCGGCGGATTTATTAACTACTGCGAGTTCCCATGCTTACAAGCGAATCCTAAGGCTTTGGAGGCTGTTTGGGATTATGCTTATAAGATTGGCATTGGCTACTTAGGTACGAACACTCCGATTGACCATTGCTTTGTTTGCGGATTCCAGGGCGATTTTGAGCCGACTAAGGAAGGCTTCCGCTGCCCAGAGTGCGGCAACAGTGACCCAGATAAGTGCAATGTGACTAAGCGCACTTGCGGCTACTTGGGTAATCCTGTTCAGCGCCCAATGGTTCACGGTCGACACGAGGAGATTGCTCACCGCGTAAAGCACATGTCTGGCGAAACTGGCCATGTTGTTCTTAACAATGGCGAGTCTCGCGAGTGGTACGAGGAAACTAAGTAGTGCGTAGGATTGCGGCGTAAAATTGCGGAGCGTGTAATCGCGTAAAGTCGCAGCTTAAAGTCGCATAAAGTCGCATAAAATAAGGTAAAAGCTAGGCTAAATTACTAAAAAGGTCGGAACCATGGCTCGTATAAGTTTGCACGATTTTGCACCTGCAGACGTTAACCGCGGGCCTTGGATTCCAACCTCTCTTTCTAATAATCCGCGCGCAGGGCAGTGGTCCAGTGAGCGCATGAGCAAGGGCATGATTGCGGATTATAAGCGTTTTTTGATGACGGATGGCGAAGGAATCCGTTGCTCGCTGTACGTTTCTGGCTGCCCGTTCCATTGCGTTGAATGCTATAACGAGTCGATTTGGGATTTTCGCGCAGGATACCCATACACGCAAAAGCTTGAAGACCAAATTATGGAAGATTTGGCGCTTCCGTATGTACAAGGCTTGACGCTTCTTGGCGGCGAGCCGCTTCTTAACACTGGTATTTTGCTGCCACTTTGCAAGCGTATTCGAAGCGAGTTTGGAAATACAAAAGACATTTGGAGCTGGACTGGTTACACTTGGGAAGAGCTTATGCGCAAAGGCGAGACGCCAGATAAGCTTGAGCTTTTGCAATACATTGACATTCTTGTTGACGGGCGATATATGAAGGATCTTCACGATTCGCTGTTGCAATTCCGCGGATCTAGTAATCAGCGGATTATTGACGTGCCAAAGTCGCTGAAAAATCCGAGTGATCCGCCTGTAATCTGGGAAAAGCTTCACGATCAAAACGCATTTCAAGCTCCTTCAAAGCGTGATTTGGCTCAAATGTAAAGTCCAGTGGACTTTACATGCCAAATCAGCCGAACGGCTACTAATAGCCGTGAGGAATAGCGTAGCGCGCGAATGCACTTCGATTCGCTGAGCCGCTCAAGGCAGAAGCATTGCTTCTGCGCGGCGAAGACGTTCGCGCGCTTAGACCGCGCGAACGACACGACCTGCCTTGTAGTGCGTTTGTACTTAAAATACGGTGTGTCGTCATACAATCGCACTACAAGCCAAAATAGTCAGAAGTGATATGATTAAGCGTATAAATTCTTTTAATAGAGAGGTCGCATGAAAGCAAAATCGCATAAAAAACACAAGGATTACGCGCCTAATGCGTTTCGCACAATAATGCCGCTGTTAAAGCGCTATCGTATGCTTGGTGTAATCACGTCTGCTGCGATTTTTGTGGAAGCATCTATGCAAATTGCGATTCCAACAGTAATGTCTAGTCTTATTGACTTTGGAATTGCCGCAAAATCCCAAAATGCTGTTAAATACTACGGCTTGCAATTACTCGCTTTTGCCGCAATATCAATGATTTTTGGCGTTATTTCTGGCGTTTGTTGCGCGCATTCTAGCGCGGGCTTTGGCAAAAATTTGCGATGCAAGATGTTTAGTCGCTTGCAATCGTTGAGTTTTTGCGATCTTGACCGTTTTTCTACTGGAACGGTTGTTACGCGCCTAACTAGCGACGTTTCTAATATTCAATTTGCGTATCAAATGGTTATTCGCGCAGGCGTTCGCAGCCTTGTGATTATTGTTGCAGCATGGTGGTTTACTTTTTGCATAAGCCCTTCGATTTCTTGGGTTTTTCTTAGTCTTATTCCAATTGTTGGCGTTATTTGTGGTATTGGTGCCAAGATTGTTGCACCCACTTTTGCGCAAATTTACGGCACGATTGACAGCATGAACGGCATGGTTAGCGAAAATTTGCGCAATATTCGCATTGTTAAGTCGTATGTTAGAGAAGACTACGAAAACCGCCGTTTTAGGCGCATATCGCATAAAATTTACAGCTATTTTTTAAAAGCGGAGTATATTCTAAATTGTAGTATTCCTCTTTTTAACTTGTGTTTTTATGCGTGTTTGCTTCTTGTTGCGTGGATGGCTTCTAAGCAAATCGTTGCTTCGGGAAATAATCCTGCATTTGGCTTGACTACGGGAAATCTTGCTGCGCTGGTTGTATATGCGTTGCAAATTTTGTTTGCGCTTGCTAATTTGGTTGTAATTTTTGTTATGACGGTTACTGCGCGCACGTCAATGCATCGTGTTGCAAATGTTTTACAATCGCATAACAGTGAGTATGTTCATAAAAACGCGATTACAGAGCTTGCAGATGCTTCGATTCGTTTTAATAATGTTGATTTTGCATATGATTCTGCGCGCGTAAATGGCGATTTGTCTTCGGCTGCTTGCGACTTATCTAAAGGTAGTCAGGAAATTTTACACAACATAAATCTAAATATTCCTTCTGGCTCTACTGTTGGGATTGTGGGCGCAACGGGTAGTGGAAAGTCAAGTATTATAAATTTGATTGCGCGCATTTACGATGTAACAAAAGGCACTGTTTTTGTAGGCGGATCAGACGTTCGTTTTTATGATTCCAAAAGTTTGCGCAACCAGATAGGAGTTGTGTTACAAAAAAATATTCTGTTTAGCGGCACTATTGCGCAAAATCTTCGATGGGGCAATGAGAATGCGACTGACTCCGACTTGCGCGAGGCGTGTAAAATCGCTTGCGCTCAAGAGTTTATAGACGATTTGCCGCATGCATATAACACGAATCTTGAGCAAGGCGGCAAGAATCTTTCGGGCGGTCAAAAACAGCGACTTTGCATTGCGCGCGCGTTGCTAAAGCGGCCAAAAATCTTGATCTTAGACGATTCAATGAGTGCGGTAGACGTTAAAACAGACGCCAAGATTCGCGAGAATTTAAGGCATTTTATGCCCGATTCCACGCAAATCATTGTTGCGCAACGCGTGTCTTCTTGCATGCACGCGGATTTGATTGTTGTTCTTAAAGATGGGCGTGTTGTTGCTAAGGGGAAGCATAGCGAGTTGATGGAATCGTGTGAAACGTATAGAAAAATGGCGATTTCTCAAGGTATAAAAATGATTGAATCTAAAAACAGCGAAGGCAGTAAAGACACCGAAGGTAGCGAGGGTGGCAGGATTAACAATGGAAAATAAGGAAAAGTCGCAAGAAAAATTCGCTCTAAATTGGCGCGTTCTAAAGCGCTTAGCGTCTTATATTATGGCTTACAAGATGCAAGTTTTTGTTGTTATTGCGTCAATTATTATAAGCTCCATTGTTCAAGCTGTAAGCGCAATGTTTTTGCAATCGCTTGTAGACGCGTACATTTTGCCTCTAATTGGCAAGCGTAATCCCGATTTTGCGCCACTTTTGCGAATGATTGCAATTATGGCATGCGTGTGCGCTATTGGTGTGTTCTTTAGCTGGCTCTGGAGCAGGCTGGTTGTAAAAATCGCGCAAAGTGTAATGCGAAACCTTAGAAATCAAATGTTTAAGCATCATCAAGAACTTCCGCTTAAGTACCTAGATTCTCACGGATATGGCGATGTTATGAGCCGATACACAAACGACACGGAAGCGCTCCATGAAGCGATTTCTTGGTCTTTTCCCGATTCGTTTAGCGCGCTAATGTCTATTGCGGCGGCGTTTTGCGCGATTATTTGGCTTTCGATTCCTGTTGCGATTTTTATTGTGATTTTTACTGCAATTCTCTTGCTTCTAGTGCGTTTTATGCTTAAGCGTTCTGGCAAGCTTTTTGTGCAATTCCAGGCAGCTTTGGGTGATTTGAACGAGTTTGTAGAAGAGGCGGATTCTGGTAGAAAAGTTATTAAGATTTTTAATCACGAGCGTGCGGCGGTGGAAAAATTAAGTGATTTGGCGATTCACGTGCAAAAAATTTCTGCTAGCGCCAATTCTTACGCAAATAATGTTATGCCTGTGATTAGTAACGCGAGCTACCTGTTTTACGTTTTGCTTGCGATTTTTGGAGCGTGGGCGGTAAATGCTGGCGTGTATTCTGCTGGATTGAGCGGCGTTTTTGGTGTGAATTCAAGCACGCTTACAATCGGCACGCTTATATCTCTTCTTACGCTTTCTCGCGCGTTTATAAACCCGATTGGTGAGATAACAATGCAACTAAATTCGCTTATGATGGCGACTGCAGGAGCGAATCGCATCTTTGCGCTTTTAGATGAGCCTGTTGAAAAAGATGATGGAACAGTTAAGCTAGTTAAAATTCGCGCAAAAATCGTTGAGTGCTGTAGTGGAGATGGCGATGATAGTGGCGATAAATCGCAAGTAAATCAAGTAGATTTTACAGACGCTAAACAGTCTTATTTGCAAGTTTTTAACGAAGTAAGCGAAGATTCTTGCGGAAATAACGTGTATTGGGCGTGGAAAAATTGCTCTAAAAATTTAAGTGGTGGTTCTTCAAATTGTGGTTCTTTAAGCTCCGATTCTTACACAGATGCCCAAAAACACGCGATTTGCTCCAAAGACGGCGTGTACACGCTTGTTAGGGGAGATGTTCGCTTTGAAAACGTTACGTTTGGCTACGAGCCTTCTAAAACTGTTTTGCACAATATATCTTGGTATGCGCACGCGGGTCAAAAAGTTGCGCTTGTAGGTGCCACTGGAGCTGGCAAAACCACTATCGCCAATCTTCTTACGCGTTTTTACAACATTGCTGATGGTCAAATCTTGTATGACGGAATCGATGTTCGTAATATTTGCAAAAGTGACTTGCGTCATGCTGTTGCAACCGTTTTGCAAGACGTTGGATTGTTTAGCGCAAGCATAATAGACAATATTCGCTACGGACGCCTTAATGCTAGCGACTCGGATTGTGTTGCTGCAGCCACTCTTGCGCATGCGGATTCCTTTATTTCCAAGCTGCCAGACGGATACAACACGCATATTAAAAACGGCGGAACAGAGCTTTCGCAGGGTCAAAAGCAGTTGATTGCGATTGCGCGAGCTGCTGTTGCCAATCCGCCTGTTTTGATTTTAGACGAAGCAACTTCTTCGATCGACACGCATACGGAAGCGCTTGTGCAGAGCGCGATGGACGCTTTGATGCAAGATAGAACTGTATTTGTGATTGCGCACAGGCTTTCTACAGTGCGAAACGCGGATGTGATTATGGTTTTGGACCACGGACGCATTGTTGAGCGTGGGTCTCATGAAGACTTGATGAAAAAGCGCGGCGAATATTATCAACTTTGCACGGGTGCAATGGAGCTGGAGTAGCCAGCGTCGTGTTTGCTTGATATTCTGCGGCAACACGCCGAATATGCTTTTGAACTTGCATTTTGGCGTGGATTCTGTAAGATAGTAACTCGGCTGTTCAATGGAACAAAGCCACGGCCCCGTAGCTCAGTTGGTTAGAGCGCCGCCCTGTCACGGCGGAGGTCACCGGTTCAAGTCCGGCCGGGGTCGCGATTAGTAGAAGGCCCGGTTCGCCGGGTTTTTTATTCATCATGGCTCTGTAGCTCAGTTGGTAGAGCGAGCGACTGAAAATCGCTAGGTCAGCGGATCGATCCCGCTCGGAGCCACAAGTAAATAAATAAAAACTAAATAACAAAACGCGCAGCATTTTTGCCGCGCGTTTTTGTTTATAAGCTAGTCAATTTGCTTAGTCAACTTGCTTCCACGATTCAACATCAATATGATGGTTTGGATTTGCTTGCCAAGCTTCCCATGCGGATTCCACAATATCCTTAACGTTGTAGCGCGCATGCCACCCCATCTCTTCGTTAATGCGCTTAGTGCTTCCAATCAATTGTGGCGGATCGCCAGCTCTACGCCCTAAAATCGCCTCTCTAAATGGCAATCCAGTAACGCGCCTAACTTCGTCTACAATTTGACGAACAGAAGTGCCTTTGCCTGTTCCAACGTTAAAAGCGTCATACTTGCGCTCATCGCGATCTAAATAAGTAAGCGCTGCAATGTGCGCGTCTGCAAGATCCGAAACATGAATGTAGTCGCGAATGCAAGTGCCGTCGGCAGTAGGGTAGTCATTACCAAAAATCGCAGGAGCTTTGCCTTGCTGCAACCTATCTAAAAGCATAGGAATCAGGTTCAAAATCGCAGGATCTTCTAGCTCCACAGGCCCGCATCCCGCAACGTTAAAGTAGCGAAGTGCGCAAAAGCGAATTCCATAAGTGTGTTCGCAAGCGCGTGCCATCCACTCGCCAAAAAGTTTAGTTTGGCCGTACGGATTAATCGGAAGCATTGGCACAACGTCTTCTGGCACAACTTCTACAGGCGGCTCGCCATACGTGGCCGCGCTAGACGAAAAAACAAGCTTTTTAGCACCACTTTGGCGCATTCCTTCTAAAACGTTAAGCATGCCATTAATGTTCTGCTGGTAGTACCAAAGTGGCTTTTCTACTGACTCTCCAACTTGCTTTCGCGCAGCAAAGTGAATCACAGAGTCAACGTTATTTTCCTTCATTATTTGCGCAAGTCGCGCTCCAGCGTCTGGGGAAGCAATGTCCATTCCGTAAAGTCGCGCGCCTTCAATTCTTGTAGGCTTTCCGTAGCTCAAATCGTCTACAACTACAACGTTTTGCTTTGCTTGGTGAAGAGCGTGTACAACGTGTGCGCCAATGTAGCCGCATCCGCCTGTAACTAGAATAGTCATTGTTTACCGTTTACCTTTCTTGCATATGCTGTTTTTGCATAATGTTATAGGGAAATTATAGCGCTTGAATCATATTGTGTTTTTGGCATTGTTTGTATTTGTTCCAGTGTTTGTGATTGTTGCAGTGTTTTGCGCGTTTGATATTATGCGATGAGTTGTGATTCAATCGCGTATGCAAGAAAATAAGGAAGATTGGCTAAAAATGAACGATTTTAATGTAGATAGTGCAAGTGACGATTTGCATAGTGGCCACTCTTTTGGCGATTTGACTGGTCGCGAGGATGGTGGCGCGGTTGCTGGCGACTCTTCCAAACCTCAACAGCCTCACGCATCCGCTAGGGCGATTCTTTCGTTTGTACGAAGATCTGCCAGGCTCGACGCGCGCTTAGAGAAAGCCAAGCAACGCTACTCAGGCGCTTATTTGCTATGCATTGCGGATGGAGATGGGTCTTTGCGCGTAAAAAGCGATTTGTGTGTGGATTCGCAATGGATTGAAGCCAATTGGGGCAATGCTAATCCGCTTATAGTCGAAATCGGCTCGGGGCAGGGAGAAAACATTGTGGCAGCTGCTGCAGCAAACCCGAATACGAATTTTCTTGCGCTAGAAGTTTATGACCCAGGCGTAGCGCACACTATGCTTTTGGCTGGTAAGCAGGATTTGCGTAATTTGCGAATTGCTCAAGTGAACGCTCCTGATTTTCTTGCGGCGTGCAAAAGTGGTGTTTTGGCAGAGGTTTGGACATTTTTCCCGGATCCTTGGCCTAAAATGCGTCATCACAAGCGCCGAATTGTTCAGCCATCTTTGGCTAAGTCTGTGCATAATGCGCTTGTTGCAGGCGGAGTTTGGCGAATTGCTACAGATATTGAGGATTACGCATTGCATGTTCACGAAGTTATGGATTCTTTGGCGTGCTTTGAAAACGATGGCGATTTGCGCGTGAGTTTGCCTACGGAGCATGTTGGAAAGGGTAATGCGCAAGATGCTGCGGATTTGCCTCATGCGGATTTTGTGGAGTCGCGTCGCTTTGATGGGCGTGTTTTGACGAATTTTGAGCGCAAGGGATTAGAAGCTGGTCGCGTGATTCACGATTTTGCGTATGTTGTTAAAAAGTGAGTTGTGAATTTGATTGTTGAGCGTGGCGTGGCGTGTGGTGCGTTGAGCGCGGCGTGGTGTGTGGCGTGGCGTTAGAATCGCGTTGTCTTCCTTCAACACGCCGTAATTTGCAAGAACTGCGCGTGAGTGTTAACATTATATGGTTTGGTTAAAGCCCCCTTCGTCTAACGGTTAGGACACCAGACTTTCAATCTGACAACAAGAGTTCGACTCTCTTAGGGGGTACAAATTTTGCGCCGCTAGTTTTAGCGGCGTTTTTGTTATCTACGATGTTTACCTCTTGTGGGGTTATAGGCCAAAAAGTTGGGTTATAGGCCAGAGTTATTAACTCTTACCCTTAACTCTTGCGCTGTTCTTTGATACTCTTCGTGCGTGATTTGTGCTATAAAAGTCTTATGGTCTTTATGCGCAAAACAAAACACGTTCTTATGCGTGCGATTCGTGCTGTTTTGTGCAAACGTAATTATGTTGTTTCGGCTTTTGCGTCCGCATTGGTGATTTTCTTATTTGCGTCTCTAAGTGCTTGCACTCCTCAGGGCCATGCTGTTGGCGATAGCGGGCATTTGGACGACATTGTTCATGATGGCATTGATGTAGAAGACATAAAATTGTTTGTAGTTGGATCCAGGCAGGCGGCTCTTGATTCTAAGCTTTTGCATATGTGTGAGAAATCTGGTTTGCATGCATCATATACTTCGATTGCAGACGTCAAAAATGCTAATTTTGCTTCGCAAGAGGCAATTACAGACGCTTCAAATCAGCCCGTGTCTATTATTTTTATAAACAATATTAATGTTGATAGAGCAGATCGCGTTGATTCTAGCGTTAAAAGCAATGCTGGCGGTGCGCACGTTGATCTAAAAGCTCGCAAAGCTTGGACTAATGCGCTTGAATATGCGCGCTCTGCTGGGATTCCTGTTGTGCTTGTTAATCCGCAAAATCCACCTAAGGACCGCACTTTGTATGCAGCAAAGCTTTATATTCTTAAGGATTTAGATGGCGAGAATTTGTTTGACGCAAATCTAATTAAGGGTTTCGGTAAAATCCAACATTCTAGTCTTCTAAAAATTGTTCAATCTGTGATTGACAATACGCCTCACAGTAGGGATGTGGTTATAAATGACAAAGATTAGCTCTAACGTTACGAGTTTGCAAAAAATGCATGATTCGCAAAGCTCTGCAAACTCTACAGATTCTGTGAATATCTCAGATTTCCCTGATTTGCCAGAGGTTAGCGAACAAGGCTTAACGCAAAGCGAAGTTTTTGATGCTGTAAATCGCGGATTTGTAAATGTTACAAATAATCGCACATCTAGGTCCGTTCTTTCTATTGTGCGCGCAAACGTGTTTACTCTTTTTAACGCAATTATTTTTGCAGCAATGGTTGTTGTTCTTGCCACTGGTTCTTGGAAAGACGCTGTTTTTGGCTTTGTGATTCTTATTAACACGGGTATTGGTGTTGTTACGGAGTTGCGCGCAAAGCGTACGCTCGACCGTCTTTCGATTCTTGTTGCTTCCAAATCGATTGTTCGGCGCGAAGGCAAAAATGTTTATGTTGATCATAGCGGTATTGTGCTTGGTGATTTGTTGTGGGTTCGTTCTGGCGACCAGGTTCCTGCAGATGCAAATGTTGTTAAATCTTGGGGCTTAGAGATGGACGAGTCCATGCTTACGGGCGAATCTGTTACTGTTCGTAAAGCTGCGGATGACTTTGTTTATTCTGGCTCTACTGCGGTTTCTGGCATTGCTTTAATGCGCGTTACGGCTGTAGGAGATAACAGCTATGCGTCTAAGCTTGCTGCACAAGCAAAGGTCTATACAAAAACAATCTCCGATTTGAGTCGTGGAATTAACACGATTCTAAAGTGGATGACGATTGTTGTTGTTCCTCTTTGCGTTTTGCTTGTTTGGTCGCAAATCAATAAGGTTGGCGGATTTGCTGTAGCTTTACAGACAGGGCAGTGGAAGAGTGCTGTTGTTTCTGCGGTTGCTGGCGTTGTTGGCATGATTCCAGAAGGGCTTGTTCTTTTAACTTCACTTAACTTTGCTGTTGCTGCAATGCGTCTTGCGCGTAAAAAAACGTTGGTTCAGGAGCTTGAATCTGTTGAAACTTTGGCTCGAGTGGATTGCCTTAATCTAGACAAAACGGGCACTATTACGGATGGTGGAATCGCGTTTGTTGGTGTTGACTTGATTGGTGGTGACTCGAATCGTTTGGTGAATCAAGCTTTGTTTGACTTATCTAACGAAGAAAATCCAAATGCTACAGGTTCTGCCATTATGGAAGGCCTTAAAGATCAAGGTGTTTCCTCTGCTTCTAGCGTTAGCGCTCGCTTGCCATTTTCGTCTGCAAGAAAGTGGAGCGCAATACGCTATGCGCTAAAAGACGGTAGATTTGAAACGTGGTATATGGGTGCTCCAGAGGTTTTGGCAACTGCGATTTGTGCACGCAAATCTAGCGTTGCTTCTGGCGATTTGCACGGTTCTATTGCTCCAGCGGTTGCAGAAGGCGGAATCAGCGATTCTGCGGTTTCTGGAGATTCTCCTTTCGATAATTGCCATTTAACGGATTCGTTTAAGCAAATTTTGAATCGTGTAAACGAATACGCTCAGCAGGGTAATCGTGTTCTTCTTCTAGCTGTTGCTTATAGTGATTCTGGCGATTCTAATAACGTAACGTTCTCAAGTTCTCCAGTAGTGTCTACAAGCGCTCGCCCTGTTGCTTTAGTTCGATGCTCAGAGAAAATACGTGCTGATGCTCGTCAAACTCTTGCTTGGTTTAGACAGCAAGGTGTTAGGTGTCGCGTTATTTCTGGCGATAATCCAACAACCGTTGCATCTGTTGCCGAAAAAGTTGGTCTAACTGGTAACTCAAAGCCTGTTTCGATGGACGCAAGGCAGTTGCCTAAAGATATAAATCAACTTGCCGAAGTTCTTGAAAACATTGATGTTCTTGGTCGTGTTTTGCCTGATCAAAAGAAGGCGATTGTTCAAGCTTTGCACTCTAAAGGCCACGTTGTTGCTATGACTGGCGACGGTGTAAACGACACGCTTGCGCTCAAAGAGGCAGACTTAGGCGTTGCAATGGGTAACGCTGCTCCAGCTGCTAAAGCTGTTGCGCAAGTTGTTCTTGTTGACTCACGTTTCTCGCATCTTCCAGACGTTGTTGCTAAAGGTCGTCAAGTAATGGCAAACATGGAACGTGTTGCAGGACTGTTCCTTGTTAAAACCGTGTATTCTGCACTGATTTCTGCAGGTGTGGTTTTGCTCGGTCTTAATTTCCCATATTTGCCTCGTCACATAACCTATATCGGTTCGTTAACCATTGGTATTCCAGCATTTTTGCTCGCTTTGGCTCCTAATACAAGACGCTACGTTCCTGGATTCTTGCATCGTGTTGTTCGTTTTGCTTTACCAAATGGCATAGCTGTTGCTGTGTCTGTTTTGGTTGTGTCCATTCTTTCTCCTTTAATGCTTGCGCGTGGTCTTGATTCTTCTAACGCTAGCGCTTCTAGGCTTATTGTTGAATCTGTGCACGCTGTTGGTGTAACTCGCACTATTTGTGCTGTTACTGTTTTTGTGCTCGGTGTTGCAGTTTTGGCTACAGTTTCTAAGCCACTTATTTCTTGGCGTGGAATTATGGTCTTATGCTTTGCTGCTGCTGGCGTTATTGGTGCATTTATACCGTTTGTTGCGCATTTCTTTGATTTGCATGTTCCTGTGAGCGGAAATGCAATGTTTGTTATGATTTGTGCTGTAATTTTTGCCTTTGTTATCTGGTTAGTTTTACATCTTGTTAGTCACTTGATTGAAAACTGGATTGATAATGTAAACGATGGTAGTGTTTTGCACTCTTATGATAGTGATCGTTGACGTAGCGTGTCGTGCCTACTAACAATTGTGCTTACAATAGATATGTGTTCAGTATTTTAGAAATGTTCTCGGTTGGTGTAGGTCCTAGTTCTTCGCACACGGTTGGACCTATGCGCGCAGCGAATGCTTTTGTGACTTCTCTTCAAAAGAATGGAAAGCTTAAAGACGTTTCGCGTGTGCGAGTCACACTGTATGGCTCCTTGTCTCTTACTGGATTGGGGCATGGTACGGATCGTGCATCGGTTGCTGGTCTTGAAGGTAACCTTCCAGACGATGTTGATACGGAACACATGATGACTATTCGCGAAGATTGTAAGAAAAACGGAACTTTAACACTTGCGCATAGTCATACTATCGAATTTGACTACGATTCCGATGTTGTTTTTGAAAAGTGGCGGCGCATGGCTGCACATCCTAATGGCATGCGGTTTGTTGCTTTGGATTCCTTTGGTAATACTGTTGATGAGCAAGTTTGGTATTCGATTGGTGGCGGATTTATTCGCAAAGGCAATGCAAACGATAAGATGATTGGTTTGCATGACCGCGTTGATGAAAATGTGGAAGAAAGTGAAGATAAAACTAAAGATTCTAGTCATAAAGATTCTGAATCTTCTAGTGATTTGCATGAAGACTCGTCTGTTCCATATCCTTTTACAACGTGCAAAGAACTTATCTCGATTTGCAAAAAAGAGCATAAGAGCATAAGTGACATTGTTTGGCAAAACGAACTTGCTTTGCATAACGGTAATTCCGAATATGTTCGTTCCTATTTGTTGCATGTTTGGGAAGTTATGGAAGAGTGTGTTGAACATGGATGTAACTCTAAGCAGCAGATTCTTCCAGGCGGACTTGAGGTTCATAGGCGTGCTCCGCGTATGTATGCTCGTCTTGCTGCGAATTCCGATATGCTTAAGCAAAATCGTAGGCGAGCTGATTGCGCTCTGGAAGCTTCTGATTCTGCTTGGGTAAATCTTTTTGCTCTTGCAGTAAGTGAAGAAAACGCTGGAGGCGGTCGTATTGTTACAGCTCCGACTAATGGATCCGCTGGTATTATTCCGGCTGTTTTGCAATACTATTGGCGTTTTGTAGACAGTTCTAGCGAGGAGGGAATAATAAAGTTCCTTCTTGCTTCTGGAGCTGTTGGCTATTTGTTTAAGCGCAATGCTTCTATTTCTGGTGCAGAAGTTGGGTGCCAGGGAGAAGTTGGTTCTGCGTGTTCTATGGCTGCTGCAGGCTTGTGCGAAGTTCTTGGCGGAACTCCGCAGCAGGTTGAAAATGCTGCCGAAATTGGTATTGAGCATCATCTTGGTCTCACTTGTGATCCGGTTGGTGGCTTGGTTCAGATTCCTTGTATCGAGCGCAATGCTATGGCTGCCAACACTGCTATTAACGCTGTTAGAATGGCTCTTCTAGGTGATGGCTCTCATATTGTTAGCTTGGATAGTGCTATTAAAACTATGAAGGAAACTGGCCAAGACATGATGTCTAAATATCGCGAAACATCTAAGGGTGGCTTAGCTGTGAACGTAGTTGAGTGCTAGTTATAGTCGTTGCATTTATAGCTATTTTTATTGCATTTTCCTTAAGCATGTTTTGCGTATTTGCTTGCATTGTGTTGCTATATTGTTATGCAAGTTATATGCGTATTGGCATAGGTAGCGGTTGAGTGCTAATCTAAAACACGCTATAAAATTGCAAAAATGTTATAATATTCAAAGTTTTTAATGAATAGTTTGTAAGTGTTAGTGGCTTTTTGCAAGCATTTACACATGTTTGTAAGGGATTATAAGAGGTTATAAAGGAGGCAAAATGGCACAGGATATGCCAGAAGTAGTTGCGGAATTTGGTACTACGCCAACGGTGACGTTCCCAGCGCTTGAGCCGCCAGCAGGGCTTAAGGTTGTTGAATTGGTAGAAGGCAATGGGCCTTTGGTTCGTGCTGGAGACACTGTTACCGTTAATTACCATGGCGTTGTTTGGGGAGCAAGCGAGCCTTTTGACTCTAGTTTTGCTCGTCATACTCCTGCCAGCTTTGGTATTGGTGTTGGTCAGGTTATTCAGGGTTGGGATCGTACTGTTCCAGGACATAATGTTGGTTCTCGCTTACTTGTTTCTATTCCGCCTGAGTATGGTTATGGTTCACGAGGTGTTCCGCAGGCTGGAATTGGTGGTTCGGACACCCTCGTTTTTGTGATTGATATTATTTCTACTCGCTAAACGCGAGTGATTGTTTTGTTGCTTTTATTCTTTATTCTTTGTTAAGGAGATTGCAAAATGGCTGAAGAAAAAGTAATTCTATTGACTAAAGAAGCCTACGATAAGCTTAAGGAAGAATTAGCTCATCGCGAAGGTGAATATCGTGATGAAATCACCGAGCGTATTGCTGCTGCTCGCGCCGAAGGCGATTTGTCTGAAAACGGTGGCTATCAGGCTGCTCGCGAAGAGCAGGGCAAGAACGAGGGTCGTATTAACGAGCTTATTGTTAAGCTACGCAACGCAAAGATTCTTGAGGCTCCAGAGGAAGGCCTTGTTGGCAATGGCTCTGTTGTTACTTTAGATCTTGCTGGTCGAGAGATGACTTATGTTCTTGGCTCTCGTGATATTGCTGTTGCTACCGATTACGATGTTATTAGTCCAGAATCTCCGATTGGTGCTGCAATTATTGGCGCTAAAGCGGGTGATACTGTTAGCTACTCTGCTCCAAATGGTCGCCAAATTTCTGTAACCATTAAGGATTCTCATCCACTCGCTTAAACAATGAATTTGTTTTAATAAGCGAGCACATACTTGTTATCTATCTATTTTCTCTAATCGCTGTGATTTAGAATCTATATGATTTATAGGTCACAGCGATTTTATTTATATGCTTATTTGTATCCGTTTAACAGTATCGCTCTTTAGCTGTTTTAATCTCGTAAATCTTGTAAATCTCTTAAATCATTAAATTTTTCTTAAAATGGTAACAACTTTGCCCATTATCTTTGCGTGAGACCCATCTATAGGGGAATACGCTGGATTGTGAGGCATAAGCCAAACGTGACCATTTTCTTTTCTAAACGTCTTTACAGTTGCTTCGTTATCTAGCAGTGCAGCAACAATATCTCCATTTGTTGCTTCATTCTGTTCTCGCACAACAACATAATCACCGTCGCAAATTGCTGCGTCAATCATTGAATCTCCGTGCACTTCTAGCATGAACAGATTTCCGCTTCCAGTAAGTCTTTCTGGCAAACGCATAACATCTTCAATATGTTGTTCAGCTGTTATAGGTGTTCCTGCAGCGATTCTTCCAACAAGAGGAACATCGTGAGAGTTTATCAAAGACTCACTGTTATACATGCTCACATCGATAGCTGATTGTTTTTCAAGCAATGCATGGGCTTTTTCTTTGTTCTTTTGTATAAAATCTCCAATAACTTCAATTGCTCTACCTTTATTTGCGCTTATTCGTATTAATCCTTTCATCTCGAGTGCTCGTAATTGATGTTTTACGGAAGAAGGACTTCTTAAGCCTACAGCTTCGCCTATTTCTCTAAATGATGGAGGGAATCCATGTTCTTCGAGGCATTGCTGTATAGCATCCATGATTTTTCTCTGGCGATCTGTTAGTGGCTCAGCGTTGTGCGCCGCAGAATCACTAAGCTCGTTTTGGGTGGTATTCATGGTGTCTCCTTTCGTTGTTTTACATTCTAATACACTTTTCTAAAAAAATCAAACATATGTTCGACACGCCGTTGCATCTTTAGAACAAATGTGTCAAGATTAATACACTTGTTCGATAGAACAAATGTTCATGTCAATTAAAACGTAAGAAAGGATAGTTATGTATAAGAACTTGAACTCTTCTAATGGTATTAGTTATTCAACGCTAAATCGTGCCGCTTTGGCTAATAAGGGTTACAAAAAACGCAAAAATAAATTATTTATCCGTTTTATAGTTTTTTCTGCGTTAGTTTGTTTTGCTTGGATTATTTTTATGCCAAAGCCAGCTGTTTCGGCCGTATCAAAATCCTTTGTAACGTATACTGTTCGACCTGGAGATACCTTATGGAGTTATGCAAAATCCATAACAGATAAAAATGGCAATATTTCTGATTCTGTTGATTACCTTATGCAATTAAATAATCTTGATTCTACAGATTTAGAAGTAGGGCAGTCTATACGAGTACCTTTTATTGACGACTGATTTTGTTATTACAAATATTATTAGAATGGAGTATTTATGAGTTCAGATTATGAATATAATTCGTCAGACTCATATGATTTGTTTGCATTATATTATTGCGATGATTCTGCATGTTGTAGTTGTCATGATTTAAGCGTTAAGCCAATTGTTGAACCACTTGTTGTTATGGATGTATCTATATATCCATCTATTCGAGTGTTTTGCGATAAATTTTATAAAATATGCGAGGAAAAATATGAAAAAATCGATTTATTTATATAAAACATTGAAATATATATAACATATTTAATTAATTTTTAGTATGCTGTATATATGCATTGTCCTTTTTGTAAGAATTCCGATACTAAGGTTATTGACACTAGAATCAGCGAGGATGGATATTCAATCCGTCGTAGGCGCGAGTGTCAGATGTGTGGTAATCGTTTTACAACAGTAGAAACTACGCAATTGCTTGTTATGAAGCGTTCTGGTTCTGTGGAACCTTTTGATAGGGCAAAAGTGGTTGCTGGTGTTGGAAAAGCTTGCCAGGGTAGACCGATAGATTCTGAGGAGCTAAAGACTCTTGGAATGGAAGTTGAAGCTGATTTACGTGCTCGTGGATTAGCTCAAATCACATCTGAAGATGTTGGAAAAGCAATATTAAAGCCGTTGCGTGAACTAGACGAGGTGGCGTATCTTCGTTTTGCTAGCGTATATCAGAATTTTACTGGTTTGGAAGATTTTGAACGTGCAATAGATGATCTTAAGAAAAGTAAGTGATTGTGCAATGTTTTACATTGAGTGAACACTTTGTGAATGTTGCTAAAAGTATAAGTTTGAGTATTTGAGTTTGTGTGAATGTTGATTTGCTGTTTGTTGGCGAATCGTTGAGTCTTAGAATAAATATGGTTATAGTGTGAGGGATAACCTGATTTGTTTGACCCAATTAAAGGGTCAAACAAATAACAAGGTTGTTAATAGTTGGGTTTACTCAGTACTTTTACTTCGCGATTATTACTTTGAAAAATTGGCGTCGTCTTGTGTGCGCAAGACAACAAGACGCTGTGTTGGTCTTGTCATTGCAACGTATAGATTTGCCGCTGCGCTAAGTCTGGATGCTGCTTCCTGCTCGATTGCAGAAGGTTGCATTAGAATTACCGCATCGTATTCCAATCCCTTAACATCTTCCGCATTGCAAACGCTAATTTGACTATCGTCAAAGTTTTGCTGAATTATGCGTGCATATTCCTTAGTCGAAAGATTCTTGCTAAGAGTATTTTTAACGATTTTGTTTGCATGCTCTATTAGTTCTTGAGGAACAATAATTGCTACGCGTCCGCTTCCGTCTTCGGAAACAAATTCGTTAAATAAGTCAATGCAATATTTAGCAAGCATATTATTAAGCTCATTTTGATTCTGAACCGTATGTGTAACAAGCGAATCTGGAACAGATCTAACTGCATTAACTGTTGATATATATAAGCCAGAATTATTTGCAACTTTTCCTGCAGCTTCAGAAACTTCTTTAGGATTACGGTAATTAATTGTTAGTTCATAAAGATCCCAGTTTTCGTTTCCAAACAATGAGCTCATGTTTTTTTGCCAACTATGTGTACCACCTAAAGAGGAGGTTTGTGCAACATCGCCAACAATTGTAAATGAGCGTGAAGGGCACTTGCGTATTAGCATACGCCAATCCATTGCAGTAAGCTCTTGCGCTTCATCTACAACAACATGGCCATAAGTCCACTCTCTATCCGACGCGGCAAGATTTGCAACCATACTTGCATCGTTACCTTGAATATTCTCAATAAGCATATCGGCGGTAATAATGCCATTTCCTATGCCATTTTGTGCAAGAGTATCGGAAGCATATTGCTGTTCTTCGAGTTTTTTACGAGCGAGGGCAGCGTTTTGTGCTTCAATCTTTGGATCTGGGCCTAGTAGCTCCATAGCTTCGTCAAGAAGTGGGATGTCGGACTGAGTTAAAGGACTTCCTTTTGGTCTAATTAATGCACGAATATCATTTTCACTTAACCAAGGAGCATATATGCGAAGTTGTTCAGGTTTAGAAAAGAGTTGGTCTATAAGCCAATTGGCATTCATAGGTAGCCAAGCAAGATTTAATGTAATCTTGAGCTTATTTTCCATTCTAAGTTGCGAAGTAATGTCAGATATTTCCGCTTGGGAAGGAACATAATCAAGTTGTTCTAGATACCTGTTTCTAAGCGAACTTATAACTGACTTTACAAATGTTTTACGCGCCTGGTTATGAGGCTGGTGTGTGCGCTGAGCGTCTAATTGTGCAAGCTCTATATCTTCCTTTTTTAATTGCACAGCAAAACCATTTATGCGTAGTGTTGGCAAATCTTTAGGAATACGTATTCTTGCGCAAATAGCGTTTTGAATAACGTTTTTCATGCGGTACATTCCCTTAAGTTTTGCTGCATGAGGAGTGTCTTGCACTGTTGCATGAATATTTGGGATTAGATCCGCTATAGTTCTGCTAACAACACCAGTTTCACCCAAAGATGGCAAAACTTGATCTATGTATCTTAAGAATGCAGAGCTTGGTCCTACAATCAAAACACCTGATCTTTCAAGCTTTCTGCGGTGTGTATAGAGCAAGTATGCTGCTCTGTGCAAAGCTACTGCAGTTTTGCCTGTACCAGGTCCGCCTTGAACAACAATTGTACGGTCAAGAGGAGCGCGAATAATGCGGTCTTGTTCTGCCTGAATGGTTGCAACAATATCCGTCATTTTTCCAGTTCTGCGAGAGCCTAGAGAAGCAAGCAATGCACCTTCGCCAGTAAGTGTTCCTTGTTGAGACGCTTTGTTTACTTCGTCTGAATGAATATCTAGAATCTCGTCTTCAACTCCTACAACTTCTCGGAATTTAAGAGTTATGTGCCTACGCATAACAATGTCTCCATGATTTGAAGGAGTTGCTTCGTAGAATGGTCTGGCTGCTTCTGCTCTCCAATCAGTTAAGATTGGGTCGTGATTTTCGCTTAGTAAACCGATTCTTCCAATGTAACGTCTTATGCCTTCTAGGTTGTCTAGTCTGCCGAACACGAGTCTATCTTCTACAGCTCTAAGTTGCGTTAAACGATCTTCGTACATTGTTGCAAAAGAATCTCGTTCTGTTCGCTGAGTTGGTGAGCCATGCGAGCCTGCAGCGCGTACAGAATCAAGCCTTGCTCGGATTGTTGAACGCAAGTTATCCAATCGACTGTAAGCGCAATCAACTGCTTGTTGTTCTTCGCTGAGTTGTGAGGAGTACGTAGACATTTGTGTCCGTTCTTCTTAAAAGTTGGGCTAAAACTAGGCGTTTAAGTATACCTCGAGGCTAATACACGTTGCATGTTTCCAATCTAAGTTAAAAAAATATTATTTTTTTACAAAAAAGTGGGGATTTTTGGTGAGAAATGGGGTAAAATGGTGAAAGATGTGCAAGTGGCATATTGCATGTTGAAAAGGAGGTGGATTTATGGCTAGTAATAATGCTGGCGCAAATGCGCAAGATAAAGCCAATTCCTCCTTTAAGCATGCTCAAAATCCATCTGGTTATGATTCTCAAAATACGGCTCAAGCTAATGCTCAAGAAGCGCATATGCCAATGCAAAATTCTCAAGCGTACGCTCAGCCTTATTATGTGATGCCGCAAATGCCGCAAATGCCGCAAATGTATCAAGCGCAGCAAATGCCTCAGATGCCTGTTATGCAGCCTGTTATGCAACCTCAACCTACGTCTTCGGCTTTTACATCCACTCCTTTGCCTCAAGATGCGGTTTTTGGTGCTAATAATTTGCAAAGTCAGGCTAATAATCACGTAAAGAATCCGATACTTCTTGGAACTTATTCTCCAAAAATAGATGCAAAGGGTCGTGTTGCTTTACCTGCAAAATTCAGATCCCAGTTGGGTGATGGTTTTGTTATGGCTCGCGGCCAAGAGCGATGCGTTTACGTTCTTCCAATGCAAGAGTTTGAGCGTATTACAACTCAGATTCAGCTCACATCTATGAGTAATAAGTCTGCAAGAGACTACCTTAGAGTCTTCCTTTCTGGCGCTGTTGATCAGGAGCCAGATAAGCAAGGACGTATAGTAGTGCCTCCAATGCTAAGGGATTATGCAAATCTTGGAGATGAGATTGTTGTAATTGGTGTTGGAACTCGCGCAGAAATATGGAACAAATCTGCTTGGAATAATTATCTTGCAGATAAAGAGCAGGATTATGCAGATATTGCAAATGATGTTCTTCCGGCGGTGGCACAATGAAAGATTTGTCTACAATTCATGCGCCAGTACTGTTGGAAGACTGTGTAAATCTTGTTTCTCCAGCATTAGACAACAAAGATTCTATTGTTGTTGATTGCACTCTTGGACTTGCGGGTCACGCAACAGCTTTTCTTAAAGCTGCTCCACTTGCAACTCTTATTGGAATAGATAGAGATAGTGAAGCTCTTGGCTTAGCGACAAAAAGAATGCGCGATGAAGGCTTAGAGAATCGTTTTATTCCAGTGCATGCTGCATTTGATGAAGTTGACAAAGTTCTTGAAGATTTAGAAATCGATAAGATTGACGCAGCGTTTATGGACTTGGGTCTTTCTAGTTTGCAAATAGACGAGGAAGATAGAGGATTTTCTTATTCTCATAACACAGCCTTAGATATGCGCATGGATACAACTCAAAGTGTTACTGCTGAAACCATTCTTGCTACTTATAGTGCATCCAGTCTTGCTCAAATATTCCGTGAGTATGGTCAAGAACGTTTTTCTGGGCCAATCGCAAGAAAAATAGTGCAAGTTAGACAAGAGAATCCAATAAAAACCTCTGGTCAACTTGTTGATTTAGTGGATCATGTTATTCCGCGTGCTCATCGTGCTCCAGGAAATCCAGCTAAACGAGTTTTTCAGGCTCTTAGAATCGAAGTTAATGGAGAGCTAGATAAGCTTTCTAGGACTCTGCCAAAGCTTGCTTTGCGCTTAAATAACGGCGGCAGAATTGTTGTTGAGTCTTATCATTCTTTGGAAGATATTACAGTTAAGCGTTTTATGAATAAAGGCTTAGAAGTAGATGTTCCAGCAAATATGCCAATTATTCCGCAAAGTGCAAAACCTTTCTTTAAGTCTTTAACTCGCGGAGCTATTAAAGCATCTAAAGAAGAAATTGCAAATAATACAAGGTCTTCTTCTGTTCGCTTACGCGCAGTGGAGCTTATTAGAGATATTCCAGATAGGTGGATTAAAGACTTTACAGCTATTGCTCAAGGAGAAGATTCATCTTTGCATCGTTCTTCTTCTAAAGCGAATTGTGTAAATAACAGCAAAGGAGGCAGGTTCTAATGGATAAGCCAAGTAAAAACCGTGCTTCTAGGATTGCTGCGTCTTATGCAAGTTCATCTGCTCCTGCTGGGCGAGTAAACGAGAAAGCAGCTGGTAATAATTCAAGGCAAAATCGCGTTTTAAAGTCGATTCCATTAGTGTTTAGTGCCTCTGACCGTAGGTCTTATACAGTAATGAATCACTTACATAGAGTTATAGAGTGGAGTAACACTCGTAAAGCTCCTCTTTTCAACTTGATTATTGTTGTTATTTTCCTTTTTGTTACGCCTACTACGTCTTTGTTATTGCGCACAAAAATGGCGGAGATATCTTTTGAACAAGCTGCCACTCAATCAAGTATCTCTAGGCTTCGTCAAGATGTGGAAACTGCGCAAACAAAGTTAGATGCGCTAGAAGCGGATCTTCCAGCAAAAGCACAAGATATGGGAATGATTCCACAACAGGGAGCAATAACAGTTGATTTAAGTGCTTATGCCAATAAAAAGAAGGCAGAACAAGCTGCTATTGAAGCTCAAAAAGCTAAGCCAGAGCAAGCACAGCAAAAACTTAAACAACAACAAACTAAACCAGATAAAACTAAATCAGACAAAACTAAACAACAGCCAGAACAAAAAAATAAGGAGAAACATTGATGAACCGCCTAATCAAGCAACGTTTCGCCAAATACTCAGGCAAAATGAAAACAGTATTGTATTATGCCAAACTTGCTGGTAAAAAGTTGCACTCTACTACAAGCAGAGTGAGCAAAATCAGCAAGAGCAGATTCAATACGAGTAAGTTGTACAGATCATACGGCAGTGATGCCGCGCGTTCTGGTTCTGGTTATGCTTCTTCTGGAGCTAATGCACGTTATGGCGCTCAAACTAGCGTTATACGAAACACGGTTTTTGCAAAAAAGTGTATTGCTGTTGCAATGATATTCGCGTTTATTGCATCTGTAGCAATAGTAAAACTTAGCTTTATACAGTTAATCAATGCACGTTCTACTGCTCAGGCGGCGCAGGCAGAACGTAGCAGAACTCGTCCAATACTTGCTCGTAGAGGTCGTATTTTAGATGCAAATGGTTCTGTTTTAGCTCAAAGCGTTGAAAGATACAACATAATCGCAGACCCTATGAATGCTCAGTCTTTTAAGCCAACTCCTTGCACAAAGCAAACTGCTGGGAATTGTCATGCAATTAATGGCAAAGATGTTGAAGGAACTGGCGCTGTTGCTGTAGCACGTCTTTTGGCTCCTATTTTGCATATGAGTTCTGTTGAAATAGGCGGCAAGATTGCAGGCGTAGGACGTTACGCTGTTATTAAAAGAAATGTTAAGCCTTCTGTTAAGCGCGCAATAGACAAGCTTAATCTTTCTGGTTGTGTTTATGCAGAAAACAGTAGCGAACGCGTATACTCGAGTGGCCCTATTCTTGGTGCTTTAATCGGCTCTGTTAAAGACGCTGAAGAAAGCGCTCGCAAGGAAGCAAAGGGTAGAAGAGGAGAAATTGGCGAATCTGGACTAGAGCTTTCTCAAGATAAGGTTCTAACTGGTAAAGATGGATATCAAAAATACCAGGGAAATAACGTTGGAAATGAGAAAATTCCTGGAACGGTAAGCGAATATAAAGATGCTGTAAACGGTAACGACATAAAGCTAACTATTGATAGCGATGTAGATTGGTACGTTAAGAAGGTTCTTCTAGACGGCATGAATAGGTATAAAGCTGGATGGGGCGTTGCTGTTGTTCAAGATATTCGCACTGGAGAAATCGTTGCTCTAGAAGATAGCGATAGTATTAAAGCTGGTTCTGCCGAAGCTAGAGCGTCTGTTTCTAAAGCTGTTAGCCAAGTGTTTGAGCCAGGCTCCATTGGTAAAGTTTTCTCAGTTGCAGGCATGCTTCAGACGGGCGCGCGCTCGTTATCAGATAAGTTTGCTGTTCCAGGAAGCATTGAAAAGCAAGGTCAGCTTTTCCACGACGCTCATAATCATGGTGTTATGAGGCTCACTTTGGCAGGCATTTTGAAGGAATCTTCTAACGTTGGCATGATTATGGCTGGCGAAAAATATCCAAATAACAAGCGTTATGAGTTTTTGTCTAAGTTTGGAATTGGACAATATACTGGATTAGGCTTGCAAGGAGAATCCCAAGGTTTGCTTCCGAGTGTTCAATCGTGGGATGGTCGTAAACAAAACACTGTTTTGTTCGGTCAGGGTTATGCAACAAACGCTTTGCAAATCACTAATGCTATATCAACAATCGCAAATAAAGGCGTAAGACTTAAGCAATCGATTATCAAGTCTGTAATTGATCCTCAAGGCAGAGTTACTGAGCGCAAAAGGCCAGAAGGCACTAGGGTGTTGGATGAGCATGTTGCTGATCAAATGTTAAACGCTATGGAGTCCACTGCAGAGTATTACGGTAGCTACATATCTGTTAATGGATATCGAATTGCTGCAAAGAGTGGTACTGCAGAAGTTGCTGGATTTGGCGGAGCGCTTAGCTCTATTGTTGCAGACTGCGCAGCAATATTGCCTGTAGATAATCCACGTTTTGCAATAACTGTAGCATTAAGCAATCCAGAAGGTACATTCGGTGTTTATACTGCGGCGCCTATTATAAAAACAATAGGCGAGTTCCTAATGCAAAAGTACAACGTTCCAGTATCAACTCCTCGCACCGATCCTATTGCTGTACAATGGTAATAGATAGCGAACGAGGGCGAGTGCGAGTATGAATGCTGTTGATGAATTTTCTAGAACAAGAGTAACTCTTGGTTTTGCTGCACAACAATACGGTTTTGAAGTAATACCATCTTTTGCTTCTGGAATAACAATTACGTCTTTAGCGTGTGATGTTAGGAATGTTAAGCCTGGGTGTCTTTTTATTCCTGCAAATCGCGTAGATAAAAGACAATTGGAAGCTGCTAGAGATGCTGGAGCATACGCAGCAATGGTTACTCCAGAGTTTAGATCCGAAGCGATGAGCGTTGGTATTCCACTTTTAGTTTCTTCCAACAATCCAGTAACTTTGGGTAAACTTGCTTGCGATGTTAATAATGACCCATCTTCTTTTATAGCGACTTTTGCGGTTGCTGGCGATGATGATGACGAAGTCTACGCAAATGTTATACGATTAGCTGATTTTCTTCATATGCTTGGCAACCCAATTGGTGTTATAAGCGCTGCGGGGTCTAATTCTCTTCAGCGAGAACTGGATTTAGAATATCCGCTTGGAATCGTGGATATTCAGCACAATTTGTCGGTATGTGTAGAAGATGGTGCTGCAGCTGTTGTTATAGCGCTAAATTCTGCAACTCTTAAAAAAGACGCTTTGCAATCTGTAAACATTGATGTTCTTGGAGTTGAAAGCAATAATGCGCTCGCAATGGCAGGAAGTCTTGATTTGTATAAGTCAGATTCCAGCTCGCAAGCTATTGAACGCAGTGGTGGCGATTTGGCATATGATTCAAGCTTGGCAAATTCAAAAGATAAGTCGCAAGCAAGCGGCACATTAGAAGCCAAATCTAAAGTGGATGCTAATTCAGAAGATTCGCAAGATTCGCATGATTCGCATGAGTCTAAGTCTAAAGAATCATCGGAATCACTTATATATAGTAATAAAAAAGATGATTCTAAGATTGATTACAAGATTGACGAATCAAGCATAAAATCTGCGCGCCCTGTAATGAGTTTTTATAATTTACAACAAAGGTATGGATTTATAAGTCACGAAAGATCTTATTGTGTAATGCGTTCTAGGGAATCAGATGAGCTAGCTGCATTAGCATATCAAATCGGCGGCAAAAGTGTTAGTAAACATCTTTCTCTTTCAATCGCAATGGTTCTTGCTGCTGGTGTTAGAAGAGGAACAATTAAGAGCGCGTTGCGAGTATCTCACGAACTAAAATAGAAACCAATATTTAAGAGCAGAAAATGTTTTCAATAGAGCAAAATAGCAAGCAAAATAAAATTACAGACACTGTTTTTACGCAAGATAGCACTCATATGATGCCTATGAGCATTAAAGAGGTGGCAGATGCTGTTAACGCAAGCGAGCTTTTATGTGGTTCGTCTGCATCTTGCGATTCTGCAAAAAGCACTGATATTGTTAATTTCGCTACAAGTGATTCGCGTAACGTTGCTTGCGGAGCGGTATTTATTGCTATAAAGGGCGAGCGAGTAGACGGACACGATTTTGTTCAAAAAGCAGCTCAACTTGGAGCCAAAGCTGCGATTGTGGAACATGCTGTTTTGCTAGATGAAAGTGTGCAAAACAAGATTGCTCAAATCGTTGTTAAAAATTCGGTTGAAGCGCTTGGACTTTTAGCAAAACATAATTTAGTTCGCCGCCGCGCGCTAAATACGCCGTTTAGCATTATTGGCATAACTGGTTCCGTTGGAAAAACTACCACAAAAGATATGCTTAATGCTTTGCTTTCAACGCTTGGCAATACAGTTGCGCCCGTTGGGTCTTTTAATAACGAGATTGGATTGCCATTAACGTCTTTGCGTGTAAACGAGGATACGCGATTCCTTATTGCGGAGATGGGTGCAAATCATGTTGGAGAAATTGCAATGCTCACAACTATTGCGCCTCCTGATTTATCGGTTGTGCTAAAAGTCGGTGTTGCTCATTTGGGTGAATTTGGATCTGTAGAAAAAATTGCGCAAGCTAAGAGTGAGATTGTTAGGGGACTTTTGCCTCATGGTGTTGCAATTTTGAATGCAGATGATTTTCGCGTTGCAGCTATGAGCAAGCTGGCTGATCAAGATAAAGTTCGCTGGTTTGGCTTAAATGCTGATAATAATGGCAATTTTGATGCATCGAATAATGGTAATTATCAATTGCGCGCGCAAGATATTTCTTTAGACGAAAGTGGTTGTGCAAAATTTACGATTATTGAAAGCGAAAATAGTGCGACTAGTGAAAATAGTGCAACACTACATCTTGCGCTTCCTGGCGCGCACAATGTTATGAATGCTCTTGCTGCATCAAATGTTGCACGATATTTTGGAATGAGTCTTAAAAACATTGCTCTAGTTTTGAATAAAGTTTCGCATATTAGCCCGCATCGTATGCAAATTTCTGTTATTTGCAAAGATGATAAAAAGTTTACACTTATTGACGATTCATTTAATGCAAATCCAGACTCTATGAAAGCAGGAATTGACGGATTATGCTCTTATGAGTCCAATGATTCTTCTAATTCCGCTAACTCTTCTAACTCCGACGATTCTGCAAATTCTGCAAATTCTGCCGATTCTGCCAAATCTTCGTCCACTAAACTTTTTAGAATCGCTGTTTTAGGCTCAATGTTGGAACTTGGAAAAGACGAATATAACATGCATGAGTCTATAGGAAAATATGTTGCACAAAAGAATATTGACGCAATAATTTCCGTTGGATCTTCCACGAGCGAAAAATTAGATGAATTAGCTTCTTGCATAGCTAAAGGTGCTAGAGATAATTGGAAAAATAACAGAAATAACATTGTAAATAAGTATCAAAATAACAATGTTGATGCTAAAAACAACGTGTACTTTGTGCATGATTGTATTGAAGCAAATAATATTGTTTGGAGTCTTGTGGGTGAGCATTCTAGTACTGTTGTGTTGTTAAAGGGGTCTCATGCTTCGGGGCTGAGTGTTTTGGCTGAAAGCTGGGCTAAACTTAGTAAGAGTCTTAACGCTAGCCTTAACAAACATACGGAGGTTAACCTGTGATTGCGCTTATTGTGGGAATAGTGGTTTCGCTAATAGTCACTATTGTTGGCACGCCGCTTTTAATCCGCTTAGTACACCGATTAAATTACGGACAATACATTCGCCAAGACGGTCCGCAATCACATTTAGTTAAGCGAGGCACGCCTACAATGGGCGGTGTTGTTATTAATCTTGCTGTTGTGGTTGGATGGGCTGCATCTGCTTTGTACAGGTATTTTTCTGTTGGCAGAACGCCTTCTTGGTCTGCAGTTCTTGTTCTTTTTGCAATGCTTTCAATGGGCTTTTTAGGTTTTATTGATGATTTTGCAAAGGTTAGAAAAAAGCAAAATCTTGGCCTTTCTGTGCGAGCAAAGTTATTTGGTCAGATTATTTTTGCAAGCATTTATGCGCTTTTAGCTCTTATGTTGCCAACTCAGTCGGGCATTGCAAGCGCGCAGCCTGGCATGAGTTTTATAGAAAAGCCATTCTTTGATTTCTCTATGTTTGGAAAAGCAATAGGAATCGTAATTTTTATTGTTTGGGTAAACTTTTTAATGGCTGCATGGTCTAATGCAGTAAATCTTACAGATGGATTAGATGGTCTTGCTGCTGGATCTTCTATGATTGCCTTTGCAGGATATGCACTTATCGCTTTTTGGGAAAGCTACCATGTTAAAGGCGGCGGCCACTTTGGCTTCTCTTACGCCGTCTCGGATCCGCTTGATTTAACAATTATTTCTGTTTGTGCTGCCGTTGCTTGCTTTGGATTCTTGTGGTACAACTCAAATCCTGCTCAAGTGTTTATGGGAGACACTGGCTCTTTGGCTTTAGGTGGCCTTTTTGCTGCGCTTTCCATTGCTACTCACACAGAGTTTTTGGCTGTTATTTTAGGCGGACTGTTCGTTGCAGAAACTTGCAGTGATGTGATTCAGGTTGGCTGTTTTAAGTTAACGCATAAGCGCGTGTTCAAAATGGCGCCAATTCATCATCATTTTGAGCTTGTTGGATGGGCAGAAGGCAAAGTTGTTGTTCGTTTTTGGATGATTGAGCTTATGTTTGTTCTGTCTGCGTTGATGACGTTCTATGCGGATTGGGCAGGCCGTTCTGGATTGTTGATTTAGGGTGATTATATGAGCAATGTTGCAAATGATTTGTGCAAGGAGTTCTCTTTGCACAATGAGTTCCCATTCCATAACGTTCTTGTAGCAGGATTAGGCGTTTCTGGCATAGGAGCCATGGAAGTGCTTAAAACTGTTGGCGCTAATGCGATTAGCGCAGACGAGCGTAAGGAAGAGGCGCAAATCCACGATTTTTCTAAAATCGATTGGAACACGATTGATGCTGTTGTAACATCGCCAGTTTTTAACCCTAGAACGCCTTTTATTCTAGAGGCTCAAAAGCGCAATATTCCAGTCATCAGCGAAGTGGAGCTTGCGTGGCTTGTGCGCGTAAAGTCGCTTAAAACAAGTCTTCCAGCTGCATGGATTGGAATTACTGGAACAAATGGAAAAACATCTACAACAGAGATGACTTCCGATATGCTTACAGCTTGCGGTCTAGATGCTCCTGCAGTTGGAAACATTGGCAAGTCTGTTTCTTACGCTGCGCTAGAAAAAAGAACACGATGCGTTATGTGTTGAATTAAGCTCTTTCCAACTTCATTTTACTAATTCCTTAGAGTTGGATTGCGCTGCGATTACTAATATTGCGGCTGACCATTTGGATTGGCACGGTGGCATTGAAGCTTACGCAAAAGATAAGTCGAAAGTTTTTAATGGCGTTAAAAAAGCGCTTGTGTACAATGCTCAAGATTCACGAGTTAGCGAATTAGCAAAAGTTGCACAAGTAAAAGATGGTTGTAAAAAAATTGGTTTTACACTTTGCGCGCCAAAATGCGGAGAGATAGGCGTTGAAAATGGTTGGATTGTAGACAAAAGTGGCGTTTCTGGTGCAAAAGTTGGTGATCCAGTCAAAATAGTAGCTCTAAAAGAACTAAAACACTTATGCGAGCCAGATGGAAGTGTGTATCCTCATCTTCTTGCAGACGCGCTAACTGCACTAGCTCTAACTCTTGGCTTAAAACAAGACGTTGAAAATGCAGTTAAAGCATTGTGCAACTTTGCTCCAGGAGGGCATAGGATTCAAACTGTTGCAACGTTAAATGCTAAAGATAGTCTTCCAGAACACGCGATTCGTTTTGTGGACGATTCCAAAGCTACTAATGCTCATGCTGCTGCCGCTTCTATTTCTAGTTTTGGCAAAAAATCCGTAATTTTGATTGCCGGAGGCCTTGCAAAAGGTGGCCATTTTGAAGATTTAGTTAATCAAAATCGTAGTATTATTAAGGCTGTTGTTGTTATTGGACTAGATCAAAAGCCGATTGTAGAAGCGCTTAATTCTAAAGGCCAGGGTATTCCTGTAACAATAGTTTCTGCGAATGGCGAAGGTTTCGAATCTTTTGATTCTGTAGATGATCGCGTTCTTAAAGAGGTTGAGAACTCGCCAGTTCTTAGCGCGGATTCTACTTTGGGTCAAAAAGTTATTTCTACAGCTGTTCAAGCTGCTGGAAGGTACGCGCAGCCTGGAGATGTTGTTCTTCTGGCACCAGCATGCGCTTCTATGGATCAATTTGTTTCTTACGCAGATCGTGGCAATCGTTTTGCTAAAGAATCTGAGCGATGGGTTAAGAGCCATGAATGAGAACAATAAAAAAGCTAGCTCATCAAGTTCTAGAAGCCCTAAAAAGCTTAAAAAACGCGGTTTTGGCATTTTTGGCAGTAAAGTGGAGTCTTCAAATAATGCTTTTGGCGTTAAAGAAACATTTAGTGATAATACAAAGGCTTTTAAGCAATACGTTGGTATTCGCAGTATTTTTAACCCATTGTGGTGTCTTTTTGGACTAAGAATATCTGTTGTAATATTAACCGTTTTTGGCTTATTTATGGTGTTTTCAAGCTCGTCGGTAACGATGATTACTTACGGAGCTGGCCCTTGGGGTTCTGGAATGAGCCAACTGTTTTATTGCGTTATTGGTCTTGCTGGATATTTGATTTTTTCACATCTTCCTGTTGATTTTTATAAAAGCAGGATTATTACCATTTACGCAATATCGGTTTTTATGCAATTTTTGACTTTTGTTCCAGGTATTAGGCACGAGGTTAATGGTAATGCTAGCTGGATTAAAATAGGCCCGCTTACAATGCAACCAGCGGAAATCACCAAACTTGCTATATGCATTTGGCTACCAATGGCACTTATTCTTGCAAAAAAGGCTTATAAGCGTGTTGCTATGCGTGCATATATTCCAACAGTTGTAGCTTTGGGTGTTTCGGTTCTTTTAGTTGTTGCAGGCAAGGATCTTGGTACCGCTCTTATTATTTTGCTTATTGCTGTTGTGGCGTTTTATGTTGGAGGATTCCCTACAAAATGGCTTGTTGTGGCCCTTATAACGGCTTGTGCAGCAGTTTTATTGCTTGTTGTGACTAGCCAAAATCGTATGCGTCGTATTCTTGCTACGATTCATGGATGCGATGCAAAGTCGATTAGAGGCGTTTGTTTTCAGTCGATTCATGCGCAATACGCAATGGCGTCTGGTGGAATAATGGGAGTTGGCATAGGTAATTCTAGAGAAAAGTGGAATTATTTGCCGTATGCTCACAACGATTTTATTTTTGCAATCATTGGCGAAGAGATGGGCTTTATTGTTGCTTCTTGCGTAATCCTTCTTTACATTGTAATTGGATGGTGCTTGCTAACTTCTGCCTTGCAATCAACAAATAAGCTTGTTTCAATATCTCTTATTAGCATTGCTACTTGGATTGTTGGCCAAGGACTAATAAACATTTTGGTTGTTGTTCAGATTTTGCCAGTTATGGGCGTTCCTATGCCATTTGTTTCCGCAGGTGGATCTTCTCTTGTTATGTGTCTTCTTGCGATGGGTGTTGCGGATAGTTTTATTAAGAGCAATCCGAACATAAAATTTGGGAATAAATGGTCATTAAAGCGTGCAAAATCGCGGCAGCAAAGTGGTGATTAATCAGCTCAATAATAAACAAGCGTTAATTAAAAACAAGTGTTAATCAAAATTGAGAAAGTATTATAAAATTATAAAATCCGCTTTTCGTAAAAATTTTGTTTAATTTATATTTAATTGTTAAGTCATATATTAAAGTTTTAAGTAGATTAGTTCTGATTGGGATTTATGATTGGGATTATCAAATAAGCAGATTGAGGTGGCTGAATTGGTGCAAGATCAATATAAAGATAGCAATTCTTTGCATGTTGTTCTAGCAGGCGGGGGCACTGCTGGTCATGTTAATCCTCTTCTTTCTGTAGCGCATGCGTTAAAAGATTTAGATGAGTCGGTAGAAATCAGTGTTATTGGCACTAATGCTGGTTTAGAAAAAACGCTGGTTCCTAAGGCGGGGTTGCCATTAGACGTTATTGAAAAAGTCCCATTCCCTAGAAAACCTAATCTTTACATGCTTAAGTTTCCTTTTAAGTGGATTCGCGAAATGCGCAAGGTTGCTAAGATTCTTGAGCAAAGGCATGCGAATATTGTTGTTGGATTTGGCGGTTACGCGTCTGCGCCAGTTTATGCACAAGCGCATAGAATGCATTTGCCTATTGTGATTCATGAGCAAAATGCGCGTGCTGGAATGGCAAATAAGCTTGGAGCGCGTTGGGCAAGCATGATTGGATGTGTTTACGATGGCACTGGTTTAATCGCAAGGGCGGCGTCGAATAGCAAAGCTATAAGAGTTGGTCTTCCTCTTAGAAAATCCATATCCGATTTATGCGCAAAGATTACTCAAGACATTGATTTAGCTAGATTTGAAGGCGCTAAAAATCTTGGACTAGATCCAAGCAGGCCGATTATTCTTGTAACTGGCGGGTCTTTGGGCGCTAAAAGCATTAACGAAGCTGTGTCTATTGCTGCTTGCGATTTACTAAAATGCGCGCAAATCGTTCATCTTACAGGTAGCGGAAAATCTAAAGAAGTTAAAGATAATGTTGCGCGCTCGGCTGGTCTTAATCAAATAAACGACATTAAGCCAGAACATGCAGGACTTGGTGATTACCATATTTGCGAATATTTAGAGCGAATTGATTGGGCTTTTGCTTGCGCTGACTTGGTGATTTGCAGATCGGGAGCAGGCACTGTTGCAGAAGTATCTGCGATTGGCGTTCCAGCAGTCTACGTGCCTCTTCCAATTGGAAACGGTGAGCAGCGATTTAACGCACAACCTGTTGCAAACGCAGGGGGAGCGATTATTGTAAACGATTGCGATTTTAGCGATGATTGGATTCGCGCAAACGTGTTGAAATTGCTTAATAACCCAGACGAGCTTTGCAAGATGCGCGAAAAGGCTTGGAAATACGGCATTCGTAATGCTGCAAGAGTAATGGCAGAGCATATTCTTAAGATTGCAAAAGAAAGCAAAAAATAATCATGGAAATTAATATGAATCCTATTTGTGCTGCTTTTAGTAAAGATCAAACTGTAAATTCTTTAGGTTCTGTGCATTTTATTGGCATTGGCGGCGCTGGAATGAGCGTTTTAGCAGAGATGTTGCACGAAGAAGGCGTTAGTGTAAGCGGATGCGATAGTAAAGAAAGTGACCACACAAGTCGCTTAGAAGAACTCGGCATAAATGTGCAAATTGGTCAAAGTGCAAGCCATGTAAAAAATGCAGATATTCTTGTGTACTCTAGCGCGATTAAGCCAAATAATCCAGAAGTAGTGGCGGCTGCGCAAAATGGCGTAAAACTTGTTCACAGAAGTGACATTTTATCTTTACTTTTAAGCTCTAAAAAAGGTGTGACTGTTGCGGGGGCGCATGGTAAGACTACAACAAGCTCTCTTTTGGCTCATATTTTGAAAGTTTGTGGTAAAGGTGATTTAGCAGACCCGAGTTATGCGATTGGCGGTTCGATTCAAGCGCAGGGCGGCGGCGAATTAGACGGAGGTCACGCTGGTTGCGGAAGTGTTATGGTTGCGGAGGCGGACGAATCAGACGGCAGCTTTGAAAAATACAATCCATATATTGCAATTGTTACAAACGTAGAAGCGGACCACCTAGACCATTATGGAAATGCGCAAAATTATCGCGCAGCGTTTGTTGAGCATTTAAGCCACGCTCTAGGTTTTATTGTGATTTGTGCAGATGATGATGGCGCTCGCACTGTTTTAGAGGATTTAAGCGATGATTCTCTTAAAAAAACAATCGCATACGCAAGTAGTAAGAATAGTGTTTCTTGCTTAAGCAATAGAGTAAAAAGCCTTGTAAAGTTTGCGTTTATTAATCACGAAATCGAACAGACGGGTAGTGGTAGCGAGTCGTTTGCTATTGACTTTAACGGCGATTCTATAAGCGTTAATCTTATGATTCCAGGCTTGCACAATGCTAGAAACGCGTGTGCTGCGATTATTGCAGCAACACTTTTGGGCATGAATCCTAAAGATGCAGCAGATGGAGCTTCGAGCTTCCTTGGTGCTTCTAGAAGATTTGACATTCGCGGATGCGTTGGCGGAGTAACGGTTGTAGACGATTACGCGCATCATCCTACAGAAATCGACGCTCTTTTGCGCGCTGCAAGAAGAAGGTATCCAGATTCTACGATTCGCGTGCTTTTCCAGCCACATCTGTTTTCTAGAACGCGCTCTTTTGCGCGCGAATTTGCTTCTGCTTTATCTCTTGCAGATGACGTAATCGTAACTGGCATTTTCCCAGCTCGAGAAAAGCAGGAAGATTTTCCAAATATTCACGCTTCGACTATTGTTAACGCAGCTAAAGAATGTGCGCTTAATTGCAATATTGAAGCTGTAGAAGACATGAAAGATGGCGCTTTAATGCTTGCTCGCCGAGCTAATAGTGGAGATGTACTTTTTACGGTTGGTGCTGGAAGCATTACCACTATGACGTCTGTTATGCTAGAAGAGTTGCGCTTAAACCAATAAGCTAAATGGGCAATAGTAGTCGGCAAACAAGCGATAATAAGCAATCTGTAAAGTCGCAAATAAAGTCGCAAATAAAGTAGTAAATAAAGTCGCGTATAGATGCAAGTGGAAGTAGGTGAGTGATAGCTATGGGTCGAATGATTTTTGGCAAGTCTGCCAGCAATAACGAATCCAACGAATCCAACGAATCCAATGAGCCTAATAATCCTAATGAATCTGCTAGCTCTATTAAGCATACTAGGTCTATTACATCCACCTTTGCTACAAGCGATACCTTTGCTGCAACTGATAATTTCCCTAAGTCTGATAATTCCCCTAAGTCTACTAATTTTTCTAAGTTTTCTAATCTTGATGCGCATAGAAGGTCAATTCAATCCAATCTAAACTCACAAGATTCTACAAGATTAGCTAAAAATGATTTATCTAATAGCAAAAAAGCGACTACGAGTAGCTCGTTAGAAAATCAATCTTCTAAAAATGCTTTTGTAGATGCAAGAAGACTTTCCGTAGTTGATTTTGTAAAGCAAACGTTAAAGTCTAGTTCTGGTCCTCTTGGAATTGCATCTAGACCTAAAGTAATAGATTTTAGCGCTCGCGAAAAAGAAAAGAATTTTGCTAAAATACGTACCATTTTGCTGCGATTTGCCTACGCTTTTCTTGCGTTTGCGTTAATCGCTTTGCTTTGTTGGATGCTGTTTTTATCTCCATTTTTCCGTCTTGATTCTAAAAATATACGCATTTTTGGCTCTAACGAATGGGTGAGTGAACAGAAAATTGCGTTAATCGCGTCTAATCAGGTAGATAAGTCACTGTTTTTAGTTTCTTCTCAACAAATAATCGAGCAATTAAATAACATACCCGGCGTAACAGAAACAAAGGTTGTAAAGCAATTTCCGCACGGTTTGCAAATAACTGTTCGTGCGCAAAAGCCTGCTGCAATGCTTAAAGCAAAAGATGGCGAAAAACTTACGGCTGTAGATGTTAAGGGTAGAGTCTTAAACGCTGTTCAAAACGTTTCTACTAGCGGAATACCAGTTATAGAAGTTAGCGACGTTAGTAAAAGCCTAAACAGTAGAGCTGTTAAGGAAGCGTTGAAAATTGTAAGCTCGCTTTCTCAAGATTTTAGGTCTCACGTTATTCGTGTTAGTGCAAAAACGCAGGATTCTGTTGAAACAGAAGTTTCTTACCCTGGCCCAAGCGGAGACGTTCATAGGATTGTTGTTTGGGGCGATTCTTCGGATTTGGAGCTTAAAAAGGCAATTGTGGAAACGATTATTAGCGATCCAAGTAAAATCGGCAATCGTCAGCTTTTGGATGTTTCTGCTCCTGCAAGGCCGATTCTTAAGTAGTTTGCTTGAGTAGCTTGTTTAAGCGGTTTTTAATTGTCAAGCAAATGTGTATAATAATAGTTTGTGTGTGCCAACGGCGTGCCTTATGTTATAGGCGTGCTGGTTGGGATATCCCAAGTGCCAAAGATAGCGCGCAGTAATGTGCGTCTGGAGGTGCAAGGGCCATCGGGCCGGTGGACTGTGGCTTTTACTCTTTTAACCGATTCATGGTTTAAGGTGTGCTGCAGTGCTGCGGTTTTCACCAAATAGAAGACATTAATGAATCGGAGAACTTAAGTTGCCTACGATTGAACAACTCGTCCGTAAGGGACGTCAGGCCAAGCCTAAGAAGTCAAAGACTTTGGCCTTGAAAGGTAGCCCGTTGCGTCGTGGCGTGTGCACTCGTGTGTACACAACCACTCCTAAGAAGCCAAACTCTGCGCTTCGTAAGGTTGCTCGTGTGCGCCTCAGCTCGGGTATTGAAGTAACCGCCTATATTCCAGGCGAAGGTCATAACTTGCAGGAGCACTCCATTGTGCTTGTGCGCGGTGGCCGTGTGAAGGATCTCCCAGGTGTGCGTTACCACATTGTGCGTGGCGCTCTCGATACCCAGGGTGTTAAGGACCGCAAGCAGGGTCGTTCCCTGTATGGAGCAAAGAAGGCGAAGTAAAACATGTCACGTAAAGGACCTGCAAAAAAGCATCAGCTGCTTCCTGATCCAATCTACGGCTCGACCGTCGTGGCTCAGTTGATTAACAAAATTCTTCTCGATGGCAAGAAGTCCATTGCAGAAAACATCGTCTACACCGCTCTTGAGCAGGTGAAGGCAAAGACCGAGCAGGAGCCAGTTTCTGTTTTGAAGCGCGCTCTCGATAACATTCGTCCAAGCCTCGAGGTTCGTTCCCGCCGCGTTGGTGGCGCAACCTACCAGGTGCCAGTCGAAGTTAAGCCTGCTCGTGCAAACACCTTGTCGTTGCGCTGGCTTACAGACTTCTCCCGCGTTCGTCGTGAGAAGACTATGGCTGAGCGTTTAGCTAACGAAATTCTCGATGCCTCCAATGGCTTGGGTGCTTCTGTAAAGCGCCGCGAGGATACCCACAAGATGGCAGAAGCAAACAAGGCTTTTGCTCACTATCGCTGGTAATCCACAAGATAATCGGTATCTTAAAGAGCTAAGGATAATAATATGGCACAAGATGTGCTTAACGACCTGAATATGGTTCGTAACATCGGCATCATGGCGCACATCGATGCTGGTAAGACTACTACCACCGAGCGTATTCTTTACTACACTGGTAAGAATTACAAGATCGGTGAAACTCACGATGGCGCATCCACCATGGACTTCATGGCACAGGAGCAGGAACGCGGTATTACTATTCAGTCTGCTGCAACCACTTGCTTCTGGCAGCGTCAGACTCATGACACTGACGATCGCTACCAGATCAACATCATCGATACACCAGGACACGTTGACTTTACCGCAGAGGTTGAGCGTTCTTTGCGTGTTCTCGACGGTGCTGTTGCAGTGTTTGATGGTAAGGAAGGCGTGGAGCCTCAGTCTGAAACCGTTTGGCGTCAGGCAGATAAGTATAGCGTTCCACGTATTTGCTTCATCAACAAGATGGATAAGCTTGGGCGCAGACTTCTACTATTCTGTTAAGACCATTAAGGAAAAGCTTGGCGCTAAGCCACTCGTTATTCAGCTTCCAATCGGCGCTGAAAACGACTTCCTTGGTGTTGTTGACTTGATTCGTATGAAGGCTTACGTTTGGAATGACGTTAAGGACGATATGGGTGCTCATTACGACACCGTTGACATTCCTGCCGACTTGCAAGAGCGTGCAGAAGAATATCGTGCCGAGCTTATGGATCAGGTTGCAGAAGCCGACGAAGAGTTGCTCGAGAAGTATCTTGAATCGGGAGAACTTTCCGAAGAAGAGATTCGCATGGGTATTCGCAAGCTTACTGTTGCTCGCGAAGCCTTCCCAGTAACTTGCGGTTCTGCATTTAAGGATAAGGGTGTTCAGCCAATGCTGGATGCTGTTGTTGACTTCCTTCCAAGCCCAGAAGATGTTCCATCTATTAAGGGCTTTGATCCAAGCGACGAATCCGTTGAGATTGATCGTAAGCCAGTAAATACAGATCCATTTGCTGCATTGGTCTTTAAGATCTCCACTCATCCGTTCTATGGCAAGCTTGTGTTCGTGCGCGTGTACTCTGGCGAAGTTAAGCCAGGTGATTCCGTGTACGATTCCACTAAGAGCAAGAAGGAACGCGTTGGTAAGATCTTCCAGATGCACGCAGATAAGGAAAATCCTGTAGATTCTGCAGAAGCTGGAAACATTTACACCTTCGTTGGTTTGAAGAACGTTAGCACGGGTGACACCTTGTGCGACGAGAAGAGCCCAATTTCCTTGGAATCCATGACATTCCCAGATCCTGTTATCGAGGTTGCTGTGGAGCCAAAGACGAAGGCAGATCAGGAAAAGATGAGCTTGGCTTTGGCTAAGCTTTCCGACGAAGATCCTACCTTCCAGGTTAAGACCGATGAAGAGTCTGGTCAGACTTTGATTTCTGGTATGGGCGAGCTTCAGCTCGACATTATTGTGGATCGTATGCGCCGCGAGTTCAAGGTTGAAGCGAATGTTGGTAAGCCGCAGGTTGCTTATCGCGAAACTATTCGCAAGGCTGTTATGAACCAGGAATACACCCACAAGAAGCAGACCGGTGGTTCTGGTCAGTTCGCAAAGGTTTTGATGAACTTCGAGCCAATCGATCCAGAATCTGGCGAAGTCTATCAGTTTGTTAACGAGGTCACTGGTGGCCACATTACTAAGGAATTCATTCCTTCCATCGACGCAGGTGTGCAGGAAGCTATGGAATCTGGCGTTTTGGCTGGCTTCCCAGTGGTTGGCGTTAAAGCAACCGTTACCGACGGTCAGACTCACGACGTTGATTCTTCGGAAATGGCCTTCAAGATTGCAGGTTCCATGTGCTTCAAGGAAGCTGCTCCTAAGGCTCACCCAGTAATCCTCGAGCCAATTATGGCCGTGGAAGTTCGTACTCCAGAAGAGTACATGGGCGACGTTATGGGCGATTTGAACTCCCGTCGTGGAAACATTCAGTCTATGACCGACGCTACTGGCGTTAAGGTTATTGACGCTAAGGTTCCACTGAGCGAGATGTTCGGCTACATTGGTGATCTTCGTTCCAAGACTCAGGGACGTGCAATGTTCACCATGCAGATGGACTCTTACGCGGAAGTTCCAAAGGCCGTTTCGGACGAGATTATTAAAGCCCAGCGCGGCGAGTAAAAGCGCACGCTACTTCGGTGTTTTGTGTCCCTA